>JAESGX010000202.1_pt1 | contig 40150 bp, 36 predicted proteins | sample 9269801 | NCBI WGS metagenome assembly JAESGX01 (sample SAMN16773122, study PRJNA677054) | algae metagenome | isolation source: Pleurocapsa minor GSE-CHR-MK-17-07R and co-occurring heterotrophs from wet... | place: USA: Lower Calf Creek Falls, Grand Staircase Escalante National Monument, UT ... | reverse complement strand
AAAAGATATGGATTATAATGTCTTCTGTAGTCACGGGGTGCACTCCACTCGAATTCGCACTTTAAGTGTGTGCTGTCCTCGTGACTACTTCAAATTTTCCTACTCATAAAACCCGCACCACTGGTTAATAGCAATAATCGCTTCCATTTTAACAATATCATCCTCAAATGTAGACAATAATCCATCAGGAAGTAGTGAATCCACAATAGCTGATATAAGCTTGCTACTTTGGTTTATACTAGCTTATAGCTGGTTTATGATCTCCTGGTTTCTTATTAGGCGCTATTTTATAGCATTTTCCAAAAGAATTTCACAACACAGAAAAGATGATCGAAAAGATCATTCAGGAGAGTTCAGTGCCTACTCAATTTTTATTGTGATTGGGGTTGGGTTGATTATTTCACCAATAGGAATTCTAATTGGCGCAGAGTGGATTGTTGTTTCAATTGCTTTAGGCATAGCTGTCTATTTTGCAATCGCGCTAATTTTACCATTAATTTATCTAGATATGAACTATCCTAAACACATATTCTTTGATGAAGATGCATTTAGTGATCCTGCTTTTGAACCTAGTCAATTAGTCGAATCTTCAAATCCGAGATTAGAAATCAGTGAAATCACAGCGAAAATCCAGCGAATTATCGACAAGCGTGAAACTTGGGGGATTGGATATGTGAGTGTGACCACTGAAAATTTAAGTCTAGAAAGGACTGACACTGTAATTTTGAAAGGCACACTAGAAGGAAGTGGACTAGATCCAGTAATATTACCTCTTGGTTGGTCCATGGAACGTAAAATTTCAAGCAATAACAGAAACTCGCCAAAGTCAAGTTTTGTTTACTGTAAATACTGGCCAGTAGATGACAATACCGAAAAAATCGCTATTGAAATAAAAACAGTGAACTCAAAATTGGGGATGGATACTGTGTACTATAAGCTAATTCCAGGCAAGTAGCTACATCCTCAAGACGGGTGCTCCTTGGCGCTGTATGCCCAATGACTTGCCGCCGTCGGAGATCTTGTATCAGCAGACTCAGCGCTGGTTGAAGGCAGGCGTTTTCGAGGACATGGTGCATGACTTACGCGTGAAGTACTATTAACTGCTTGTGATATGTTGTGACCCTTTGAAGTCTCAAAAACCTGTGATATCCTCGCCGTTGTATGACTATTTGTATAACGGAGGAAGCTGCTATGCAAACTCGCAAACTGGTGTACTACGTGGCGACCAGCGTAGATGGCTTTATTGAGCGGGCGGATGGGTCCTTTGACGGCATGCTGACCGAAGGCCAGCACATCACCGATTACCTGACCAGCCTGCGCGACTACGACACTGTGCTGATGGGCCGGCGCACCTACGAGGTTGGCTTCAAATATGGCGCACAGCCCGGCCAGCCTTCGCCCACCTATCCCGACACCATGCAGTATGTTTTTTCCGCTACGATGACCGAATACGATCACCCCTCGCTGAAGGTGATTCGCGAGGATGCCGCGTCGTTCGTGCGACGCCTGAAAGGTGAGCCAGGCAGAGCGATTTATCTGTGCGGCGGCGGGACACTGGCCGCATCGCTGATGGCCGAGCATCTGGTGGACGACATCATTTTGAAGGTCAATCCGGTACTGTTTGGCAGCGGCATTCCCGTGTGTGGACCGCAGGGCGCGTCTGCGGGGCTGACGCTGCTGGATGCCAAAATCTATAACAATGGTGCAGCCTTTATGCATTATCAGGTGAATGGGCAGTCGTGATGCCTAAAGCTCGCTGCAATCCCACATGAAGCCGCAACGGTCACAGCGGACCTTGCAGACGCGGCGCACCGTGGGAAAGCCGCATGCCGGGCATTCGCTGGACAGGGAATAATTGGGGATCGGAGGCAGGGTGATTTCGACGACCGGCTTTTCAGGCGTCGGCTGGGCTGGCTTGGCGTCGGGCTGCGGATCGCTCATGAGATGGGCTCCCGAAAATAAAACAGGTATCCCATTTCGGGATACCTGAGAGGCGACGACCAGATTCGAACTGGTGATCAAGCTTTTGCAGAGCTTTGCCTTGCCACTTGGCCACGTCGCCGAAGTGAATGGCATTATAGCGGTCGCGTGCCCCGCTGACAAGGCCTTGCGCCGTGCGGAAAAACTGGACACAATACAGCGCATGACTGATGAACATCCGCACGACGAACTGAATAGCGGCGACAGTCCGGCCGAAAACACGCCTGAACCGGCTGAATCGCCCGCCGCGCCCGAACAGCCGTCCGCTGTCGAGGCACCCGAAACCGCGCCCACAGTGGTCGATCCGCTGCTGGACGGGGTCGACCCGCTGTTCCAGAGCGACTTTGACGTGGAGGCCGCGCTCAATGCGCTGCTGGCCGCCAATGCCGCCCCGCCGACCGTGGAAGATGACGACCTGGCCGAAGAAGACGAGGAGCCGGACGCGCGCGCCAGCTATCGCGCTGCCGTGCCCGCCCAGTATGAGCCGGTGGTGTATGTGCCGCAGATGGCGATGCCGCGCGCGGAAACCCTGCGCCGTGGGTCGCTGGGATCGCTGGCCGCCGCGCTCAGCCTGATCGCCATCGGCGCCTGGCTGACGCTCACGCTGTCGTCCGGCGCGCAGGTCGAGACGCTTCAGCTTGCGGCCGCCGCGGGCGCGGGCGTCACGCTGACGCTGCTCGCGCATTGGCTGGGCACCGGCCGCTGGAGCCGTGGCGTGCTGTTCTTCGCCCTGCTGATCCTGGCAATGGTCGGTCTGGGGCTGGCCTTCTTCGTCTTCAATCTGCTCGACTTTCCGCGTGCGTGGCCGCTGCTGCTCACGGGCGTTGGCGTCGCTGCGCTGTTGACCGCCGTGCTGGGCCGCCCGTTTGGGCGCAGCCTGTTCACATCCGCGCTGGTGCTGATGATCGCCGGGCTGGTGGGCGCCATCGCGTCCAGCGGCCTGCTGGATGCCAACTTTACGGCCAGCGCCGCCACCTATTGGCCAGTCGCGCTGGTCACGGTGCTGGTGCTGTGGCTGCTGCCCCGGTTGGCGCGCCGGCGGGGCTGACGTGCACCTCGCGATTGATGCCAGCCGCACAACCGCCTCCCGTGTCACTGGTACTGAACGTTATGCCCGCGAGATGATCGCCGCGCTGCTGCCGCTGGCCGCGCATCATCGCATCACGCTGTATTTCCGCGATATCCCTTCCGCTGACCTGTTTCCCGCATACGAGCATGTGACCTGGCGCGTGATTCCATTTCGCCGCGCCTGGACGCATCTTCGGCTGGCGCTGGCCGTGACACGCGACCGGCCCGACCTGCTGTGGGTGCCCGCGCACACGCTGCCGTTTGCCTTTGCCGGGCGCGCTGCGGTCACCGTGCATGACCTCGGTTATCGGCTGTTTCCCGCCGCGCATCCGCCGCGCCAGCGCGCCTATCTCGACCTGACGACGGGTTATAGTGCATGGCGCGCCAGCGTCGTGCTGGCCGACAGCGCCGCTACTGCCCGCGACCTGGGCGCGTTTTATGGGGCGCCTGAAACGAAAATCCGCGTGGTCTATCCGGGATTCAGCGCGCCACTCATGGGCAATGTCGCGCAGGCGCGGGCGAAATATGGCCTTCCCGAACGCTACTTCCTGTACCTGGGCACGCTGCAGCCGCGCAAAAATATCGCCGGGCTGGTGGACGCGTATGGCCAGTGGCAGGCCGCGCATCCCGGTGACGATGCCGCGCTGGTGCTGGCGGGCGCCCAGGGCTGGCTGTTTGACCCGGCGTGGGTGGCGGACGCGCACGGCGTGATCTGCACCGGCTTCATCGACGATGCCGACAAGGGCGCGCTGTATGCCGGCGCGCTGGCGTTCGTGTTTCCCAGCCTGTACGAGGGCTTCGGCTTTCCGGTGCTGGAGGCGATGGCGTGCGGGACGCCCGTGCTGTGCAGCAATTCCAGCAGCCTGCCCGAAGTAGCCGGAGACGCCGCGCTGCTGGTCGATCCGCGCGACACCGGCGCGATTGCGTCGGCGCTGGGCCGCCTGAGCGATGATGCCGCTTTGCGTGGGCAATTGATCGCGAAAGGGCACGCGCAGGCACGTGCATTTGACTGGGAGGCTGCCGCCGCTGGCGCGCTGGCCGCATTTGAACAGGCGGTCGGCTGAGCATGCGCATCCTCGTTGTGCAGATGGCCGACCTCGGCGACCTGATCCTGTCGATGCCCGCGCTGGACGCCCTGCGTGAGGCGCATCCAGACGCCCATATCACGCTGCTGACGACGCCGCACGCCGCGCCGCTGGCCGACGGCCTGTCGTGCGTGGATGAGATCATCAGCGCGCCCCGGCTGACGCGCTGGCGTGCCGTGCCCGCGCTGCTCGGCCTGATTCGCCGTGCCCGCCGGTCTCGCCCGGATGCCATCATGCTGCTGCATCACCTGACCACGCGCGGCGGGACGCTGAAATATGCGGCGCTGGCGCTGGGCAGCGGCGCCCGCAGGCGTATCGGGCTGGACAACGGGCGCGGCTGGTTCCTGAATGAACGCATCCGCGATGACGGCTTCGGCGCGCTGCACCAGTCGGACTATTGGCTGTCGCTGGCTGGCCTGCTGGGCGCGGACACGACGCCGCGCCAGCCGCGCATGGCCATCACCGAGGCGGATCGCGCCTGGGCGAATACGGCGATTCCCCAGGCCGATGGCCTACGCGTCATCGTGCATGCGGGCGGCGGTGGGGACAGCCTGGCGCGCCGCTGGACGCCGGAGGGCTTTGCCCGCGCCGCCGACATGCTGGCCCGCGAACGCCGGGCGCAGGTCGTGCTGGTGGGCGGCCCGGCCGATGATGCGGCGTCAGTGCGTGCCGCCATGACCCAGCCCGCGATTGATGTTTCGGGCAGGACGACGCTGGGGCAGCTGGGCGCGCTGCTGGAAAGCGCAGACGTGTTCATCGGCGCTGAAAGCGGCGTCATGCACATGGCGGCGGCTGCGGGCGCGCCGCTGGTCGCCATTTTTGGCCCCGGCAACCCGTATGCATGGGCGCCGTATACGCCGAATTCCCCGGCCCTCATCGTGCGGACAGCGCCTGAGTGCTCGCCGTGCAGCTATGTCGGCCACAGCACCGGCCTGCGCGCTGGCTGCGCCGCCCGCACCTGCCTCGCCATGGTGACCGCGCACGACGTCGCCGAGGCTGCCCGGCGCGTGCTGGACGGCCAGGTTGCGGCGGGCCAGGCGCATGTGCCCGCGCTGCCGCGGTCGTCTGTGCGCTGGGGCAAAACGGTCGATATCCTCGGCCTGCCGGTGTCGTCGGTCACGTACGAAGACTGGCTGGGGCTGATCGCCCGCTGGGTGGCCGAGGAACCGGACATCCTGCATCATGTGTGCACGGTCAATCCGGAATTCATGATGATCGCGCAGCAGGATATTAACTTTGCCACCATCCTGCGCCGCGCCGACCTGACCGTGCCGGATGGCGTCGGCCTGTTGTGGGCAGCGCACCGCCTGCGCCAGCCGCTGCCGGAGCGCGTGACTGGTTCAGACGGCGTGCCAGCCATCGCCGAACGGGCTGCCCGCGAAGGCTGGTCGCTGTTTCTGCTGGGTGCTGCCGAGGGGGTGGCCCAGCGTGCCGCCGATGAACTGATGCGCCGTTATCCGGAGCTGAAGATTGCCGGAGTGTATGCGGGCAGTCCGCGTCCCGAAGAAGAAGCCGCGCTGGTCGAACGGGTGAACGCCAGCGGCGCGAACATCCTGCTGGTGGCCTACGGCGCGCCGGAACAGGACAAATGGATCGCACGCAACGCGCCGCGCCTGCGCGTGACCATGGCGATGGGCGTCGGCGGCTCATTCGACTTTATTGCTGGCGTGGTGCCGCGTGCGCCAGAGCGTTTTCGTCAGCTTGGGCTGGAATGGTTATACCGGCTGTACTTGCAGCCGTGGCGCTTCAAACGTATGCTGCGTCTGCCCAGATTCGTGCTTGCGGTGCTGATGCAGCCGCGAAAAGGCCTTTCCTCATGACCCGACTGCCAACCATTCCCTATCGCCCGCCGGATAAAGCCCGCCTGCTGGCGCTGATTGACCGTTTTTCCGGCATCAATGCCACCATCATCGGCGACGTGATTCTGGATGAATACCTGATCGGCAAGGCCACACGCATGAGCCGCGAGGCACCGGTGCCTGTGCTGGAATTTGAACAGCGCCGCCTGATCGCGGGCGGGGCGGCCAACCCGGCGGTCAATGTGGCTGCGCTGGGCGGGCGTGCCGCGCTGGTGGGCGTGGTGGGCAATGACACTGAGGGTGCCGCGCTGAAAGAGACGCTGGCGAAGTCGGGCGTGGAGCCGCGCCTGGTGGTGGATGCCAAACGGCAGACGACCGTCAAGACGCGCATCATGGCGGCGATGGGCCTGCGCTTCCCGCAGCAGGTCGCCCGCATCGACAAGGTCTCGCGTGAACCCGTCTCTCCGGCGGCGCTGGCGACCGCGCAAAGCCTGATGGAAGTGGCCGCTGAAGACGATCATGTGCTGCTGTATTCAAATTACAACCTGGGCTTTGTCACGCGCCAGCTGGCCGACATGGGGCGCAAGCTGAGCCGGAAGACCGGCCAGCTGCTGGTGGCCGACACGCAGGGCGCGTTTGAGCCGTTTGCCGGCTTCGACGCGGTTAAGTGCAATGCCGAGGAAGCCAATGCGCATCTGGCGCCTGACCATGAGCTGCCGCCCGACGCCGATGATTACGCCGAAGCAGCGCACAATATCAAGGCGAAATTTGGTCTGAAGCGGGCGCTGGTCATCACGCGTGGCGCGCAGGGCGCGGTGCTGGCCGATGCCGACGCCCTGCATCACTGCCCGGCGCCGCAGGTGACCGACGTATACGATACGGTCGGCGCGGGCGACACGGCCGTCGCGGTGATCGCGCTGGCGCTGGCCGCTGGTGGCACGTCACTGGAGGCGGTCACGCTGGCCAATTTTGCCAGCGGCATCGTCATCCGCCACGTGGGGAATTTTGCGCCCAGCGCGGCCATGCTGCGTGAAGCGATTGTCGAGGACGACGACGACTTTTTCACGCGTCCGTGGTGAGCAGCCGATAGGCGTTAACCGCGCCGGAAAAGCCGTCAGCGCGATAGGCGTCCGCCAGCCGCAGGCCAGATGCCGCGACCAGGCCGGCAATCTCGTCGTCATCGCAGTGATGGCAGTAGCGCAGCGCGGAATTTTGCTCCCCGGCGCGCCAGTCCAGCAGCGCGTCACCCGGCTCGGCGTCAGCGGCGATGTCGGGCGGGAACGGCTGGATGCGCCCGGTGAAACGGGGGTAATCGCCAAAGCGCCAGCAGGCGATGGCCAGCAGCCCGCCCGGAGCCAGGCAGTCGGCCATGCGCGCCATCAGGTCGAGGCGGCGTGCCCGCCCCGGCACGTGATGCATCACGCCGAACAGCGCCACCACGTCATAACGCGCATCCGGCAGCGCGCCAAATACGATATCGCGCTGTTCCAGCCGTGTTGACATGTGAGCGCGCCCGGACAGCGCCGCCCGTGCTGAGTCAAGCAGGCCGGCGTCTGTATCCAGCCCGTGATAGACGATAGGCCTGTCGGGCAGGGTGTCAGCCAGAAACGCCCCGAAACGCCCATTGCCACAGCCAATATCCAGCACGCGCAGCGGACTGGCCGCGGGCACGTGTGCGACCAGTCGCTTCCAGCCCGGCCACGGTGCGCCCCGCGTGGCATCAAACGACGCGCCCACGGTTTGGTAGAATTGCTGATTGAGCGCGTTCAGCCAGCGCGCGGTGTCATCGTTCATCGCTCGGTTTCCCTGACGTGGGCCGGAAAAGAGGGTGTATATATGCAGCTTGCCATCAATTATTCGCCACAGGCGGCGGCGTTGCTCGGGCAAAAGGCGATTGTACTGGATCGCTTCAAGTTGCCCAACTGGGACTGGCTGATTGCTGAGGCGCGGGCGTTTGCGCCGGTCTATGTGCATTTCGACCTGATCGCCGGGGATGGCAAGCTGGCCCAGCGCGACTGGGGCGTGCTTGAGCGCCAGCTGCGCGAGACGGACACCCGCTATCTCAATGTGCATTTATTCCCCCGCCTGAGTGATTTCCGCTGGACGGCCCAGCCCGATAAAGCCGGGGAAGCCCGCGTCATCGAGACGATGCTGCGCGATATCGCGCTGGCCGTCAGCCGGGTGGGTGCCGGGCGCGTGATCGTGGAGAATATCCCGCTCAAGCGCAAAGATGGCGCGGTGACGCTGTGCGTGAATGCCGATGTCATCCGCGATGTGCTGCGTGCTACCGGGGCCGGCCTGCTGCTCGATCTCTCGCATGCGCGGCTGACGTGCGAGGCGCTGGGCTGGGATCTGTCACAGTATCTGGATGCGCTGCCGCTGGAGCGCACGCGCGAAGTGCATGTGACCGGCATTGTGACCATCGAGGGGCAGCGGCGCGATCATTTTGGCATGCAGCCCGACGACTGGCCGTTTCTGGACATGGCGCTGGACAAGCTGAAAGCGCGTGGCGCCCAGCCGGACATGCTGTCGTTTGAGTATGGCGGGGTGGGTGAGCGCTTTGAGTGGCGCAGCGAGACGGAAGTCATCGCGCGGGATATGCCGCTGCTGGCCGAGCGCGTGCGGGCGTTTTCGGGGCGCTGACCGCAAGCTGACACGATCGCGCCCCGAAATCAGAAACTATCCCCAGCGCACTATTTGTCGCGCGCGAGGGCGAAGCCGCTCATGAACTGCTTTTGCAGCAGCAGGAAGACGATCAGCGGCGGGATGCTGGCGATGACCGCGCCCATCATCATCGGGCCGAAGCGCAGCGCGGTATCCCCGGCCACCAGCGTGCGCAGGCCCACTTGAATCACCTGGCGTTCCGGCCCCTGCATAATCAGCGCGGGCCACAGGTAGAAATTCCACACGTAGATAAACTGAATGACCGCCAGCGCGGCAATCGTGTTCCAGCTCATCGGCACCAGCACCTTGAACAGGAACTGCCACGGGTTGGCCCCGTCAAGCTGGGCCGCCTCGCTCAGCTCTGCCGGGATATTCATGAAATGCTGGCGAAACAGAAATGTGCCGGTCGCGCTGGCCAGGAACGGCAGAATAAGCGCGCCGTACGAGTTCGACAGGCCGATGCTGCTGACGAAGCGGAACAGCGCGATGACCAGGATTTCCGTGGGCATCATCAGCGTGAGCAGCACGAAGCCGAACACGATCCACTTGCCCGGAAACCTGAAATACACGAAGGCCAGACCGGACAGCAGCGACAGGATGACTTTACCCGTGGTGACGGCCAGTGCCACCAGCACGCTGTTGACCATGTAGCCGCCGATTTTGTTCAGGTTCATGACGATGTTCCAGTTGTCGCTGAAGGCGGTCCCCGGCGTGAACTGGTAGCTATACACCTCGCTGTTGGTCTGTGTGGCCACGATGACCGCATAGAACAGCGGAAAGGCGATGATGGCGCACGAGACGATCAGCGCCAGATGCGCGATCCAGCGCGTGGGCACCAGCCTGCGCCAGCCGGTGGCGGCGCGCTCGGCGTCCATGGAGATGTCGGTGGTGGCTGCGGACATGAGACATGCCTCCTTTTAGGCGCCGTAATTCACGCGCTGGCCAGCCGTGCGGAACTGCACGATGGTAAGCCCGATGACGAAGATAAACAGCACGATCGACTGCGCGGCGGCTTTGCCCAGGTCGTTGTTCTGGATGCCGACTTCGTAGACCGAATACATCATCGACGCGGTCGAGCGCAGCGGCCCGCCACCAGTCAGGGTGTCGATGGTGCCGAAGGTGTCGAAGAACGCGTAGGTCGTGTTGGTGATGATCAGGAAGAAGGTGATCGGCGAGAGCATCGGCACCGTGATGCGGAAGAAGCGCTGGAAAATATTGGCCCCGTCGATGGCGGCGGCTTCCAGCAGGTCTTTGGGCACGTTTTGTAGTCCGGCGATGTAAAACAGGATGTTGAAGCCGAGGGATTTCCACACGCTGACGATGATGACGGCCCACGGCGCCGCTGAAGGATTGTTCAGCCAGGGGATGCTGAAATTAAAGGCGCTTTGCAGCGCGTAGTTGATGATGCCGCCGGTCGGGTTGAACAGGATCAGGAAGATGATGCCTGCCACGACGGGCGAGATGGCGTACGGCCAGATCAGCAGGGCGCGGTAAATGCGCGCGCCTTTGACAGGCTGATATGCGGCCAGCGCGATCAGCAGGGCGAGGCCGATGCTGAAGCCGACAATCGCAATCGACTGCCAGATGGTGTTGCCCAGCACCTGCAAATAGTCGTTGTTGCTCACCAGACGGGTGAAGTTGTCCACGCACACAAAGGCCGTGCGCGGGATACCCAGGCGGGCCAGCAGCGTCGCCAGGCGAAACGTGTCGATGAAGGGGTAATACAGGAACAGCACCAGGATGATGAGCGTGGGTGCCAGGAACAGGAAGGCCAGCCCGGAGCCGCGAAATGCACCCGGCGATGATTGCACTTCAAACAGCCTGCGCCGCTGAAGGATCGAATTCAGCACCCATGAGGCCAGCCCGGTGACGGCCAGGATGCCGATGGCGCTGAGCCCGATGCCGAACCAGAAATCGACCGGATCGCGTTCTGCTTCAAAGGTGCAGAAATTGAGCGGCACCATGAAGGCTGCTGCGCCGACCGCGCCGGAGACAGCCCCGACGGCAGACACCAGCAGCATCCCGCGCGATTGTTTGCGAAGCAGGAGATTGAGCAGGACCGCGCCGACTGCGGCGGCCACGGCAAGGACGAGGAGAGGCGTGGATGGGTTCATGCGGGTATGCTCACCAACGGCGGCGAAGGCCATAAATAGCGGTAGAGGCGGTGTGGTTGGCACCGCCCCTACGCGTGGTTACGGTCTGGCGTTGACGCTCAAACGCCTGTTTATTCGGCGTTGAGCAGGTTGTATTCTTCCAGCAGCGCATTCGCTTCCGCAGCGGCGGCATCGAGCACGGCGGCCGGATCTTCATCGGTCAGCAGGACGGTGTCGATGGCCTGGGTGACGATGTTGCGGATGGCGGGGAAGCCACCGAGCAGGGCGCCAGCGGTCGCGGGCGTGACTTCGCTCTGGGCGAGCTGGTCAGAGGCGACGCGGAAGTTCGGGTTCTCGTCGAACCAGCCTTCTTCAGCCAGCAGGTCCACCGAGCTGTTGCGGATGGCGATGTAGCCGGTAACCTGGTGCCAGGAGGCGGCGTTTTCGGTGTTGGTCAGCCACAGCAGCCAGGTCAGGGCGCCGTCCTGAGCTTCTTCAGACAGGCCAGCGGTCAGCCACAGGCTGGCGCCGCCGATGATGTTACCGGTCCAGCCGGTCGCTTCGTTGTAGGGCAGGAAGGAGGCGACCACTTCAAAGCCGTTGTCCACGCCGGTCTGGGTGTACAGGGCGGTGTCGCTGCTGCTGTACACGGCCATGGCGACCTGCTGGGTGCTGAAGGCCTGGTCGACCGTGGCCCACGAATCGCCACCCTGGGCGCCGCTGTAGTACAGGTGGCCCTTGGCGGCCTGTTCGTCCAGCCACGTCAGCAGGGCGACGCCGGCTTCGTTGTTGAAGGCGACTTCGGTGGCGCGATCGGCGCGGCCGTTGTCGTTATTGGCATACAGGCCATTCTGCTGGGCGACCCACTGTTCAAAGAACCAACCGTGGTTCGGCCAGGTGAAGCAGTATTCGGGCGCATTGTCAGCGGCCATGATCAGGGTGCAGGCGGCATCCATTTCGGCCCAGGTGGTGGGGATGGCTTCAACGCCAGCGGCGGCGGCCATGGTCAGGTTGGTGAACATGATCGACGACGAGGTGTTCCACGGCATCGAGGTGAAGTTGCCGTCCACGGTGTAGTAGGCCGACACGGGGGCGATGATGTCATCCAGGTTCACGGGGATACCGTTCACTTCGGTGCGGCCATTCAGGGCTTCCGCAATCGAGGTGAAGTAGCCGCTGTCGCGGGCGTCCTGGGTCGCCACTTCGAAGTACTGAACCACGGCGGGCAGGTTGCCCTGTTCGGCGGCCAGTGCGGTCGAGGCGAACAGTTCTTCATAGTTCGAGTAGCCGGTCACGGTCACGTTGTACTGGGGGAAGGCTGCATTGAACTCAGCAGCGCGTTCCTGCGTCCAGCCCAGGCGTCCAGCATCGGTAAAGGCGATCCAGGTGGGGATTTCGATAACTTCCTGGGCGATCGCCGGGGCAATCGACAGGGCGGCGAGGGCGCTGATGGCACCAGCCAGTAAAACATTCTTCAAACGCATTGTAGAGCCTCCAGAAATATGGTTGTACAGACTAAATATAGACAGCTTGGTTTAACAAACCTCTGTCTGAAGTTTAAGAATGATTGTTGAAACTTGCCATATTGGTTAATACATTGGGGGCTAATGATTATGCAATCTGCACGAGTATAGGCGGGTTAGGCCAGTGCATATTTCAGCGGCGGGTTGTCTTCGCGCTCCAGCTCATCCAGGTTGCTGACGGCCAGATAGCCGTATTCATCCAGATACTCCACGTGCGCGCCCACTTCCTCCAGCGCCAGCAGCACATCATAGGCATGCTTGTCGGGATACATCACTTTGGAGATGTCGCTGATGGTCATCGGCTGCGGGCTGGCGGTGATGATGTCCAGCGTGCGCGACAGCTTGCGCTGGTGGCTGGCGCGGATTTCCTGAATGCGCCCGGCCAGATCATGAATCGGGTCTTCGTGGCCGCCCAGCGTCAGGCGCACACCCTCCACGCGCTCCATGCGCGTCAGGGCATCGAAATAATGGCCGAGGCCGGTGTAATTGGTGATGCTTTCGGGGGATTGGTGCGGCGTGGTGCGCGACAGGATGTGGTCTGCGCTGAGCAGGATATCGCCCACCTGAATACATACCTGGCCGGGGCAGTGGCCGGGCGTGTGATAAAAGCGGAAGGCATCGATTTCGCCTTCGTCTTCGAGCGAAAAATCGACCGGCACAGACCGGAATTCCTTTTTGGCGAAGCCGTACAGCGCCATCAGCGTATCGCGCAGGCTGGGCTTCACGCCGGCGCGGTCCAGATACACGCGCAGGTCTTTGGTGGCCACCGCCACGCGTTCTTCATAGGCGATCAGCACGCGCCGGTCCAGCCGGTGAATGCCCACTTTCGCGCCGGTGCGCTCCTGCGCGAAGCCCACGCCGCCGAAATGGTCGATGTGGCCGTGCGTGACGAAAATGCGCCCGATATCAGTCAGCGCCAGCGGCTCGCCGAAGTTGTCATGCAGCGCGTTCAGCCCGTCCAGCAGGTCATCATTGCTGTAGCCCAGCCCGGAGCCGGTATCGACCAGCGTGGGCACGCCAGCGCCCAGCACCACGAAGGCATAGGCGATGAAGTTGCCCGGAAAAGCCTCGACCGGGATGCGGTAGATGCGGATGTCTCCGGTGTCGAATCGTTCGATGGCTGGCAGACTGCGCATGGGAGATCCAATCGGCTGAACGGCTACGGGCTGCCGTCAGAAAGCTGAAGCAGGCCGGATGTGCCTGCGGGCAGGTCAAAGGTGCCGCTGATATTGTTCACCGTCAGGTGGGCGGTGTCCAGCCTGAGGATGAGGTGCATGTGTTCCGGCACGCGCAGCATAAAGCTGGCGCTCACGAGGCTTTTGCCCAGGCTGGAACGGCGCATCGCCACGAAATAGATGCCCGCCTCGTCCTGTTCGGCGGTCGTGCGCCAGGCGACGGGCGGCTGCAGCGTGCCCGCGATCAGCACGTTGCCCCCGGCGCTGCGCTCAATGGTTACGCTGGCATGGGCGATATGGGCGTACACTGTGGTATGGGGCTGGCCGATAAACTGATATTCGACCGCCTTGCGCGCCATCCCGCCGACGGCCGAGGCCACCGACATGGCCTGGGTCAGCGTGTTCAGCTTCTGGTTCATGATGCAGATTCCTGACCAGAATGTGCCATGCGCATCCTTTATGCTTGAGATTTACGACCAAACTACAGATACTATACCGCGTAACCTGTGTAAAAAAGCGAGCCTGATAATCCTATGACTGTCACCAACGTGGAATTCCGCGATACCCACAAGCCCCTGTCTGAAACCCTGACCGACGTGGCGCATTCCCTGCCCGAAGACAAAACCACCATTCAGCGCCTGATGTCTGAAATCGGTGAACAGGGCATCCTGCTGCTGTGCATCGTGTTCATGGTGCCCTTTCTGACGCCGATTCCGGTGCCGTTCATCAGCAATTTCTTCGGCCTGATCGTCATCCTGCTCACCTTTGGCGTGATTCTGAATCGCGTGCCGTGGATGCCGCGCCGCTTTCTGGAGCGCGAGATCCCCACGCCGGCGTTGTCCAAGGCGCTGATTCGCGGGGCGGGCGTGATGACGCGCATCGAGCGTTTGCTGCGCCCGCGCCTGGGCAAGCTGACGACTGTCGGGCCGGTCAACCGCCTGAACGGCATCGTGATGCTGCTGGCTGCGGTCCTGTTCTCGCTGCCGGTGTCGTTCATCCCCGGATCGAACACCTTCCCGGCACTTGCCGTGGTGCTGATTTCGGCGGGCATGCTGACCAAAGACGGCCTGTTCGTGCTGCTGGGCTATCTGGCCAGCATCGGCTCGCTGATTTATTTCAGCCTGGTGGTGCTGCTGATTATTGGCGGTGTGGTCACCGTGGGCCAGCTGGCGGGCGGCGGTGAAGCCGAAGCGACGGCGACGGTCGTCCCCGCGATTGTCGAGACGCTGACGCCGTAATAGTCCAGACCACGTGCCGCGCGCCGATGGGTTGGGTCATGCCTGCCCTCGGCGCTTTTTGACGTCTACTCCCCGTCAGCCAGCTTTTCGTTTCTGATTTTGCTCTGCTCTGGCGATAGCGCCAGGATCCAGTCGGCCAGCCCGCGCACGGCCAGATGGATGCCGCGGGTGGGGCGTGGATGGCCAATCGTGGTCATTTGCAGGGTGAACGACCCCGGCCCGGCTCCCGAATGCGGTGACAGCGACAGCGCGGTGTGCTGCTCGATCGTCGGCTCTGACGCGTGAATCTCGAACAGCAGGCTGTTGCGCCCGCGAAAGACCTCATTGATGCCCACGTGAATATCCCCGTCATGCGCGTGAAACGGCGCGAATGCCTCGCGGATGGTATCCAGCGAGAGCGGGCTTTCCAGCACGATGTGCGGCATAGGCCATTCCTTTATTACAGGTAGTTCAGGGACAGGGACTTCCGTCCGGCGCCAGGCAAAGTAATAACAGCTACGCCCCTCGCGGTGGGCTTTCGCCTCGTATTTGGTCACGATGCGGCCGGGCGTGGGCTGGGGCGACCATGCGCCGTCGTTCAGCGACTGAAGCGCGGGCGTGTCTGCCAGCAGGTCGGCGGCCATGTCGGCATAATCGCGGATGTCCGTGGCCAGAAAAAACTCACCGCCGGGCTTCAGGCGGCTGACGATGGCATCCAGCGTATCGCGCTGCATCAGGCGGCGATGACTGTGCTCTTTGCGGAACCATGGATCGGGAAAATTGACGTAAACGGCGTCCAGCGACGCGGGCGTGAACAGATGGTGCAGGGCGGTTTCGGCGCGGCTGTGTATCACGGCCACGTGACTATACCGGTGACGCGCGATCATGCGCTCGGCTTTCACCAGGCATTGATTGGAGATTTCCAGCCCGACCAGATGCTTGTCCGGGTGCGTCGCCGCCAGATGCTCCAGAAACGTGCCGGTGCCAAAGCCAATTTCGAGCACCAGCGGGCGCGTGCTGCCGAAAAACTGCGTCCAGTCGACCGGCCACGGCAGCGATAACGCGCTGTGCTGGGTATGAAAAGGGGGAAGCGTGTGCTGTGCAGTCATGCGCCACAGTGTAAGGAGGAATGGCGCACTTTGGAAGGGGCGTATTCAGAAAAACAGGCCGGGCTGCTCAGAGGGGGGACTGCGCAGAACCGGCCTGTTCGTGCTTCCGAATCTATTCCTTGACCATCTGCGTGCCGGCAGTATCGCGGGCATACAGGCCAATCTGATCCTTGATGAATTCGTAGCCGGCCTTGGGCTGGCGATACACCCAGCCGACGTTGGTGGCTTTTTCTGCGCCGTTTTCCAGGTCGATCCAGTAGCACACACCCTTGTATGGGCAGGTGTAAATGCGCTCGGTCACTTTCAGGTGCGTCATATCGACCGCTTCAGGCGCGAAATACAGATTGCCCTCAAACTCGCGGACGGTTTTTGCGTCGGTATCACCCTGGGCGATCTGTTCGCCAGAGCTGCGTGCCTTTACGATGTACTTCATGGGAATGAGTAACCTTTCAATCAGACTGTATCAACAAAACGTGACAGATAGTCAAGCGTATGGAAGGTGCACGCGGCGTAAATCTTCCGTGAATGTTTGCTAAATGTCGTCGCCAAAGTCGTCCGGGCGCAGCATTTCGCGGGTCTGCTGTTCCAGTTCCCACACATCCAGCTTCTTGTGCTGGGTCATCAGCTGCTTCAGGCGGATATAATCGGTGGCCGCTTCTTTGGACCATTCCTGCGCGAACTTGCCATTGCGGATTTCCTGCAGGGCCGATTCCATCAGCCGCTCCATCTTGAAGTCGGCAAACCGTTCATAGCGGCTGAGCATGCCAAACTGCGCCACTTTCGAGCTGGCATTGAGCGCCTGCATCATGCCTTCCTGCGCCGCATGTTTCAGGTAGTCGCTGGTTTCGCCAGACAGATACAGCTCGGTAAACACGGCTTCCGGCGCATAACCCTGCTGTAGCAGCAGCTTGCTGGCCATCAGCACGGCGGCGTGGAAGATCGGCAGGATGGCCTGCTGTACGAACAGGTCGAGCTCGGTCTCGTGCTCAAAGCCAATTTCGACCGCGCCGCCGCGCAGCGCGCCCATCGCGCGGGCCAGCGCCAGCAGCTGCGGCCATGCCTGCCGGCTGGCATCCTGCGCCACGGCGACGAAGCTGGCGAAGCCTTCGCCGGAAATAAACCGCTCGCGCACAGCCGGGCCCAGCGTCTTGGCGCTGATCAGCCCGACATCGACAAACGGCGGCGCTTCGATGAAGCCATAGGCCACGTTATAGGCGCTGCTGAAGACCAGCATCTGGCCGCGGCGCAGCTGCGGCGATACCTCCTGCAGGTACACGCGCGGCATGTCTTCGTCGCGCTGGAGCAGGAAGATGATATCGCTCTGCTGTGCGGCCTCGCTGGCCGTCATCACCTGGAACCCTTCAGCGGCGGCCTGCTGTTCTTTTTCAGTCGTCGGCTCGCTGACGATGATGCGCTGTCCGCTGTCGCGCAGATTCAGTGCGATCGGGCGGCCCATATTGCCATAGCCGACCACATTGACCGTTTTACCGGCCAGCAGGGACATATCGGCATCGTTATCGTGATAAACCACCGTCATACGGGCACCTGTGCAAGTCTTGGGTAAAATACAAACTGGTTCGTGTAAGGAGTTGTTTCCATGCGTAAACGTTACCCGTTGATGAACGTGCTGGCAATGGCCGGGCTGGCGATGCTGCTGCTGCTGACCGGTTGCGGTGGCCAGGCGGAGCCTACGCAGCCGCCGTTTGGCCGCTGGTCGATTGCGAATGTGCGCGATGCGTTTGCGGCGGCGGGCCTGCCGGTGCAAAGCCTGATCCGCGATATGTCGGTCGGGCGCGATGCCCCGCTGTCTTTCAGCGACCGCTATACCTTTGTCATCGATCAGATTGCGCCTGATGGCGGGCAGCTGCTGTTTTTCAACAGCGCGTCTGGCCTGGAGTCTTGGACGGCCTATATCGAGCGCCTGCGTTCAGATTCAGAACTGCGCCGCAGCGTGGTGTATGTGTTCGTCAAAGACAATGTGCTGATGCAGCTCAATGCCGACCTGGTCCCGGCCGATGCCCGCGCGTTTGAAAATGCGCTGAACAGCCTGGGAAGCTGATCGTCAGGCCAGGTTCACGGCATAGACCGGCAGGTCATAGCCGTTGCGGTGGAAGCCCAGCTTCTCGTAGACATGCTGCGAGGCGGCATTGGTCGCCTGGGTGTTGACCGTCATCACATACACGCCGCGCTTCATGAAGTAGCGCAGCGATTCGCCCACCAGCGCCGTGCCCACGCCCAGATTCTGCGCGTCCGGGTCCACGGCCAGTCGGGCCAGATGGCAGCCGTCGAAATAGAGCGTGCTCATCTGATAGCCGACGATGCGCTGCACGCCTTCACGCGTGACCACGGCGACCGTGCTGTGCTCGGCCACGCGCTCTGCCTGGCGGACATCCTCGCGCGAAATCTGCCACGGCGGCACAAAGGCGCGATGGTCGATGGCCGCCAGTGTGCTGATGTCCTCGCTTCGCGTGATGCGGATGCTGACCTCTGGCAACTGCATGAGCTGCGGCGGGGTGCTGTCGCTGCGCTTGAGCGTGATGATGTCCTCGCGCATGACGAAGCCATAGTCGCCCAGAAACTGCGCCGGCCAGTCGCGAATCAGCAGGATGGCGACCTGACGCACCTGCGCCTGTGCCAGCACCTGCCGCATGTCTGTCCACAGCGCGCCCAGCACCGCCTGCGGGTCGCGGTGATCCTGCACCCCCGCCATGCGAATCCAGCACGCACCGTTCAGCGGCTCGGACAGCGCCAGCAGCCCCACCAGCGTGCCGCCCTGCCACGCCAGCCGAATCTGCGACCCTTCGAGGTCCATCCAGTGATCGCTGTCATGCCAGTCCAGATGCACATGCGTGCAGTAATTGCGCGACATGAGGTCACGCACGAGATGACGACTGCGCTTGGTGTACGGTGTCACCGTGATCGGCGCAGAGGACGAAGTGAAAGAGAAGAATCCGGTCATGCATTCAGGCTCGTTTAATGCGGCCCGACAGCCACAGGTCGGGCATGAATCAGGCTATTCAGTCGGTTTGCGGTTCATGCGCGACGGGAACGACGGCGCTGTAATCGCCATCACGCGGCAGATGCGCCGGTCTAGAATGCGCGTACGCAGGCGCACATCCAGGTCGCCCAGGTCTTTCGACGTGGTGAACACAGTGGGCATGCGCGTCAGGTAGCGATGGTTGATGATCTGGAATAATTTCTCTTTGGCCCACGCGCTGGCGCTCTCGGTGCCCAGGTCATCCAGCACCAGCAGCGGCGCATTCTTGACCTCGTTGAAGCGATGGTCAAACGTCACATTCGAGTTTGGGCTGAAGGTCAGGCGCAGGTGATCGAGCAGGTCGGGCGCGGTGACGAAAATCAGGCTGCCCCCCTGCGCCGCGTACTGGTTGGCGATGCTGGCCGCCAGATGCGTCTTGCCGGTGCCGCTGTCGCCCATGATGAACAGCCAACCAGAGGGCTGTGCGGCATATTCCCAGGCGGCATTGGCCACGCGTTCCAGGTTTTCGCGGTAGTCCGACGACAGGTTGCTGCGTGTATCGAACTGCTGGAAGGTCATTTCGCGGTAGAGCGAAAAATCCCACAGCGCGCCGATATTGCTGTGCCCGGGCGAGCGATAATCGGGCGCATTGATCACGATGCGGCGGATGACCGACAGGTCGCGCAGGCGGCTTGAGATGCGCTGGTCCATCGTGTTCAGGTCGGTGTTGGTGGTAATCACGGTGGGCAGGCGGTAGTTGTAGCGATAGTTCAGCAGCTGGAACAGCTTTTCCTGCGCCCAGCCGCTGGGATTTTCCGCGCCCAGGTCGTCCAGAATGAGCATCGGCGCGTTCTTCATGCGGTCGAACAGGTCGTCGTAGCTGGTGTCTGAGCTGGCTGTATAGGTCAGGCGCAGGTGGTCGAGCAGGTCTGGCGCGGTGATGAACATCACGCTTTCTTCGCGCTCCAGGCACACATTGCCGATGGCCGCCGCCAGGTGCGTTTTGCCGCTGCCATACGGGCCTTCCAGCATCAGCCAGCCGGTGGGCTGGGCGGCATACTGGCGCACCGCGTCCAGCGCCTGTTGCAGGCTTTGCTGCTGCCCGGGCGAGGCCTCCGGATTGGTGGCCATGAAGTTATCCAGCGTGCGGTCGCGAAACACGTCCAGGTTGCCCAGTCGGCGCAGCGTTTCGCGGCGTTCGCCGGCCGCCGGCTTGTAGCTGGGGCAGCGGAACAATTTGCCGAAATTCGGGTCGCCCACCGGCAGGTCATAGCGCACATAGCCGATGCCGCCGCACAGGTCTGGTCCGCCGCACAGCGCACAGGTGCCGCTGGCGGGCGGCTCGATGTCAGGATTCGATGAAGTCGGCAAATTCCCCGCCTGTGAATCGGCTCCCGGTAGGTTCATCAGGTTCTTTAGCGGCTTCATGCATTATTCCTTCGCGCCTTCCATCGCGCTTCCAACGGTCCAGCACCCCTTTAATGTAGCGCCAGTTGCGCACATTGTTCTCGACGGCTGTCTTGATCGCATCGGCCAGCCAGGCGGATGAAAACTCGTTTTCCGCGTCTTTCAGGCTGTCGGCGATCATCGGCGTCAGCGGGCCGATATTCTGTTCATACAGGGCAAACACATTCGGGCGTTCGGGCAGGATATCCACGATGCGCCCGTCGCGGGAGGGCGTCCACTCGCCGCGCAGAATCTGGGCGACAGCTTTGCGCCCCGGCTCGGCATTGATGAAGTAGAGCGTTTCCTCGCCGGTTTCAAAGGCAGGGTCGCGCACGGTCACCGCCAGCAGGATGCCATGCTCCACAGCGGCCGACAGCGCCGCGTCCAGCGCATCTTCGGTACGCTGATGGGGCACCGCTGTCGCCAGTGCGGCGGCCAGCGTCTCGTGCCCGCTGAAGTCTGCGCGGCGCACGCAGCGAAACGCGCCTTCGCGCTGCTGCACGGCGTAAAACGCAAACAGCACCACCTGCATCTCCGCCAGCGTGTGCACAAACGGCAGGGCGCGGGTGACGAACGCGGCAGGCAGCGTGAAGATGCGCGGTACGCCGGGCTCGAATCCGTCAAATCGGGTCATAGGTCACGCAGGTTGGCGGATTGTGTGCGCGCATCGCTGAACTTGGTCAGCGACTTTTCGAAATGCAGATTGACCGTGCCGGTCGGGCCGTTACGGTGCTTCTGGATGATGATTTCCGCCATGCTGGGGAATTCCGTCGCCTGGTTATACACCTCGTCGCGGTACAGGAAGGCGACGATGTCGGCGTCCTGCTCCAGCGAGCCGGATTCGCGCAGGTCGCTCAGCACCGGGCGCTTGTCCTGGCGCTGCTCCACCGCACGCGAAAGCTGCGCTGCCGAGAATACCGGCACATCCAGCTCGCGGGCCATCTCTTTCAGGCTGCGGCTGATATAGCTGATTTCCTGTACGCGGTTGTTCTCATAGCCGCCCACGCTCATGAGCTGGAGGTAATCGATGATCACCAGGTCCAGCCCGTGCTCGTGCATCATGCGGCGGCACTTGGTACGCAGCTCCAGCGGCGAGACGCCCGGCGTGTCGTCGATGAACATATTCATGGTGCTGAGGCGGGTGGAGGCCTTGACGAACTTCGACCATTCGGACTGGCTCAGCCGACCGCCGCGCATGTTCTGCGTATTAATGCCGGTTTCCATCGACATCAGGCGCTGCACGATCTGCTCGGTGCCCATTTCCATCGTGAAGATGGCGATGCGCCCGCCCACGCGCGCGGCGTTCAGCGCGACTGACAGCAGGAATGAGGTCTTGCCCATGCCGGGGCGTCCGGCGAAGATCAGCAGGTCGGAGCGCTGCAGCCCGCCCAGCAGCTCGTCGATGTCGCGGAAGCCGGTGGGCAGGCCGCGCGGGATATCGGGGTTGAGCATGCGGTATTCGGTCTGGTCGAAGTATTCATCGACGGCTTCCTTGAGCGATTTCAAATCGCGCCGGGCGCCGCTCTCGGTCACGGCGAACAGCTTGGCCTCGGCGTCGGCCACGACCGTCTCGATCGGGCGCGATTCCTCGTGAGCCAGCGCCTTAATATCGTCAGCCGCTTTGATCAGCTTGCGGCGAAGCGACGTGCGCTCGACCAGACGACCGTAGATTTCGGCGTGCACGCTGGTGGGCGTGCTGTTGGTGAGCTGAAGCAGATAGGGCGCGCCGCCCACATCGTCCAGCTTGCCCAGCGTGCGCAGTTCCTCGTGCACGGTGATATAGTCGACCCGATCGCGCCGTTCGCTGATGCGCATGAAAGCTTCCCAGATATACTGGTGACGCACAAAAAAGAAGTCGTCGGGCTTCAGGAAAGCCGCCAGCGCCAGGAAGGCATCGGGGTTGATCAGCACAGCACCCAGCACCGCCTCCTCAGCTTCCTGGCTGAAGGGCGACTGGTTCACCTGCATGTATGTGGTGGGTGCATTATTCATGGGCAGTTCCATCGCTTGGGGACATAAAACGGCGTGAGGCTGATTGTGTCGCCGCGCCGCCGTTTTGGGATGCAGAATGGACAGGCTGGTGGCCACATAACCGGCCGCACAGCCTGCTTCAGGGTGATGTGCAGACTAGTTGTCTTCGTCGTCCAGTTCGTCCAGGTCCAGGCTGTTGACGAAATCCTTGAACGCGCTCAGACGGTCTTCGCCTGCTTCCTCGTTGGGTGGGGGCGCGCTCTGTTCCACGTCGTCTTCGGGGTGGATGGACGCGCGTTCCATGACCGACTCGTTGACAAAAATGGGCACCTTCACGCGCACGGCCACGGCCAGCGCATCGCTGGGGCGCGAATCGATTTCGATTTCCTTGCCATTCACATCGACGACGATGCGCGCATAATACACATCGTTGTGCAGCTCGTTAATCAGGATGTGCACGACGCGGCCGCCCATTTCGCGGATGACCGAACGGATCAGATCGTGCGTCAGCGGGCGCTGCGAGGTAACCTCGTTGAGCTCCACGGTGATCGCATCGGCTTCGCACGGGCCTATCCAGATAGGCAGGTAGCGGTCGCTGGTCTGATCACGCAGGATGACCACGCGATACTGGGACATCAGGCTCATACGGATGGTATCTATTACAACTTCAATCATAGTTTTTTCTTCTGAAGCGGCTTTAACCGGCGATTGAATATCACCTATCGGACGTGGTTCACTGCGATTATACACCCTAAGACCCTGACGGCAACGATATCGATGGTGAACCTATGCGAATTGACAGCAAAATCCCGGAACTGACAAGGCTTTTGGGCGTTTGCGCCCTCGCCATGCTGGCGCTGCTGCTGGCGGGCTGTGCCGCCCGGCCCAGCCTGACCATCGCGCAGGGTGAGCTGCTGGATGCGGTCGACTTTGACGCGTCGTACGAGTGGGAAAATTATGCCAACGTGGAGCAGGGCGTGAATTTCCGCGTCGAGGACGGCGCGTATCGGGCCGAGGCCCGTGACCGCGGCTTCACCTGGGTGCTGAACAGCACGGCGCACACCGATGTCGTCATTCAGGTGGATGCCCAGCAGGTGAGCACGTTCCGCAACAATGCTTACGGCCTGATGTGCCGCGCCGCGCCCACCAACAATGGCGACGGTTACTATTTCCTCATCAGCGGCGATGGCTATTATACGATTCGCCGGGGAGCGACAGACGAGGTCCCGCCGCTGATTCCGTGGACGCGCACCGATGCGGTGCAGCAGGATCAGGCCATCAACCGCATTCGTATCGCGTGCGTGGGCGAGTATCTCTCGCTGACGGTCAACGGACAGTTTGTGGCCGAAACGACCGACGACCGCTATCACCGCGGCTTCGCGGGCCTGTCGGCGGCGGTTGTGGCAGACGGTGACGCGGATATCCGTTTTGATGAGCTGCGCATCTGGGAAGGGCGGGCCGCCGGGGATTCCTAAGCGTTCCCCGGCAGGCTCCGCGCGCTGACGAATCAGCCTTCCAGATAATCGCGCAGCTGGCGGCTGCGGGTGGGGTGGCGCAACTTGCGCAGGGCTTTAGCTTCAATCTGGCGGATGCGCTCACGCGTCACGCCGAAGTGCTTGCCTACTTCTTCCAGCGTGTGGTCCTGCCCGTCGGCCAGGCCAAAACGCATCTCCAGCACTTCGCGCTCGCGGTCGCTCAGCACGCCCAGCGCAGAGCGAATCTGCTCTTTGAGCAATTGCTTGCTGGCGGCATCCACCGGCCCCGGCACCTTGTCGTCTTCGATGAAATCGCCCAGCAGGCTGTTGTCTTCCTGGCCAATCGGCATCTCCAGGCTCATCGGCTCCTGGCTGAGGCGCTGAATCTTGCGCACTTTCTGGGCGGCGCGGCGCAGACGGCGCTGAAGTCCGGGGTCCAGGCGCATCCCCTCGCGGCGCAGCGACTTGATCGCTTCCACTTCTTCGGCGGTCAGGCCGTCCTGCATCTCCAGCGCGAGCTGCTCGGCGTTCGGCTCGGCACCCAACTCCTGCGTGAGCTGGCGCTGGATGCGCGTCAGCCGATTGATCGTCTCCACCATATGCACAGGGATGCGGATGGTGCGCGCCTGGTCGGCGATGGCGCGGCTGATCGCCTGGCGAATCCACCAGGTCGCGTAGGTGCTGAACTTGAAGCCTTTGGTGTGGTCGAACTTCTGCACGGCGCGCAGCAGGCCGATATTGCCTTCCTGAATCAGGTCAAGAAAGTTGATGCCGCGGCCCATATAGCGCTTGGCCACGCTGACCACCAGGCGCAGATTGGCGCGTGTCAGCGATTCGACGGCCTGCTCGGCGCTGCGTTCGATGGCCTCGAACATGAGCGGCAGGTCTTCGGCGCCGGCCAGGTCTTTGGCCAGCCATTCCTTGTACGTCTCCTGCGGCGGAATCCGGCCGTGGCGCTCGAAATACAGGCGCAGGCGTTCGCGCTCGATCGGCGGCAGCAGATACAGCGCATGAAACACGTCGAACAGGCGGTTGGCCAGGTCGGTCCAGCGGCCCTCGCGTCCGTCAAATTCGCGCTGGCGCAGGTATTCGCGCATGTACGAGCTCTGGGTGGCGTCCCAGTTTTCGTGCACATTTTCCATCTCGTCGATGATGCCCGACATGCTGGGCGGGTCCAGCTTGATCGTCACGGCCAGCGTGACCGCTGCGTCCCAGGCCGTCAGCAGGGCGGCATAGGCGGCCGAGCTAATCTGCTCGGCGGTGGGCAGCGCGTCGTCATCGCCGACATGGTCGGGATGGCTGACCGCATCGGTGATAGCCTGAAGCAGGCGTTCGGCGGCGATCTGGGTGGTCAGCCAGGTTTCGCGGTTGGTGTCCAGCAGGGGCACCTGGCCGATTTCCTTCAGGTACATGCGCACGGGGTCATCAGACAGCTGATCACGGTCGGCCAGGCGGGTATCCAGGCTGTCATCGTCCGCGTCTTCAAGGTCAAATTCGTCCGACAGCTCGCCAGCCGGGATGTCGTCTTTCAGCCGCCGGATGTCGAACAGGGCGGCATCGTCATCGTCGCCGAAGTCATCGTCGATGTCGGCGGCATTGTCGAAGCCGGTTTCATCCAGATCGTCACTGTCATCCAGTTCGTCGGCTGGTTTCTTGTCAGGTTGTTCAGGACGAGCCTGGTCGATACGTGTGCGTTTTTTGGTCATTCGTTGTGTCCACAAACTGCGCGCATTAAGTGACCGAATTTTCAGGGTAATGTAATACTGGTCACGATTTTAGCTTGTCTGACCGCTGATCGCACGGTCTATCCGTTCTTTGGCTTTCAGCGTGTTGGTGGCGTGCGTCATCAAGCTCCCGGTTTCGTTTGTCATGCCTTCCATCAACAGATACACGATCTCCTGTCGTTCGCGGGCGAGCCGCTTTTCGCGCAGGCGCAGCGCCTTCTCGATCAACTCGGCACTGTGGTCCAGCAGTGCGGTCTGCCGTTCGGTCAGCGCCAGCACGCGCTCCAGATCGCCCAGCTGCCGCTGATGCAGGTGCAGCGCGAACGACTGCTCACGCGTGTGCATGATGGCGACCAGCTCATGCGCCAGGTTCTCATCCAGATTGTGCCGCAGGTAGTCGATAAATTCGAATTCGTCCTGCTGCAACGCGCCCATGAACTGGCGCATCAGCTCCTGATGGGCAGTGCGCGTGAAGTCCTCGGCGCAGAAATCACCCAGTGGCCCGCTTTGCAGCGTGGCGTCGTCCTCGGCTAGTTCGCGCATGCGTCGGTTGACCGCGTAATAATTGCCCGGTTGCTCGAACAGCGCGCGCAGGCAGTAGGCCTCCATATCAATTTCAGTGGGGGCAGGGCGCGGGCGCGTCGGCAGTACAGGCACGGCGGGTGTGGCGGTCGACTCGATGCTGCTGCCGACCTCGACATACGGAGTGAAGTCGTCGTAAGCGTCTTCATCCCTGTATTCCATATATGCGTCGTCAGGGCCGGTTGTGACGGGTTGTTTTGGCTCTGCCGGGGCAGGGCGGGGCGGCCTGGCCTGTCTGGTTTTCTGATGCTCGGCTGCCCACATCAGCATATCGCGTTCCGGCAGGCGCAGTTTCATCGCCAGGCGCTGGATATTTGAGCCGCGGTACAGGTCATCTTCAGAGGCAGACAGCAGCGGCAGCAGGCGCATGGCGGCGGCCTCGCGCTCCTGGATGCTGGCATTGGGCGGCAGCGTGGCCATCTCCATGCCGATGACGAAATCGGCCACCGGCATGGCTTCGTCAATCAGACTCGGCCAGTCGCCCGGCTGTTCTCGGATGAAGTCGTCCGGGTCTTTGGCATTGGGCACGTGCAGCACGCGAAACTCGACGCCCAGCTTGCCGGTCAGGTCATCTTCCAGCGTCGTCCGCGCCACTTCCAGGCTGCGGCGCGTGGCATTCTGCCCGGCGGCGTCGGCGTCCAGTGCGAGGATGATTTTGTGCGCCCAGCGCGGCGCCACCAGCCTGAGCTGATGCTCGGTGAAGGCGGTGCCCATCTGGGCGACGACGTTGGTATAGCCGGCCTGGTGCGCCTGAATGGCATCCAGATAACCTTCCACGATTACGACCTGTTCCGATGAGCGGATGGCGGGCGCGGCCAGATTGAGCGCAAACAGGATGCGGCTCTTGTCGAAGATGGGCGACTGCGGCGAATTCAGGTACTTGGGATTGTCTTCGGCGGCCAACGCACGCGCCCCAAACCCGACCGGGCGGCCGCGTTCGTCGCGGATGGGAATCATCAGCCGGTTGCGGAAGGCATCATACACGCGGCCCTGGTCGTTGCGCTTGATCAGGCCGGCCACGATCAGGTCATTTTCGCTGGAGCCGAAGTCGATCAGATAGCGCATCAGGCCGTCCCAGCGGTTCGGGGCATAGCCGATCTGGAATTTTTTGATCGTTTCCAGCGTCAGGCCGCGCCTGTGCAGCGCATAATCCAGCGTGGCGGCAGCATCGGCGTCAGACGGATCCAGCAGTCGCTCGTGATAATATTCGGCGGCCAGCTTCACCAGCCCGCGCAGGCGGTCGCTGGCTTCATCGCGCGATTTCTGTTCGGGCGTCTGCTGGCGCACTTCCACGCCCACCATGCGCCCCAGCTCTTCCAGCGATTCGCGGAAGGTCCAGCCATTCTGCTTCATGGCAAATTTGAACACATCGCCGCCCTCGGCACATGCGCCGAAGCAGCGCCATGACTGCGTATCCGGGTTGACGACGAAGCTGGGCGTGCGCTCATTATGGAACGGGCAGCAGGCCTTGTAGACGCGGCCCGCGCGCTTCAGCGGTGTCGTCCGCTGAATATAGGTGACAATATCCAGCTTGGATTTGATGTCGTCGGCAACGGACATGATTCACGGGCCTCGTAAAAGGGGACTCCAGTATAGAATCAAGATGGCGCGGATGCAATCAAGTTTACGCCAACGCCCGCCCTGCGATTGGCGTGCCACGGGGGAAAACTGGTCGCGGATATTGCCCTTATGCGGGCAATTACAGATTGACAAGCGGGGCGGAACCATCCTATACTAGTCCATTACACGGGAATCCAAATCCTCGATTTGCAGATGTTCGATATGCCAACCTTAATCACAGCACAACAGCGGAACGTCCATAAGTGACGCTTTCCGTTTTTCTGTTGTCAGCCTGTGAGTGATATTTCGCAGTGGAAGTCAAGTAGAGGAGCGATGCTTTGCAGCGGTTAACTCAGACTAAAAACTACTCGCGTCTAGCGGAAGTTCAGGAACTGCCGTCGCTCATCGAAGTGCAGCTGAGATCCTTCAAGTGGTTCATGGACGAAGGTCTGGCTGAACTGTTTGATGAAATCAGCCCGATCGAGAGCTTCAATGGCAACCTGAAGCTGTATTTCCCCGGAAACGGCCAGGATGCCAAAGAACTGGGCCTGAAGTATTGGTTCGACGAACCCAAGTACAGCGAAGAAGTGTGCCTGGAACGCGATATGAGCTACGCCGCGCCGCTGTTTGTGCGCGTGGGCCTGGTCAATCGTGAAGCCGGCGACGAAGTGCTGACCACCGACATCTTCCTGGGCGACTTCCCGGTGATGACGGCCAAAGGCACCTTCATTATCAATGGTACCGAACGCGTCGTCGTCAGCCAGCTCATCCGCTCGCCGGGTGTGTATTTCGATGCCGACGAAGACCGCACCAGCGGCCGCAAGATGTCGACCGCCAAGCTGATCCCGGATCGCGGCGCGTGGATGGAATTCGAGACGCGCAAGAGCGACTACCTCACCATCAAGTTCAACCGCAAGCGCACCATCCCGGTGACGGTGCTGCTGCGCGCCATGGCTGCCGTCAAGGATATGATGCCGGACGATTTCTCGCCGGTGCAGACGGGCAGCACGGAAGAACTTCTGGCGATGTTCGCCCATGTCGATAACAACCCGGATCGTCATTATCTGGAACAGACGATCAAGCAGGAACCGCAGTGGGAGCTGAAGAAGGATCAGACCGTGGCCCAGGCCGCGCTGATCGAGTTCTTCCGCCGCATGCGCCCTGGCGACCCGCCGACGCTGGACAATGCGCGTGACTTCCTGCGCAGCCAGTTGTTCGATCCTCGTCGTTACGACCTGGAGCGCGTGGGCCGCTACAAGCTGAACCAGCGCCTGAACAGCGGTGTGCCGAAGACCGTGCGCACCGTCACCAAGATCGACATCGTCAAGCTGATCGAACGCATGATCATGATCAATAACGATCAGGTCAAGAAAGACGATATCGACCACCTGGGCAACCGCCGCGTCAAGACCGTGGGCGAGCTGATCCAGAACAAGCTGCGTGTCGGCCTGCGCCGCACCGAGCGCGTCGTCCGCGAACGTATGAGCATCCGCGAGAGCGAGAATGTGACGCCGGCCTCGCTGGTGAACATCCGCCCGGTGGTGGCCGCCATCCGCGAGTTCTTTGGCTCGTCGCAGCTCTCGCAGTTCATGGAACAGACCAACCCGCTGGCCGAGCTGACCCACAAGCGCACGCTGTCGGCGCTGGGGCCGGGCGGTCTGCGCCGCGAACGCGCCGGCTTCGATGTGCGTGACGTGCATCACTCGCACTACGGCCGCATTTGCCCGATCGAGACGCCGGAAGGCCCGAACATCGGCCTGATCGGTCGTCTGGCCAGCTACGCGCAGGTCAACGAATACGGCTTTATCGAGACGCCTTACCGCAAGGTGGAACGCTTCCTCGCGCCCGACGATGCCAAGCTGATTGGCCGCACGCTGCGCGAAGATGTCGAGTCTGAAGATGGCAAGGTGATCGCCGAAGAAGGCACGGTCGTGGATGCCAAGCTGGCTGAGAAGCTGGCCAAGAAGGGCATCGCGAAGGTGCCGGTGATGCCGTTTGTGACCGGCGAGAGCATGCTGCTGTCGGCCGACCGCGAAGACGAATTCGTGATCGCGCAGGCCAGCGCCCGCCTGGACGCCGATGGCAACTTCCTGGACGAGCGCGTCAGCGCCCGCCTGAACCAGAGCTTCCTGAATGTGCCGATCTCGCGCATCGACTATATGGACGTCGCGCCGCGCCAGATCGTCGGCATCAGCGCCGCGCTCATCCCGTTCCTGGAACATGACGACGCCAACCGCGCCCTCATGGGCTCGAACATGCAGCGCCAGGCTGTGCCGCTGCTCATGCCCGACGTGCCGATCGTCAGCACGGGCATGGAATCGCAGGCGGCCTATGACAGCGGCCAGGTGCTGCTGGCAGACGTCGATGGCGAAGTGACCAGCGTGCAGGGCGACCGCATCGTGATTCGCCTGGCCAATGGCGACGAACGCGTGTACAAGCTGCGCAAGTATAACCGCTCCAACCAGTCCACCTGCGTCGACCAGCGCCCGATTGTCAACAAGGGCCAGCAGGTCACGCGTGGCCAGGTCATCGCCGACAGCTCGTCCACCTATCTGGGCAGCCTGGCGCTGGGCCATGACGTGCTGGGCGCATTCCTGAGCTGGGACGGCGGCAACTACGAAGACGCGCTGCTCATCAGCGAGCAGCTGCTGCGCGAAGATAAATTCACCAGCATCCATATCGAGAAGCACGAAGTGGAAGCCCGTGATACCAAGCTGGGCCCTGAAGAAATCACCTACGACATCCCCAATGTCGGCGAGGATGCCCTGAAGGACCTGGACGAACACGGTATCGTGCGCATCGGCGCTGAAGTCGGCCCGAACGATATCCTGGTGGGCAAGATCACGCCGAAGGGCGAGAAGGAACTCAGCCCCGAAGAAAAGCTGCTGCGCGCGATCTTCGGTGAGAAGGCGCGTGAAGTGAAGGACTCGTCGCTGCGCCTGCCGCACGGTGAGCGTGGCAAGGTCGTGGATGTGAAGACGTTCACGCGTGACGAGCATCCAGACCTGCCTGCGGGCGTGGAGAAGATGGTGCGCGTGGCCGTGGCCCAGAAGCGCAAGCTGACGGTGGGCGACAAGATGGCCGGTCGTCACGGCAACAAGGGCGTGATCTCGAAGATCGTCCCGATTGAGGATATGCCGTATCTGTCTGATGGCCGTTCGGTGGAAATCATCCTCAACCCGCTGGGCGTGCCCGGTCGTATGAATATCGGCCAGGTGCTGGAAATCCATCTGGGCTGGGCTGCGGATCGCCTCGGCTTCCGCGCCATCACCCCGGTGTTTGACGGCGCCAAGGAAAGCGAAATTCAGGCTGAGCTGGGCCGCGCATGGCTGCTCGACCAGGCCTGGAAAGAAGTGACCGAGCGTGCGTTCGACTGGATCCAGAGCTTCGAGCATAACCCTGAAGACCTGGAAGACGACAACGAAGTGCGCCGCCTGTATGTGCACGAATGGCTGGGCAGCAGCGACCGTTACAACGCTGACCGCCTGCTGGAAGAAAACATCTATGCCCGCCGCGCGGTTGTCGCGGAATGGCTGCGCGAAAAGGGCTATGACCCGGACGCGATCCTGATGTTCGAAACGACCGGCCTGTCGATTGAACAGCGCGCCGAGATCGACCGCAACGCATTCAATGTCTCGCTGCGTGAGTGGATTCTGTGGGCCGCGCCGGAAATTGAAGTGCCGGAAGGCGTGGAAGGCAAGGAACTGCTGGCCTATGCCGACAAGGCGATGTTCGCTTCCGGACATTCGGTGCCGCTGTATGGCAAGCACAAGCTGTTCGATGGCCGCACGGGCGAGGCGTTTGACCGCGCTGTCACCGTCGGCATGATCCACATGCTGAAGCTGGCCCATCTTGTCGAAGACAAGGTGCATGCCCGCTCCACCGGCCCGTACAGCCTCGTCACCCAGCAGCCGCTGGGCGGCAAGGCGCAGTTCGGTGGCCAGCGCTTCGGTGAAATGGAAGTGTGGGCGCTGGAAGCCTACGGCGCAGCCTACACGCTGCAGGAAATGCTCACCGTCAAGTCTGACGATGTGCAGGGCCGCGTGAAGACGTACGAGTCGATCATCAAGGGTGTGCCGATTGAAGAACCGGGCATCCCGACCTCGTTCCGCGTGCTGGTGAAGGAACTGCAGAGCCTCGGCCTGGCCGTGGAAGCTGTGGGCGAAACCGGCTACGTGACCCGCTTCGGCAAGGAAGACGAGAAGGCGGCCACCCGCCCGTCGCGCCCGTCGCTCCAGCCGAACATGCTGCCGCCGTCGCTGGACGCCGAGGATTTCTCCGACGACCTGATTGACTAGGCTGGCCAGTTCGTCAGCCTGATGAAATATTAAGCGCCGCCGCGTGATACGCTCATGGGGCGGCGTTATTATTTGTACAAGTGTCTGTTGTGCGAATTTGCAGAAAGATCATCCGATGCCGACTCTCCGTGAACGCGCCTTCTACACCTTCGCGGGATTCATGTTTGAACGCCCGAACAAAGGCCAGTCCGCAGATGCGCTGGCCGATATGCTCGAGCGTGCAGGGGAGTCGACGCTGAAGCGTATCGCCGAGGCGCCCGAGACCGCGGCAAGCGAGCGGCTGATTGCGCATGTCGTCGGCATCGAGCGCTGGTCGCTCAGCCGGATGCGTGTGGCGCAGGGCGCGCCTCTGCTGGAGGATGAATATGATGGGTATCGTCCGGACCACACGGTGGCCCAGCCCGAGCTGATCGCGTTGTTTGACGCTGTGCGCCGCGAATCCGTCGCGCTGGTGCGTTCATTGTCGCCTGAGGAGCTGGCGGTCACCGTGCCACACAATGCCTATGGCCCGCTGACGCTGCGCGGCTGGATCGGCTATATTCGCGGCCATGCGTCGGCCGAGACGCTGACGCTGCGCTAAGCCGATGCAGATACGTGCGCTTCATAACTGGCAGATGACCCCGGCAGAGGCTGTTCAGCTGCAGGTGTCGCTGGCCAGCCAGTTGATTGATGGCCCGCCGCTGACGCTGCGCGAGGGGATGCTGGTCGCTGGCGTGGACGTGAGCGTGCAGCCCAACGCCGATGGCGTGGCCTGGTCGCAGGCCGCGGTTGTGGTATTGGCGTTTCCCTCGTTTGCCATCATCGAGACAGTGACCGCGCAAATGCCGACGCCGTTTCCCTATGTGCCCGGCCTGCTCACGTTTCGCGAGGGGCCGGTGCTGGTGCAGGCGTTCGAGAAGCTGGTGTCTGCGCCAGATGTTTTCATCTTTGATGGGATGGGGCGCGCACATCCCCGGCGCATCGGCATCGCCGCGCATATGGGGCTGTGGCTCGACCGGCCGACGATCGGTTGTGGCAAGACGCTGTTTGTCGGGCGGCATGATGAGCCGCCACATGAGCGCGGGGCATGGGCGCCGTTGGTGCATCGCGGGGATCTGATTGGCGCGGCACTGCGCACGCGTCCGCACGTCAAGTCGGTGTATATCTCCGCCGGGCACCGCATCGACCTGGCCAGCAGTATCGCCGTGACGATGGCCTGCACGGGCAAATATCGCCTGCCAGAGCCGATCCGCGCCGCGCACAATGCTGCCGGGCAGATGGGATAAAGAGAGTTAAAAGGGGAAAGTTAAAAGTTAAGAGGGGCGATATGGAGACGCGTGAATCATGCCTGCGCCTGTCCTTTTTAACCTTCCCCTTTTAACTTTCAACGCTTTTGTCCTTTTTAACTTTCCCCTTTCAACTTTTAACTCCAAGCCAGGTATCCAGCAGCGCGTTCAGGTCTGGCGTGATGATGTCGGGCTGGGTGGGGTAGGTGCGGGCGGTATCGCGGGTGTCCACGCCGGTCAGCACCAGCGCGGTCATCAGCCCTGCGTCGATTGCGCCCAGGATATCGGTATCCATGCGGTCCCCGATCATGAGCGTGTGCTCGGCTGCGGCACCCATCACCGCCAGCGCCGTCTCGAACATCGCCCTGCCAGGCTTGCCCATCACTTCGGGCGCGACATCGGTGGCGGTTTGCAGCAGCGCCAGGATGCTGCCCGCGCCGGGTGCAGGACCCTCCGGCAGCGGAAACGTGCGGTCAGCATTGGTGCCGATGAAGCGCGCACCCCGCCGGATGAAGTCAGACGCGCGGCGCAATTTGTCGTAGGTGAGCGCGAAATCGATGCCCACGACGACGACATCGGGCTGCTCGTCCGTCACCAGGGTCATGCCTGCCGCCGCGATCAGCTCGCGCAGGCCGTCGCCGCCGACCACGAACACAGTCGCGCCAGCCGGATATTCCCGCGCCAGAAAACTGGCGGTCACCATGCCAGAGCTGACAATATGCTCCGGCGTCACGCGGGCAATTTGCAGCCGTTCCAGCTTTTGCTGGTACTCTTGTGGGGACTTGCTGCTGTTGTTGGTCGCGATGATATAGGGAATCCCCTGCGCCTGAAGATGGCTGATCCAGCGGGAAGCGCCGTCGATGGGCGTGTCGCCGCGCCACAGGACGCCGTCTGCGTCCATAATCACGGCGCGAATATTGGATAAATGATGGGGCACGGGTGCGTTCTCCAGGGAGTGGGTGGATGGGCTGCTGCATAAATGACCTGCGAATGATGCGTATTATGGGCCTGCCATGAGCACTTTGCCACTGCGGAAGCCGATCGGCCGATGGATGCTGCTGGGCGTGATCGTGCTGCTGGGTGCGTGGCTGCTGCGCGCGCATTACGGCTTTGGCGACCATCGCTTTCATCCGGATGAGGCGCTGTTCGCCACGTTTGCGCGCCACGCGGCTGTGAATGGCGACTGGCTGTTCAGCGGCCCGCTGGACAAGACGCCCCTGGCCCTGTATGCGCAGGCGCTGAGCATGACGCTCACGGGCGTGGTGGCCAATCCGGCGGGCGTGCTCGACCTCAGCCTGCGGGCGGGGGAAGTCTCGGCGCGCATCCCGGCGCTGCTGGCCGGGCTGGTGTTCGTGGCGGTCATGCTGCGCATCGGCCGTGACCTGGGCGGACGCAGCACGCCGGGCATCTGGATCGGGCTGCTGGCGGCCTGTTCGCCCGTGCTGATCGGCTTCAGCGGCTCGGCCTTCACCGACATGCTGATGCTGGCGTTGGGTACGGCCGCGGCGCTGGCCTGTCTGCGGCGGCGCTGGCTGCTTGGCGGCCTGCTGCTGGGGCTGGCCTTCCTGTGCAAGCAGCAGGGCGTGCTGTTTGCGCCGCTGTGCCTGATCTTGCCGTACGCGCTCAACCGGCTGACACTGCGCGGATGCCTGCGCTCTGCGGTCGGTGCCGGGCTGGGGCTGGTCGTGCTGCTGGCGTGGGAGGCGGTGCGGGCCGCGCCTGTCAATGTGCTGGCGCTGGCCGCCGCCAATAACGCGCCGGACTTCGCCCGCATCTCCCAGCCGGGCGCATTCTTCTGGCCGCTACGCTATCTGCTGGGGCTGCTGGGCGGGACGACGGCGGTCTTCATCCTGCTGATTCCGATCAGCTTCGCCATTCGGCTGCTCACTGGACTGCGCGACCGCGCGCTGGGGCTGGAGGCGCTGCTGTTGGCCTGGCTGATGCTTTATGTCGTCGGGCATGTGCTGGCGGGTGCCAATACCTATGACCGCTACGTGCTGCCGATCATGCCGGTGCTGATCCTGCTGTCGGTGCGCGCCGGCATGTGGATTCACGGCGTGATCGCGTTTCGGCTGATGCGCCAGGAAGCAGAGCTGGCGGCCGTCGCAATTGCCTTCGCGCTGATCGTGTCGGCTGTCGATGCCTCCAGCGGGCGCTTTGGCTATGGCGGGGAGACGACCAGTTTTCCCGACGCCGCTGGCATCGCGCCCGTGGCCGATTACCTGAACAGCCAGCATGTCGCGGCGGTGGTCTACGACCACTGGCTGAACTGGCAGCTGGGCTATTATATGGGCGAATGGTCAGACAAGCGGCGCGTGTATTACCCTGATCCGGATGCGCTGGTCCGCGATGCGGTCGCGCTGGATGAATGCGAGGATCGCTATTTTACGTCGCCGCCGAATGCCAGCGCGCGCCCGTGGCTGGATGCACTGGAGGAGGCTGGCTTCACCACCGAGGCGGCTTTCCGAAGCGGTGGCTATACTGTCTACAGCCTCACGCCTCCGCGGGTGGGTCGATGCGCTGCATCTCCCTGATGGCTTTTTCAGGCTTGGTCGGCTTGTGCAGCTGCGTATGTTCCGCGGTGTCGCGCGACTGGGCATAGTCCTCGCTGCGCGTGACGCCGGGGTATTTCGTGCGCCAGTCGGTGATGCACTGATCCAGCCAGGCCAGCTCTGCGGCGGCAATGGCGCGGGCATGGGCCACAGCCAGCGTGTAGGGCGAGGCATCCCCGCGTGCGGCCAGTTTCTGTGCCCGGCGCTCGATGGCAGCGCGGCGCTGCTGCAGCGCGAAATAGGCCTGCTGCGGCTTCAGTACATCCAGATTGGCCAGCGCCAGCTCGAAACGCTCGCCCAGCGCGACCGGCTCACGGATCAGGTCAGACACGGCTGTCTGCACCACGCCGATGCCAGCCTCGGTCAGGCTGAGCAGCGGTTCACCCGATGCCTCCGGGCCGCGCACGATCAGCTCGCCATGAATCAGGCCATCGACGAGAAAAGACAGCGAGTTTCGGCTGGGATTGAGCGTGAGCAGCAGTGCATGCTGGTCCATCGCCAGGTCCAGTTCACTCAGGGTGCGCGGTTTCAGTGCGATCAGGCTGAGGATCGTAAGCTCGAGATCGGACAGCATAATGGAAATTTTCCCATGAACAGCGCGATGGGTACGAGTATAGCACCAGCACACCCTTTGCCCATTTCGTTTGCCTGTTGTAATATCACGAGATGCATGTAACCAGGTGTGGTGAGCGATGCGGCACTTAATTCGGCGCGGAATGGTTAGAACAGGGCTTGTGGGGCTGATGCTGATGCTGGCCGGATGTTTCCGTTCCGGCAGCGAACAGTTGCAGCCGTCGCCGATTGCCCTGACGCGCTCTCCCGTCACCCAGATTGCCGCCGTGCCGGAAGTTTCAGCGACAACCGAGCTGCCCACACTGACCCCCAGCGAGACGCTCCCGCCGGGCTCTGTCGCCACGCTGGACCTGAATCAGATTGCCACGCTGCCGATTGGCCTGCCGACGATTGAGCCGCTGCCGCTGTTTGTGGACGAAGGCACGCCCACGCCCACGCCGCTCCCGCCGCTGTCCCAGCAAAGCCTGGCGACTGCCGCGCCGCTGGGGCAGACCGGCTTCCTGACGCCGCGCCTGCCGATGGGCTTCCTGACGCCCGATACCCCGGCCCCCACGCCGACCGGCCCGGCAGGGCTGACGCTCCAGGCCGTGCCCACCAGCACGCCGTCCGGATTGATCACGCCCACGTCGCTGCCCGGCGTGGATGACCCGTGCATCTATATCGTCGAATCCGGCGACAGCCCGTTTGCCATCGCGCAGTCATTCGAGGTTCGCCTAGCTGACCTGCTGGCCGTGAATCCGGAGCTGGACTCGGATAATCCGACGATTTTCCCTGGTGACCAGCTTCGCCTGCCCACCGAAGGCTGTTTTGAAGTGACGCCGGAGGCCGTCGTCCCGATCAATACGCTCACCCCGCTGATCATCGGCACGCAAACCGGGCCGACTGTGCCAGTGGGTGACGGCATCGCCCCGACCGCGACGATCGATTCGCCGTTCGACAGCCCGGCGACCGCGGCCCAGCCAGCCGGCCAGCAGACGCATACCGTGCGTTCCGGCGACACACTGTCCACCATCGCGGCGCAGTACGGCACGACCATCCAGGCCATCGTTAATGCCAACAACCTGAGCAACCCGAATGCGCTTCAGATTGGCCAGCAGCTCATCATTCCCGCGGGGAGCTAGGCGATGGCGAAGCTGATTTACTGCCCGGTATGCGGGCATACGCTGGGCGAACGCGTGGAAGGTGGTCGCCTGCGCAAAGCGTGTGATAACTGCGGTTACATCCATTTCGTCAATCCGGTGCCGGCGGTCGGCATCGTCATCGAGGCCGATGACGGGCTGGTGCTGATCCGCCGCAATCATCCGCCGCACAAGGGCCAGTGGGCGCTGCCCAGCGGCTTTGTCGAAGAAGATGAGGGCGCGGAAGACGCCGCTATCCGCGAGGCCAAAGAAGAAACCGGCCTCGATGTCGAGCTGGTAGAGCTGTTCGGCGTCAATTCGTTCCCGGAAGGCCCGCCCCTGAGCGGCATCATGATTTTCTATCGGGCGCGGGTGCTGGGCGGGGAAGTGAAAGGCGGGGATGATGCGCTGGAAGCGAAAGTGTTCCCGCGCGATGCGCTGCCGCTGCTGCCTTTCCGCACGCACCGCGAGGCGGTGGCCCAGTGGCTGGCCGGGCATCAGCCTGCCGGCGTGGTGTCCAGCGAGCGCAATGACGATGAAGGCAAAGACTTTTATATTCGCCCGGCGGAGCTGAACGACGCGCAGGAAATTACCGCGTTGCTGGCGCTGATTCCCGCCAATCGCGGGCTGACGCGTGACGACTATCGCGAGACGATTCTGCGCCTGCGCGAGTCGGTCGGGCTGGATGTGTATGTCGCGGTCGCCCGGCAGAATCCGCCGCTGGTGGTCGGCTTCATCGCCATGTCGGTCGTGCGCAGCCTGACCGAAGGGCGCGGCATCATCAACGATATGGCGGTGCTGCCCACCTATCAGCGCCGGGGGATTGGCGCTGCCTTGCTGGAAGCGGCCATGCGCCGAGCCGAGCGGCTGGGCCTGAACACGCTGATGGTCAATGTCGAACGCGCCAATGATCGCGCGCGGGCGTTTTACGAATCGCTTGGCTTTTCCAGCGAGTCATTCCTGCGCCTGAAGATCAGATAAGCATTCCAAGCGAACTTTAGGCATGGGATCAAAAAGTGAACAGAAGTAATTGCATAACTATTCTCTGTCTGGTAAATTGCAATTTCTCATCAATTGTTATATTTGATTGGGGTATAAACGCTTAATGCTTTCATTCTCGCACCTGAATAAACAAGGCTATGAAATCCTTATCGTAACAGCCTTGTTGTTGCTCGCATTTATTTTTCGCGTTGTTGGAATCAGCTTTGGTCAACCCAACATGGTACTTTTTCCCTCCGACCAAGCGGGAAATTTTTTGCCTTTAGAATCTGCGGTTCACCCGGATGAATATTTTTATGTTGCGATTCCCGTCCAGATGGCAGCTCAAAGAAGGTTAAACCCTGACTTTTTTGAAAACCCGTCACTCTTAATTAATCTGAATTTATTCATAAACACACTTACAGGGAAAAACGACAAGTCACTAAACGAAATTACAGGTCAGAGTCAACGACAAATTGCAGACTTTTCACTTTATATTATGGGTAGAAGTTGGTCAGCTTTAGGCGGATTGCTGGCTGTTGCTGCCACATACGGCGCAGTACGTTTACTTTCTGGATTTTACGCTGCATTTCTTGCAGCTCTGATAGTTACGGTGTCATTGCCGATGGTGCAACATGCGCATTATGCCACTACAAGTAGTATGGCGGCAGGCTTTACTGCCTTAAGCATTTGGAGTTGTGTTCGAACACTAAAAATTAAGGACAATTACCGTAAAGCGGTCATGAATTTGATTTTGGCAGGTGCAGCGGCAGGACTAGCAACAGGATCGAGATACAACGCAGCACCAGTAGCCTTTGTAGTTGTCTTAACTGGGCTGACTATAGTTATTCAAGATAAACGTCATTGGACTCTGGTTTCATTATCTCTTTTTTCTATACCTTTAGCGTTTCTGATTTCTACGCCTGGAACGGTTTTTGCGTTTAGAAAATTTATTAGCGACATTCACTATATTTCGTCTGTTTATTTAGAAGGGGTCAATATCTCTCAAGTAACGCCGTTTGGGTTGTACTTTGAAATCCAATATTTGTTTGTTGTCGCTCTAGGTATCCCGGTCTCAATCTTGGTCGTATTTAGCGTGGTTTTAACCATATGGAACATACGTCGTTTGCACATTCATATCTTTTATGTTTTCTTGATTTTCCAATTGGTCATTTATGGAAGTTTATTTTTACGCACTGTCAGACCAGGACACAGTGACCAATTACTGGTTCCAATCATCCCAGTCCTAGCCATACTGGCTGGTTTAGGCGCTCAAAAAATTTTCCTTGCTTTAAAAGTAAGTCGCGAACTCTGTTTTGTTTCTAGCATTGCTGTTGTTATTTGGCCAATGGTTTTTTCGATATCCTTCGTAAAATCGATTAGCATTACCGATACACGGACTTTGGCGCAAGAATGGATTTACGAAAATCTAGCTCCTCAAACAAGCCTTTACTTGGTCGGTGCCTACAATGTTTCAGTTGATCCAGTTCGATTTCCACATTTTCAAACCTATGGGACAGGTGCATCATTTCCCTCGGATGACAAGCTTTGTGCAGCAGGAATTGATTTCATAGTCTTTTCGGATGCGCTAACGAATGATGCCGTTCGCACTTCAGCTGCACTTAATGAGCCTGTACCGAACGAAATTTTCGAGCTTCGAGATCGGTTGAAGCGTTACGCAGTCGTTTTCGAACAGGTACGCCCACCACAGCTTGGAAATGACCTTTTCATGCATACTGCAACTGTTTGGCACCAACCAGGAATCCAAATCTATCAATTAAATTGCATACAAACCAGTGGTGCGGGTTTTATGAGGATGGAAATTTGAAGTAGTCACGAGGACGGCACACACTTAAAGTGCGAATTCGAGTGGAGTGCACCCCGTGACTACAGAAGACATTATAATCCATATCTTTTG
>JAESGX010000201.1_pt1 | contig 40205 bp, 33 predicted proteins | sample 9269801 | NCBI WGS metagenome assembly JAESGX01 (sample SAMN16773122, study PRJNA677054) | algae metagenome | isolation source: Pleurocapsa minor GSE-CHR-MK-17-07R and co-occurring heterotrophs from wet... | place: USA: Lower Calf Creek Falls, Grand Staircase Escalante National Monument, UT ... | reverse complement strand
GCTCGTCCGCGTCAACATCCTGCACAGGCGAAGGCTCGATCAACTCCTCAGACCACCACAGATACCAATCCGAGACCCAAGACAGCTCACCCTCAACTTGAGCACATCATGAACCGGACAGCCGTGGCACAAGGCCGGGAATGACTACGGAGGGGGAGGTGCTGGAGGGACGTGCGGAGGGAGAGGTGCCCCCTGCCCCTGCCCGCCCTCAGCCCTTCGCCGCCGCCACCCGGTCGGCGAGCAGTGCGAGGATCTCGAACATCAGGTTGGCGGCGACCAGCGCGGTGTTGCCGGACTGGTCGAAGGGCGGCGACACCTCGACGACGTCAGCGCCGACGAAATCGATGCCGCGCAGGCCGCGCAGCATCTTCTGCGCCTCGGCCGGCGTGTAGCCGCCGATCTCCGGCGTGCCGGTGCCGGGCGTGAAGGCCGGGTCGATGCCGTCGACGTCGAAGGAGAGGTAGGTCGGCCCGTCGCCGACGACGCGGCGCGCCTCGGCGATGACGGCATCCGGGCCCATGCGGAAGTAGTCCTCGATGTAGATGATGCGGATGCCCTGCTCGAGGCCCCAGCGATCGTCGTCGAGGTCGTAGACGGAACCGCGGATGCCGATCTGGATGACCCGCTTCGGATCTAAGAGGCCCTCCTCGATGGCGCGGCGGAACGGCGTGCCGTGGGTGTACTTCTCGCCGCCGAAATAGCTGTCCCAGGTGTCAGTGTGGGCGTCGAAGTGGACCATGCCGACCGGCCGGTCCTTGGCGACGGCACGCAACAACGGCAACGAGATCAGGTGATCGCCGCCGGCCGAGAGCGGCCGGATGCCCTTCGCCACCAGCTTGCCCACCGACGCCTCGATCTTGGCGAGGCTGTCGTGCAGGTTCGCCGGGTTGATCTCGGCGTCGCCGACGTCGGCGCAGTTCGCCTGCTGGAACGGGTAGGTGCCGTGGACGCGGTGGCCGCGGCGGATCATCGCCGACTGGTCGCGGATCTGGCGCGGCCCGTGGCGCGGGCCGGTGCGGTTGGTGACGCCGAGATCGAACGGCACGCCGATCAGGCCGATGTCGAGCTCGTCGAGGCGCGGATCGTCGAGCGGCACGTGCGGCAGCCGCATGAAGGTGGCGATGTGGGAGAAGCGCGGAAAGGGCGAGATGCCGAGCGGCTGGAAGTCGGACATGCGGGTCACTCCGCGGGACGTCGCGAACGAAAGGCGCCCGGACGCGGGCGCCCGGGCGATCCGTCGAGAAAGAGACACCGGCCGGAGCCGGCGTCCGAAGCCAGGGCGCGCCGGCCGGAGCCGGCGGTCCGGAAGCGAGGCGCGCCGGCCGGAGCCGGCGCGATACTCAGAGCCCGCGCAGGCGCTCCAGCGCCGACACCGCGGTCGGCACGGCGATGGCCGCGAGCGCGATCTTCACGAGGTCACCGACGAGGAAGGGGTAGAGGCCCCAGGCGAGGATGGGCTTGTCCCAGCCGAGCAGCGTGCCGAGCCAGGCGAGGCCGAGCGCGAACACCATGGCGTTGCCGATCAGCATCGCCGCGCCGAGCTTGAGGATCGAGCCGCGCGCCCAGGTCTCGGCGGCATGGCCGACAAAGGCCGCGCAGACGAGGAAGCCGAGGAGATAGCCACCGGTCGGGCCGACCATATAGGCGAGGCCGATGCCCTTCTCCGGCGTGCCCTGGAACACCGGCAGGCCGGCCGCCCCCTGGGCGAGATAGAGCAGCACCGTCGTGGCCGCCAGCCGCCAGCCGAAGGCGGCGCCGATCGCCATGACGGCGAAGGTCTGAAGGCTCATCTGCACCGGCCAGAACGGCACGGTGATCTTCGCCGAGATGGTGAGGAGCAGGCTGCCGGCGACGGCGAGCGCGAGGAAGCGGAACGCTCGCACTCCGGCGCTCTCGGGCCACGCGAGTTGGATCAGGGTGGCGGAGCGGCTCGCAGTCGTCATCGAAGGCCTCCAGAGGGTGCGATGCTGCATGAGCTATAGGCCGCCCGGCGGGAGGTCGGCAAGCCGCGGACGCGGCTCATGGATCGATCTCGACGGCGTGTGACTTCCGCGCGCACCGAACTCTCTCCTCGGCGGCGGCGGGCCCGGCCTCGACGGCGGCGGCGGACCGCGCGATGGTGCACCCCGCACGGCTCGGCACCCCCCGCCGACCGCCCACCCTCAGTGCGGAGCCACGCATGGCGAATCACCCCGGCGACCGTGACCCGTCCGCGACCGCCTCACCGTCAGCCGCGCCGATAACCGCGCCGACAATCGCGTCGACAATTTCTTGGGGAGCGGCCCCCTGGCGGCCCGTCTCCTGGCAAGGCCGCGACGGACTGACGCTCTATGGCCGCATCTGGGGCGACGCCGCGATGCCGGGGCTGCCGCTCCTGTGCCTGCCGGGCCTCACCCGCAACGCCGACGACTTCGACGCCCTTGCCGCCACCCTGTCGTCCGGCGAGACGCCCCGCCGCGTCGTCTGCTTCGACTTCCGCGGCCGCGGCCGCTCCGGCCACGGGCCGGTCGCGACCTACACGCCGCCGACGGAGGCCGACGACACGGCGCTCGGCCTCGAGGCCCTCGGCATCGATCGCGTCGCGATCCTCGGCACGTCGCGCGGCGGGCTCGTCGCCATGGTGCTGGCGCTGACGCGCCCCGATCTCGTCGGCGCCGTCATCCTCAACGACATCGGCCCGGAGATCGAGCCGGCCGGCCTCGCGCGCATCGCGAGCTATGTCGGCGTGGCGCCGCCGCCCGACTGGGAGGCCGCCCCGGCGATGCTGCGGACATCGCAGGCGGCGATGTTCCCGGCGCTCGACGAGGCCGGCTGGAGGCGCTTCGCCCGCCAGCTCTTCCGCGACGAGGGCGGCCGGCCGGCACTCGCCTACGACCCGGCGCTCGCCGAGGCCTTCAAGGCCTATGATCCGGCAAACCCGCCGCCGCCGTTCTGGGCGGGCTTCGACGCGCTGGCGCGGGTGCCGACGATGGTGATGCACGGGGCGCTGTCCGACATCCTGTCGGCGGCGGCGGTGGCCGCGCTGACGGCGCGCCGGCCGGGGCTCGCCGTCCATACAGTCGCCGACGAGGGCCACGCACCGCTGCTGTGGGACGCGCCGGCGCAAGCCGCGATCGCCGGCTTCCTCGCCGCCGCCGACGCCGCGCCGCCGCCGGAACCGCTGCCCCTGCCCCTGCCCGCTACGCCTTGACGGCGATGATGAACAGCCGCGGGAAGCGCAGGAGAACCGTGCCGTCGACGCGGGGGCGGTAGTCCGCCTGCAGGCGGCGGGCGTAGTCGGCGAGGAAGGCCGGCTTCTCAGCCTCCGCCAGCGGCGCGAGATAGGGGCGCAGGCCCGTCGACTTCAGCCACTCGACGATCGCCGGCACGCCGGCGAGCGGGTGCTGATAGTGCGTGTGCCAGAGGTCGACCCGGCCGGCGAAGGGCTTCAGGGCGTCGTAGTAGGCCTCGACCGGCGGCAGGCGCTCGCGGCCGATGCCGGCGGCGCGGATGCGCTCCGCCCACGGCCCCGCCTCGGCGGCGTCCCGCATGGCCCGGTGCGAGGGCTCGCCGAGATTGTCGGGCATCTGCACGGCCAGCACGCCGCCCGGCGCAAGCGCGCCCATCAGCCGCGTCAGCACGGCGAGGTGGTTCGGCACCCACTGGAAGACGGCGTTGGCGTAGAGGAGGTCGACCGGCTCGGCCGGCATCCAGGTCGTGAGATCGGCCTGTTCGAAGCTGAGCCCCGGCAGGCGCGTGCGGGCGGCAGCCAGCATCTCGGGCGAGGAATCGATGCCCATGACCGTCGCTTCGGGGAAGCGCGCGGCGAGGAGCGCTGTGGAGTTGCCGGGGCCGCAGCCCATGTCGACGACGCGGCGGACGCGGTCGAGCGGCGGATCGCCGAGGGGAACGTGGGCGAGGAGGTCGGCGGCGGGCCGGGTGCGCTCGTCCTCGAACTTCACATAGAGCGACGGGGACCAGGCGCTCATCGGCTCTCTCCGCTCGGGCGCGCATCACTTCCGCAGGATCGCCCCGCAGGGATCGAGCCACAGCTCGGTATCGAGGCCGTGGAGGACGACCCCCTCGACAGTGACGACGTCGCCGATCGAGAGGCCGGCGACGGATTGCTCGACGCAGACCACCCGCTGTCCGGCAACGGGGCAGATGTACGTGTAGCCTCGGTCTTCCTCGGCCGCGAGACCCGTGACCGGCCCCGTCACGACGATACGCGTCAGCGGCTCGCCGGCGATCATCCAGCGCCCCGAGAAGGCGATCACCTCGTCGCAGGTGAGGACCGTCGGCGGCGCCTCGACGGCGGAGGACGCGGGCACGACGGACAGGAAGAGCGCCGCGGCACCGGGCACCAGGCGCGCAGGCACCGGCAGGGCCTTCACGCCTCGATCAGGTCGCGTCGCCGCTCGATCCGCTCCACTCTCTCGCCGACGCGATCGAGGCGGTTGGAGAGGCTTGCGGATTGGGCTTCGAGAATTCCGAGGCGGTTGTTGACCTCGCGCATGTCCATGCGCAGGTCGTCGACGGCGGCCCGGATGGGCCGCAGGTGCTCCAACACGAGGTTCTCGACGTCGGCCATGGCGCTCACTCCCGCCGAACGAGAATAGCCGAAGAACGCTCCTCCGCAATCGCCAGCAGTCGGATTCTCAGGCCCGCGTCAGGCGCTTGTACTTGATGCGGCGCGGCATCACCGAGTCCGGGCCGAGGCGGCGCTTCTTGTCCTCCTCGTAGGACTGGAAGTTGCCCTCGAACCACTCGACATGGCTGTCGCCCTCGAAGGCGAGGATGTGGGTGGCGAGGCGGTCGAGGAACATGCGGTCGTGGCTGATCACCACGGCGCAGCCGGCGAAGTCCTCGAGCGCCTCTTCCAGCGCCGCCAGCGTCTCGGTGTCGAGGTCGTTGGTGGGCTCGTCGAGCAGCAGGACGTTGGCGCCCGACTTCAGCATCTTGGCGAGGTGGACGCGGTTGCGCTGGCCGCCGGAGAGGTTGCCGACCTTCTGCTGCTGGTCGGCGCCCTTGAAGTTGAAGGCGCCGACATAGGCGCGGCTGTTCACCTCGCGCTTGCCGAGCGCGATCACCTCGTTGCCGCCGGAAATCTCCTCCCAGACGGTCTTGTTCGGCGCGAGCGCGTCGCGCGACTGGTCGACATAGCCGAGCTCGACGCTGTCGCCGAGCTTGATCGTTCCGGCGTCGGGCGTCTCCTGGCCGGTGATCATGCGGAACAGCGTCGTCTTGCCGGCGCCGTTCGGACCGATGACGCCGACGATGCCGCCGGGCGGCAGCTTGAAGGAGAGGCCTTCGACCAAGAGCCGGTCGCCATAGGCCTTGTCGAGGTGATCGACCTCGATGACGGTGTCGCCGAGGCGCTGGCCGGGCGGAATGACGATCTGCGCCTCGCCGGAGCGCACCCGCTCCTCGTTGCGCTTGAGCAGCTCGTCATAGGCCTGGATGCGCGCCTTCGACTTGGTCTGGCGGGCTTTCGGCGAGGCCTGGATCCACTCGCGCTCGCGGGAGATCGCGCTCTGGCGGGCGGCGTCCTCGCGCGATTCCTGCAGCAGCCGCTTCGCCTTCTTCTCGAGATAGGCGGAGTAGTTGCCCTCGTAGGGAATGCCGCGGCCGCGATCGAGCTCGAGGATCCAGCCGGTGACGTTGTCGAGGAAATAGCGATCGTGGGTGACGATCAGGATGGCGCCCGGATACTCGCGGAGATGGTTCTCGAGCCAGTGCACCGTCTCGGCGTCGAGGTGGTTGGTGGGCTCGTCGAGGAGCAGCAGGTCGGGCTGGCGCAGCAAGAGCTGGCAGAGCGCGACCCGGCGGCGCTCGCCGCCTGAGAGCGGGCCGACGGCGGCGTCGCCCGGCGGGCAGCGCAGCGCGTCCATCGCCTGCTCGACCTGGCTGTCGAGGTCCCACAGGTTCTTGGCGTCGATCTCGTCCTGCAGCTTCGCCATCTCCTCGGCCGTCTCTTCCGAGTAGTTCATGGCGAGTTCGTTGTAGCGGTCGAGGATCGCCTGCTTGGCGGCGACGCCCACCATGACGTTCTCGCGGACCGTCTTCGTCTCGTCGAGCTTCGGCTCCTGCGACAGGTAGCCGACGGTGGCGCCGGGGGCGGCCCAGGCCTCGCCGGTGAACTCCTTGTCGGTGCCCGCCATGATGCGCAAGAGCGTCGACTTGCCCGAGCCGTTCGGGCCGAGCACGCCGATCTTGGCGTCCGGGTAGAACGACAGGTTGACGCCGTCGAGCACCTTCTTGCCGCCGGCATAGGCCTTCGAGAGGCCGTGCATGTGATAGATGAACTGGCGCGCCATGGGTGTCGCGAGGCCTTCGAGAGCTGAGGAAGAGGTCGGCGTCGTTCTAGGCGATCGGGCGGCCGCGGGCAATGAAAAGCGGGCCCAACGCTCGCGGACCGCCGCGTGCTCGGCCGGGGTCCCTGACGCGTACCGGGTCTCCGAGGCGGTCGCCGTTGCCGTCGCAGGCTCCTCTGAGTAAACTAGTTCATCAAACCAGTTTGAAGGAGGCCGCGATGGCGCCCCACCCCGTAAAGACCACGACGACCGTCGGCTCGTTCGAGGCGAAGACCCACCTCGCCGCCCTGATCGACCGCGCCGCCGCCGGCGAGGAGGTGATCATCACCCGCCGCGGCAAGCCGGTCGCGCGGCTGGTGGCGGTGGAGGGGGGAACTGATGCGGAAGCAAGAGAGGCGGTCGAGCGGCTGCGCGTCATGCGCCACGGGACCACGCTCGGCGGGCTCGGCTGGAAGGACCTTCGTGACGAAGGGCGGAAGTGGTAACGGTGGGGGTGCCCATCGGAGCCACCAAGGGGGAGGCGTTCGTCATCGACGCCTCGATCGCGGCGCGGTGGATCTTCGCGGACGAGGCTCTCGCCGGCGACGATCTCCTCGACACCCTCCTCGCCGACGGGGCGATCGCCCCGTCGCTTTGGCTCCTGGAGGTCGCCAACATGACGCGCAGCGGCGAGCGCCGCGGACGGCTCATGGCGGACGACGCGCAGCTTCGGCTCCGGGAGATCGCCCGGCTGCCGATCACACTCGAGCACACCAGTCTCGCGACGGCCTTCGAGGTGGTTCCGGCCCTCGCCCGCCAACACGGGCTAACAGCCTACGATGCCACGTATCTCGAATTGGCAGCGCGATCCGGCCGCCGGCTGGCGACACTCGATGCCGACCTGCGGGCCGCTGCCGAGAAAATGGGGATCGCGCTGCTTCCCTGATCGACCGGCTGGACCGCTCCGCTGGGCAGCTCGACTGTGCGACCGCTCGGGGCGCCCCTCAATACTCGTAGCCGAAGGCCTTGATCTCGCGGCCGTACCAGTCGGCGACGGTGTCGCGCAGGCGCTCGTCGTAGAAGCCGCGATAGGGGGCGGCACCGGCCGCCGCGGGCTTCGCCGTGGTGTTCAGCACCGGCAGCTTGACGCGACCGGCGAGGCCGAGCTTCTCCATCGCCGCCTCGAATTCGCTGGCGAGGCTCTCGTAGCGGCCGACATGATCGAGCACGACCTCGCCGCCGATCGAGTAGAGCTCGTAATTATTGACGAAGGCGCGCCGCGTGTTTGCCATGAAGTCGCCGAACGACGGCTTCCGGTCGAGCTTCCGCGTCTTGTACTTGTACCATGAGACCTGGCGGTCCCAGGGATTCCGCTCGAACGTGAACTTGAAGTAGCTGTTCCAGGTCTTGTCGCCGAGATAGGCCTTCACGCGCCACGCCGGCATGTGCTCGTAGTAGCCGATCGAGGGGTGGTAGTAGCGCTCGGGGCGCCGGAGCAGCCGCTTGATCAGCGGCCGCTTCGGCACCAGCGGGTGATCGAGGCGAAAATTCTGTGCGTTGCGCTCGCCCTCGAAGGCGTCCGTCACCTCCTCGGTGGTCGGCGTGATGATGTCGTCCGGCCCGCACACCGTCGACAGCGCCGCCTCGATGCTGGACGAGGCGGTCTTCTTCGTCTTGATGTAGATGAACCGGTGCTGGTGCGAGACGATCATGCGGCAACCCTTCGCGCCCTCGTGGCTCCGCTCCTGCCGCCGAGGGTCCGCGGAACGCCGCCGTTCTAGCCGAAGCGGCCGGGCGTTGTCAGCCGCCGCGTCGTCGCAATGATCCGCTGGGGCCGCCGCTGGCTGCCGGCACCGGTGCAGCCGCTGCTCGACTGGCTGGACGCGCACGATCCAGGTGGCATCGACGCCGCCCGCGCCCTGCATTTCGTCGTCGCAGTGGTGCTGTCGATCCTGGCGGCGCGCGTCGCCGACGACCTGCTCGGCCTCGGCGAGCCGGTGCGATTTCCGCTCTACGCGGGCGTCGCGGCGGGCACGATGCTGTTCCTGCTGGTCAGCGGCAACCGTCGCAGCGAGGCGATCGCCATGACCCGCATCGCATCCGTGCTGGTCGGCTACGTGTTGCTCGTCGCCCTCATCGGTGGCGCCGGCGGTGCCTTCGGCGCCGACGCCCTGACCGTGCTGCTGGTGCCCCTCACCTTCCTCGTTCTCTATGTCCGCCGGTTCGGCCGCCTCGCCCAGAACGACGGTCTGGCGCTGTTCGAGATCGCCCTCATCGTCGCCACCACCGCCCCGTCACGCGAGGTGGCGCTGTGGCTCGCCCTCGCCACCGCCGGCGGCGGCGCCATCGCCATGACGGTGCGGATGGTGCTGTGGCGCCCGATCGCCTTTCCCGCCTTCGAGGCGGCGGTGCTCGACTATCGCACCGCCGCCGCGGACGCCCTCGCCGCGCTCGCCGTCGACTTCGCCGCCGGCACGCCCTGGCCTCCCGAGGTGCTGTCGCGGGCGATCCGCCAGCGCCAGCGCCTGCGCGCCGCCGCCCTGCCCGCCCTGCGCGAGGAACCGGCCCGGGAGGACACCATCCAGGCGGCGAAATCGGCGACCTACCGTCTCGAGATCGCCAGCGCACTCGTCAACGAGCGGCTGACCGAGGCGCTCGTCCGGGGCACCGCCGACGGCACGATCCGCGCCGCCGTCTCCGCTGCCCTCGCGGCGGCGGCGGATGCGGTGCGGCCCGGCGCCGCCGCCCCGCGGCGCGCGGCCTGCAGCGCCGCCATCGCCGCGGCGCAGTCGACGCTCCTCGCCGCCACCGACATCGACACCCATGCCCGCGACCGCCTGCTGGTGGCGCTCGCCGGCGTCGGCCGCATCGGCGTCACCGCCGGCTCGCTCGACGCCGACGCTCAGCTGACCGAGCCCCGTTCCGCCACCCCGGCGCCCGGTCCACGCCGCGGGCTGCTGCAGACCACGCGCGTCGCCGTCCAGGGCTTGGTGGCGACGCTCGCCACGACGGCGATCTACCTCGGCTTCGATCTCGATCACGGCTACTGGGCGACACTGACGGTCGCCTTCGTGCTCGGCGGCTCGTTCGGCGAGACCATCGCCCGTGCCCGCACCCGGCTGGCGGGCACCGTCGTCGGCGTCGCCGCGGGGTTGGCGGTGGGGCTGACCATCGGCGACGCGCTGGCGATCGGCGCGACGCTCGCCGTCGCGGCCTTCGCCCTCGCGCTCGTGACGATGCGTGATCGCTATGACGTGTCTTGCGCCTTCGTCGCCTTCGGGGTTCTCCTCGGACTGCATCTGATCAGCGGCCTCGGCGCGGCGGGCATGATCGCCCGCCTCTACGACACCGCCATCGGTGCGGCCGCGGCCCTCGTCTGCGCCCGGTTCGTGCTGCCGGTGGCGCTGACCGACCCGACCAAGACCGAGATCACCGCCTATCTCGCCCGCTGCCGCACTGTGTTCGCACGCCTCTGGCCCGCGGAAACCGAGGAACGACCGATGTCTCCGATGGCCAGCAGCTCGCCCGGGTCGACCGATACGCCCGCCAGCCTCGCGTCGGCGGCGCTCGACCTGCGCGACCGCCTGCCCCGGCTCAACGACGAGGCGGCGCTCGGCTTCCGTGCCACGGACGGGATCATCCGGCTGATCTCGCACACCGAGACGATCGCCACCTACCTCACCCTGATCGAAGGGGTGACCCAGCGGCTCGCGGCGCTGCCGCGCCGTGTGCTGGCGCTCGATGCCATCCGCGACGCCCGCGCCCGCGTGCTCGCCGCCTTCGGCGACACCATCCCCGCGACGGTCGGTCCCGACGGGGCGGGGCGCCCGGCGACCGCCGAGGACGGCGCGGCGGTGATCGGCAGGGTCGAGTACAGCTTTTTCGCCGATGCCCTGGAGCACGCCTTGAACGATCTGCGCACCGACCTTTCGCCGACGCCCGCGCCCCTGCCACCGGCAGGGCGCCGCGCCGGGGTTCCGCTCGCCGCCCTCTTCGCCGCCGCGGTCGCCGCGATGTCCTGGCTGACGCCGGCGCCAGCCGCCGCAGCCGAGCCCGCGCGGGCGACGGCAGCGCTCCCCACGTGGGACTGGATCATCGGCATCGACAAGCTGCCGTCGCCGCCGCCGCCGGTGGAGTTCCTCGGCCTCGACGGCTTCGACGCGCCGAAGCGCTACGTCTTGGACGCCGGCGAGCGCGGCATCCGCACCTGGTGCTATCTCTCCGTCGGCACGATCGAGAATTGGCGGCCCGACCGCAAGGCCTTCGAGGCGCTGAACGAGAAGGAGGTGAAGGCCGGCCGCAAGCCCTTCATCGGCAAGCGCTACCCGGAGTGGGAGGGCGAGCGCTGGCTCGACGTGCGCCGCTACACGGTGTTCCTGCCGCTGATGGTCGACCGGCTGGAGATGTGCCGCGACAAGGGCTTCGAGTTCGTCGAGTTCGACAATCTCGACGCCTACGAGAACAAGACCGGCTTCAATATCCGCAAGTCCGACACCATCCGCTACGCCGAGGCGCTGGCGGCGGAGGCGCGCCGGCTCGGCCTCAAGCCGATGCAGAAGAACGTGCCGGAGCTCGCCGAGACGCTCGAGCCCCACTTCGACGCGCTCTTGTTCGAGGACTGCGCGCTCTACAAGTTCTGCGGCGACGCCAAGCCGTTCGTCGATGCCGGCAAACCCGTCTTCGACGCCGACTATCCGGAAGGGTGGGAGGACGAAGGAAAGCGCTTCGACAAGGCGGCCGCCTGCCGGCAGGCGAAGAAGGCCGGCGTGTCGATGATCTTCAAGCGCCTCGACCTCGACGCCTGGGTGCGTCGCTGCGGCTGAAGCCGCGGGGCGGAGCCTTCTACAGGCAGCCCACCCGTAAGCCGGGGCCGGAGCGCTCGCGCATCCAGTCGGCGGCCTGCGCCCCGGGCATCGGCCGGCCATAGAGGAAGCCCTGGGCGAACTCGCAGCCGGCCGCCCGCAGCAGGTCGGCCTGTTCGGCCGTCTCGACACCCTCCGCCACCACCGACATGCCGAGTTCGCGCGCGAGCGCGGCAATCGCCCGCACGATCGCCGCCTCGCGGCGGTCCCGGGCGATCTCGGCGACGAACGAGCGGTCGATCTTCACCCGGTCGACCGGCAGGCGGTTGAGATGGGTGAGCGAGGCCTGGCCGGTGCCGAAGTCGTCGAGGACGATCGAGACGCCGAGATCGTGCAGGGCGGTGATCGTGGCGACGACGTCGCCGGCGCGCGGCCGCAGCGTGACGCTCTCGGTGACCTCGAGTTCGAGGCGTTGCGGGGGGATCGCGAGGCGACCCAAGAGCTCGATGACGTCGGCGCGGGCGCGGCCGCCGGCGAGGTGGCTGGCGCCGAGATTGACGGCGAGACGGCCGGGGTCGAGCCCGGCATCGAGCCAGCCGCGCAGTTGCGTCAGGGCCTGCCGCAGCACGTGGCCACCGAGGAGGGCGCCGAGGCCGGCGATCTCGACCAACTCGACGAAGCCGTCGGGCTGCACGAGCCCGCGCAGGGCGTGCCGCCAGCGCACCAGCGCCTCGAAACCGGCGAGGCGCCCGTCGGACAAGGCGACGATCGGCTGGTAGTGGACCTCGATGGCACCGGATTCGATGGCGGCCGGCAACTCGGTCGCGGCCCAGCGTCGCGCGTCCCGGGCGGCCCGCATTTCGGGGGAATAGACGACCGCCTTGCCGCCGCCCTCCTGCTTGGCGGCGGAGAGCGCCAAGTCTGCGTTCTGCAACAAAGTCTCCGAGACGTCGCCATGTAACGGCCAGACGGCGAGCCCGATGCTGGCCCCGACGGTCACCAGGGCAGCTTCGATCGCCACCGGCGCCGCCACCCGCTCGAGAATGGCGTCGACGCGCTGGCGCACCACGGCGGCTTCGCCCGGCTCGAGGATGATGCCGAATTCGTCGCCGCCCAGCCTGGCGACGATTTCGCCGGAGCGGACGGCGGCGGACAGCCGGCGGCCGATCTCGACCAGCACCGCGTCGCCGATCTCGTGTCCATAGCGGTCGTTGATCTCCTTGAAGCCGTCGAGGTTGAGCACGACCAGGCAGCCGCCCATCGCCTTGTCGCGCAGCATCGCCTCGATCAGCGCCTCGCCGAAGCGAACGCGATTCGGGAGGCGGGTGACGCTGTCATGCATGGCGAGATAGTCGATGCGCTGGCGGGCGCGCACCTCATCGGTGATGTCGCGGGCCACCCCGACGATCTCGGCGATCTGGCCGGTCGCGTCGCGACGGGCAGCGAAGCGCGTCCAGACGTGTCGCTGCCGACCGGAAGCGAGCTCCAGGCACGACACCGCCTCGGCGCCGCCACCGTGCTGCGCCACCCGGTCGAGCGCCGCGTTGAACCATGTATCGCCATCGCCGAGCAGGCTGCGCAATTGCTCGCCGGTGGTCGTCGTCCGGCCGAAGCCGAACATCGCCGCGAGGTGCGCCGACAGCGTCGTCTCCCCGGTGGCGAGGTCGAGGCGCCAGTCGCCCAGGCGCGCGATCTGCTGCGCCTCGGCGAGCCGGCGCTCGCGCTCGGCGACGCCGGCCTCGGCCGACTTCAGGGCCGTGACGTCGCGCTCGTTGACCAGCACGCACGGCTTGCCGGTGACCGGGTCGGTGACGGCGCGGGCATCCAGCCCGTGCCAGCGGGGCCCCTCGCCGGTGCGCACCTCCAGGATGGCGTTGACCGCCAGGCCCGCTTGCAGCCGCTGCCACGTCGCCACCCCTTCGACGAGGGTAGCGAAGCGATCGGTGAAGCGGTGATCGTCGCCAGGATAGGCGCGCGCGGCCGTGGGATTGCGGAACAGCACCCGGCCGTCCTCGTCATAGAGGGTGGCGAGCACGCTCGCATAACGCAGCGCCTCGGCGGCGCGCCGGTCGATCGGATCGACGCTGCTGGGGGCCGCCTCGAACAGCAGCCCGAGCTTGCCCCCCTCGAGCCGCACCCCGGAGATCGTCCCGTCGACGGTGACGGGTTGGCCGAGCGGATAGAAGGTCCAGCGGTCGACCACGCGCTCGCCCCGGCCGACGCGGGCGAACAGCGCGTCGAGGCGGGCCCGCGATGTCTGCGACATGTCGGCGTGGCTGCGCTCCGCCAGTTGCTCGATGGTGTCGCAGCCCCAGAAGCGCAGGCCGGCGGCATTGGCATAGACGTTGCTCGCCCGCTCGCGGTCGTGCACCCAGACCGGGATCGAGACGAGATCGAGGGCCGCGGCGGTGGCGAATGGAAACGGCGGCGGGGCAACCACCATCTGCGGATCGACGTCGATCTCCTTTGTTGGCTCGATCATCGTGGGAATCGGCTCGTTCGGCAGAAGGCCGGGACAGGGAATCGTCGCACGATCGGCCGGCGCCGTCGAGATCGCCGCAGACCGGCAACCTTGACTTCATCGTCACCAAGGCGCATCTGAGGCGCGTCGCATCAAGCGGCACGTGCGCCCCGGCCGCGTGAACGAGCGTTCTTTTGGACGCCGATTCGCCGGGAGACGCCCTGATCGACCTTTCCAGAATGGCCCAAGTCACGCGGGGCGTTCGCCACCCGCGGCGCTGACCGTCCGTCATTTTCATGACGGGCGCCGCGCCCGTGATTTGAGAAGAGACTTCCTTTGACCGATTTCGCCACGCTCGGCCTGACGCCCGCCCTCCTCGCGGTGTTGGCCGCCGAGGGCTACACCAAGCCGACGCCGATCCAGGTGCAGGCCATCCCGCACCTCCTCACCGGCCGTGACCTTTTGGGCATCGCCCAGACCGGCACCGGCAAGACCGCCGCCTTCGCCCTGCCGATCCTGCAGCGCCTCGCCGCCAATCCGCGCAAGCCCTCCCGCGGCACCTGCCGCGTGCTGGTGCTGAGCCCGACGCGCGAGCTCGCCAGCCAGATCGCCGAGAGCTTCCGCACCTATGCCGGCACGATGCCGCTCGGCGTCGCCGTGATCTTCGGCGGTGTCGGCTACAAGCCGCAGACCGACCGGCTCGCCCGCGGCGTCGACGTGCTCGTCGCCACCCCCGGCCGCCTCATCGACCATCTCGACCAGCGCACCCTCGACCTCTCCAAGACCGAGGTGCTGGTGCTCGACGAAGCGGACCGGATGCTCGACATGGGCTTCATCCGCGACATCCGCAAGATCACCGGCAAGCTGCCGAAGGAGCGCCACAGCCTGTTCTTCTCGGCGACGATGCCGAGCGAGGTCAGCGGGCTCGTCGCCGACCTGCTGCGTGACCCGGTTCGCGTCGAGGTGACCCCAGTGTCCACCACCGCCGAGCGCATCGCCCAGCGTGTGATCTTCGTCGAGACCGGCCGCAAGCGCGCGCTGCTCGGCGACATCATCCGCGAGGAGAAGCCGGCCCGCGCGCTCGTCTTCACCCGCACCAAGCACGGCGCCGACAAGGTCGTCAAAAGCCTGGAGCAGGAAGGCATCGCCTCGGTCGCCATCCACGGCAACAAGAGCCAGAACCAGCGCGAGAAGGCGCTGGAGAGCTTCCGCTCCGGCCAGGCGCCGATCCTGATCGCAACCGACATCGCCGCCCGTGGCATCGACGTCGACGGCATCACCCACGTCGTCAACTTCGACCTGCCGAACATCCCGGAATCCTACGTCCACCGCATCGGCCGCACCGCGCGCGCCGGCGCCGAGGGCGTGGCGATCTCCTTCTGCGACGCCGAGGAGCGGGCGTTCCTGCGCGATATCGAGAAGCTGACGCGCCAGCAGATCCCGTCTACCGACCGGCGCATCGCCGGTGGCGAAGCGCTCGAGACCCGCGAGGCGACCGAGACCAACGGCCGTCGCGGCGGCGGTGGCCAGCGCGGCGGCGGGCGTCCCCCGCAGGGCCGCTCGGGCCAGCGTGCCGGTGCCGGTGGTGGCGGTGGCGGTGGCGGTGGCCAGCGCAGCGAGACGCCGCGGCGTGACGAGCGCAGCGCCAACGCCCCGGGCCGTCCGCGTGACGACCGGCGCGGCCCGAAGCCGGCGGCGGGTGCCGGCGACGCCCGCAAGGGCGAGCCGCGCAAGGGCGGTCAGCCGCGCGGTCGCAGCGACGATCGCCGCAGCCGCGACGGCGCGAGCCCGGGTGCCACCGCCGAGATCGGCGGCATGGCCTTCCTGCAGACGCCGCGCCGCGGCCGCTGATCGACGCCGACGGAGGCACGACGCGAGCTCGATCCGAGACGGAAAGAGCTCGAGCAAGGACAGACGCCGGCCCCGACGGGCCGGCGTTTTCATTTTTGCGGCGACGAGGGGGTCGGGCGGCGCTGCGGCTCCGGGCCGCCCGCGTCCGCCGCCACGCTCAGCGCTTCTCCAGACCGCACCACGCGGCGGTGAAGCGTGCCAGCACCCGCGTCACCGCCATCAGGCTGTCGATCGACACCCACTCGTCGATGCCGTGCAGGTTGCCGCCGACCGGGCCATAGCAAGTCGCCGGCATGCCGCCATAGAGCGTGAAGAAGCGCACGTCCGTCGTCGCCGTCGAGGCGAGCCGGGCGGGCTCGCCGCCGGCCACGGCACGATGGGCCTCCGCGAGCCCCGCCATCAGGTCCGAGTCCGGATCGACGACGCAGCCCTCCGCCTGGAAGCCGCGCCACGACACCTCGGCACGGATGCCGGCGAGCCCCGCCTCCTCCGCCACCGCCTCGGTTACCGCCGTCTGCAGCGCTTCGCGCACGTCGGCGAGCGGCGTGCCGGGATAGAAGCCGACGCGCACCGTCATCACTGCCTCGCACGGCACGGTGGAGGCCCAATCGCCGCCGGCGATGCGGCCGAGGTTGAAGTTCACCGGGTGGCGATGATCGGCCCACGCCGGATGGCGCGCCGCCGGCGCGTTCCACGCCGCTTCCAGCCGCTTCAGCCGCGAGAACAGCGCATAGGCCGCCTCGATGGCGTTGGCGCCGGCCGAGGTGTCGAGCACGTGCGCCGGCTTGCCGGTGAGCCGCACCGTCATCCACATGACGCCGAGCTGCGCCGTCATCAGCGACTGGTGGAACGGCTCCGGGATGATCGCCGCATCGGCGCGGTAGCCGCGGGCGAGGCAGGCGAGCGCACCGTTGCCGGTACACTCCTCCTCGATCACCGACTGCAGGATCACCGGCGCCGCCGGGGCCAGCCCGAGCGCGGAGAGCGCCTCGAGCACCGTGATGTTGGCGACGAGCCCCGCCTTCATGTCTGCACTGCCGCGACCATAGAGGCGGCCGTCGCGGACCGACGGCATGAACGGCGGGCTCGCCCAGAGCTCCGCCGGCCCGGGCGGCACCACGTCGATGTGGCCATTGAGGATAAGGGAGCGGCCGCCACCCTGTCCGCGCACAGCCTCGCCCCGCGGCGTGTGGACGCCGACGATGTTGTCCCGGCCCGCGTAGGTGTCGTGCACTGGCGGCGAAAAGCCGGGCGTGCCCGCCAGCGCCGCCGGGTCGACCTCGAAGCGGTCGATGGCGAGCCCGAGGCCGGCGTAGGCATCCGCCATCAGCGCCTGCGCGCCCGCCTCGCGGCCGAGGGTGCTGTCCTGCGCGACCAACGCCGACAGCCGCGCCACGGCGCGCTCCCGCAGACCTTCGACGGCGGCGTCGAGCTCCGCTGCGAGCCCTGCGTCCAGTCCGGCCGAGTCTATCGACATCGCTTCCTCCGCACCCGCCGGCACCGCAGGGGCGCCGGTCCCGGCCTCTGGAATACGCCGCGTCCGCCCGGCGGGGAAGCGCAGCCGCCCGCCCCGCGCGCGCTGGGCGCCCGCGTGGACCGATCGGACAGCGGCCTCATTGCCGGCTTGCCGCCACGGTGCGCGTCCGATAGGAGTGTCGCCGATCGGAGTGTAGCGCAGCCTGGTAGCGCACCTGACTGGGGGTCAGGGGGTCGTCGGTTCGAATCCGGCCACTCCGACCATGTTTCCCTTGCCTGCCGTTGCCCTAAACACTCGCCGAGTTGCGAAGGTCCGCGCCCGGGTCACAGGCTGCTTCGTGCAGTTCTCGAGGGTCCGCGACGGGTCCGCCACCCGGCGCCGCTGACGTGGCCCGGCTCTGCTTGCGCTTCCATGGCGGTGGTGGCATCGCCGCACCCTACGCTGCTTTGCATCGCATGGCGGTGCAGCCTCAATCCAGGCGGCGGCGATGACGGTCCAGTTTGTCGGGGTTCTGCTGGCGGGTGCCCTGATCGGCGGCTTCATCAATGGGCTGGCGGGCTTCGGAACCGCTCTCCTGGCGCTCGGCATCTGGCTGCAGGTACTCCCGGCGAAGCAGGCGATCGCGCTTGTCCTGGTGACGTCCGTTCTAAGCGGGCTGCAGGGTCTGTGGATCGTCCGGCGCGACATCAGCCGCCACCGGGCGAGGCTCGCGCGCTATCTCCTGCCGGCAGTGGCTGGATTGCCCCTCGGCTTCCTGCTGGTGCCCTACATCGACGCGGCGATCCTGAAGATGACGATCGCGGTCCTGCTCGTGTCCTACGGCGTCTACTTCACGGCGCGCCGGTCACTGTCCCAGTTCGACCGGTCGACCCCCGTCGCCGATGCGGTCGTCGGCTTCGTCGGCGGGATCATGGGCGGCGCCGCCTCCCTGTCCGGGGCGATCCCGACCATGTGGGTCGGACTGCGCCCGTGGACGAAGGGCGAGATGCGCGCGGTCCTGCAGCCCTTCAACGTCGTCATCCTCGCCCTCACCGGCCTCTACTTCACATGGATCGGCGCCTATTCCCGGGACGTGCTGATCCTGGTGGCGATCGCGCTGCCCGGAACGCTCGTCGGCGCCCAGCTCGGCATCTTCGCCTTCCACCGGCTCGGCCACGTGGCGTTCCGCTGGCTGTTGATCTTCCTCCTGTTCGGCTCGGGCCTGCTCATCGCCATCGGCGAACTTCTGTAGGATCCAGCGGGCCTCCGCCGCGCCGGCCATCGATGCCGCGACCGGGCTCTCACCCGGCCACACCCGCCCGCTTCTCGGCGACCGCGTCAGCCCCGGAGATGCGGCGGGGAAAGCCGGACCCGGTGCCTGGCGACTCGTCCGTCGCGCCCGTGCGGCATCGACCGGGGTGGCCGGCTGCGGCCCGCGCCCCTCAGGCGATCTTCCGCGAGATGTCGCGTACCTTGCGGGCGGCGGCATCGATCTGCCGCGTCGAGGCGGCGACGACCGTCAGATTCTGCATGACGGTCTCGACGCCCTCGGCGGCCGACTGCATGTTCTGCGAGACGCCCTGGGTGACGAGCGCCTGTTGCTCGACGGCGGCGGCGATGCCCCCCGAGATCGCGTTGATCTGGTCGATCCGCTGCGAGACCGCGGCGAGGGCACCGACGGCTTCGCCGGTGGCGCCCTGTACGGCGGCGATCTGCGCACCGATCTCGCCGGTCGCCGTCGCCGTCTGGTTGGCGAGGCTCTTCACCTCCGACGCCACCACGGAGAAGCCGCGGCCCGCCTCGCCGGCGCGGGCGGCCTCGATGGTGGCGTTGAGGGCGAGCAGGTTCGTCTGCGACGCGATGTTTTGGATCAGGCCGAGGATCGTGCCGATCGTGCGGGCGGCGTCCGCCAGGCCCGCGACGATGGCGTTGGTGCGCTCGCCGGCGGCCACCGCTTCGCGCGTCACCTCGAGGGCCCGGTTGACCTGACCGCGAATCTCCTCGACGGAGCAGGCAAGTTCTCCGGCGCCCGAGGCGACGGCGCGGACATCGGCGAAGGCGCGGCTGGAGGCGTCCGCGGCATCGGTCGCCTGGCGGTTGGTGTCGGTGATCTCCGCGGACATCTCGCCGAGGTCGGTGTCGATCGTCTTCTGGAGCGACGCCCGCAGCAGCCGCTCGCCGACGAGCGCCGTGATGTCGGTGGCGAACTTGACGACCTTGATGACACGCCCGGCGGCATCGACGATCGGCGTATAGGACGCCTGGATCCAGACCTCCTGTCCGCCCTTGCCGATCCGCTTGAACTCCGCCGTCTGGAAGCGGCCCTGGCGAAGCTCGTCCCAGAACGCCCGATAGCCGGCGCTGCGCCGTTCCGTCGGCTCGACGAAGATCTCATGGTGGCGACCGACGACTTCCCCGCGGGTGTAGCCCATGGTGCGCAGGAAGTTCTCGTTGGCGTCGAGGATGATGCCGTCGAGGGTGAAGTGGATGATCGCCTGGGAGCGGCTGATCGCGGCGATCTGGCCTTCCCAGTCCGCGGCGCGCAGCTTCTGCTCGGTGATGTCCGAGGCGACCTTGACGACCTTGACGACGCGCCCGCCGGCCAGGATCGGATTGTAGCTCGCCTGGATCCAGACCTCGCGGCCATCCTTGGCGACGCGCAGGAACTCGGAAGCGCGATATTCGCCGCGCCCGAGCGCTGCCCAGAACTCGGCGTAGGCTGCGCTTTCGCGCTCCTCCGCCGAGACGAACTGCCGATGGTGGCGCCCGGCGATCTCCGAGAGCTCGTAGCCCATCAGCCCGAGAAAGTTGGCGTTGGCGGCAAGCACGGTCCCGTCGACGTCGAATTCGATGATCGCGAGCGATCGGTCGAGCGCCTCGATCATTCGCCGCGCATCGCGGCAGCCACCAAAACCGAACATGTCGCCCGTCTGACCTTTGAACTTCTCGCTGGAATGAGTTTGACCTGCGTGGCTTGCTTGGCGCTGACTTCGCCAACCGCCACGATGATTTAAGATGAATCTGCAGCGCCCGATGCACCACCATGACGCGAAAACCCGGGAGCGGCCGGCGGGCCGTTCCCGGGTTCGAAGGTGTCGGCGCACCTCCGCCACCGCCGGTCGGAGCGACCGGCGGTGGCGGAATGATCAGGCCGGGTCGAAGCGGTCGGCGTTCATCACCTTCGTCCAGGCGGCGACGAAGTCGTGGACGAACTTCTCGCGGTTGTCGTCCTGGGCATAGACCTCGGCGTAGCTGCGCAGCACCGAGTTCGAGCCGAAGACGAGGTCCGCCCGGGTCGCCGTCCACTTGGTGACGCCGGTCTTGCGGTCGCGCACCTCGTAGAGGTTCTCGCCCGTCGGCTTCCAGGTGTAGGCCATGTCGGTCAGGTTGACGAAGAAGTCGTTCGTCAGCGCGCCGACGCGGTCGGTGAAGACGCCGTGGGCGGCGCCGCCATAGTTGGCGCCGATGACGCGCAGGCCACCGACCAGCACCGTCATCTCCGGCGCCGTCAGCCCCATCAGCTGGGTCCGGTCGAGCATCAGCTCCTCGGCGGTGACGACGTACTTGTCCTTCAGCCAGTTGCGGTAGCCGTCGTGGACGGGCTCCAGCACCTCGAAGGAGGCGACGTCGGTCATCTCCTGCGTGGCGTCGCCCCGGCCGGGCGTGAACGGCACCGCGACGGTGACGCCGGCGGCCTTCGCCGCGTGCTCGATGCCGAGGTTGCCGGCGAGCACGATGACGTCGGCGATGCTGGCGCCGGTCGCCGCAGCGATCGGCTCGAGCACCGACAGCACCCGGGCGAGACGCTCGGGCTCGTTCCCGACCCAGTCCTTCTGGGGCGCGAGCCGGATGCGGGCGCCGTTGGCACCGCCGCGCATGTCGGAGCCGCGGAAGGTGCGGGCGCTGTCCCAGGCGGTGGTGACCATGTCGGCGACCGACAGGCCGCTCGCGGCGATCTTCGCCTTCACGGCGGCGACGTCGTAGTCGCGCCGGCCGGCGGGGACCGGGTCCTGCCAGATCAGGTCCTCGGCCGGAACGTCCGGGCCGACATAGCGGACCTTCGGGCCCATGTCGCGATGGGTCAGCTTGAACCAGGCGCGCGCGAACACCTCGGCCATGTAGGCCGGGTCCTTGTGGAAGCGCTCGGCGATCTGGCGATAGATCGGATCCATCTTCATCGCCATGTCGGCGTCGGTCATGATCGGGCTGCGACGGATCGAGGGATCCTCGACGTCGACCGGCATGTCTTCTTCGCGGATGTTCACCGGCTGGTACTGCCAGGCGCCGGCCGGGCTCTTCTTCAGCTCCCAGTCGTGGCCGAGCAACATGTCGAAGTAGCCGTTGTCCCAGCGCGTCGGGTGGCTGGTCCAGGCACCCTCGATACCGCTGGAGACAGTATCGCGACCGACGCCGCGGCTCGTCTTGTTGAGCCAGCCGAGGCCCTCGTCCTCGATGGCGGCGCCTTCCGGCGCCGGGTCGAGCACGGTGGCGTCGCCATTGCCGTGGCACTTGCCGACGGTGTGGCCGCCGGCTGTGAGGGCGACGGTCTCCTCGTCGTTCATCGCCATGCGGGCGAACGTCAGGCGAATGTCCTGGGCGGTGCGCAGCGGGTCCGGATTGCTGTTGACGCCCTCCGGGTTGACGTAGATGAGGCCCATCTGCACGGCGGCCAGCGGGTTCACGAGGCTGGTGCGCTCATCGCTGTCATAACGGGTCGCGCCGAGCCACTCCTTCTCGTCGCCCCAGTAGACGTCCTTCTCCGGGTGCCAGATGTCCTCGCGGCCGAAGCCGAAGCCGAAGGTCTTCAGGCCCATCGATTCGTAGGCCATGTTGCCGGCCAGCACGATGAGGTCGGCCCAGCTGACCTTATTGCCGTACTTCTTCTTGATCGGCCAGAGCAGGCGGCGCGCCTTGTCGAGGTTGACGTTGTCCGGCCAGGAATTGAGCGGGGCGAAGCGCTGGTTGCCGGTGCCGGCGCCACCGCGACCGTCGGCGATGCGGTAGGAACCGGCCGCGTGCCAGGCCATGCGGATCATCAGGCCGCCGTAATGACCCCAGTCTGCCGGCCACCAGGGCTGGCTGTCGGTCATCAGGCCCTTGAGATCGCGCTTCAGCGCCTCGACGTCGAGCTTCTTCAACTCTTCCCGGTAATTGAACCCGCGGCTCATCGGGTCGGTCTTGGTGTCGTGCTGGCTAAGAATGTCCAGGTTGAGGGCATTCGGCCACCAGTTCATGCTCGACGTGCTGACATTGGTGTTGCCACCGTGCACGACCGGACATTTGCCGACTACGATCTGATCGACGACGTTCATGTAGACCCCCGTCCTTGTTGACGTTTGCGGCGCGACCCACACGAGCCGCGATCCGGCCGGCGGCAGCTCGCCCCGGGATGACGCTTCGGGTGTGCGCCTCTGCCCATGGAGGTGGTTTTAGCAGAGCTATAACATAAACAGAATTTGCATTTTCCAATCCCAGTGATAGGTTTTGCAAATGATCGGCATCACCATCAAGCACCTGCGCTACTTCGAGGCGCTCGCCCACCACGGCCATTTCAGCCGCGCCGCGGAGGCCTGCGCCATCTCGCAGCCGGCGCTCTCGCTGCAGATCAAGGAACTCGAGGCGATCCTCGGCGCCGCCCTGTTCGAGCGCGGGGCCCGGCAGACCCGCCTCACCGCGCTCGGGCAGGAGTTCGTCGTGCGCGTCCGCGACATCCTGCGCGGGGTGGACGAGCTCGAGGATCTCGCCCGCGGCTCGTGCAGCCCGCTCGCCGGCCGGCTGCGCATCGGCGTCATCCCGACGGTGGCGCCCTATCTGCTGCCGAACGTCATCCGTCATCTCGCGGCCCGCTTCCCGGCGGTGGACCTCCGGCCACGCGAGGCGGTCACGCAAAGGCTGATCGAGGAACTGACGGAGGGCCGGCTCGACGCGGCGATCGTCGCGCTCCCCGTGTCGCAGCCCTCGCTCGTCGAGCAGCCACTGTTCGAGGAGGAGTTCGTGCTCGTCCGCCCGGCGAGCGACGCCGGCCGGCCGGTGCCCAACGCCGAAGGCTTACGCGACATGCGGCTGTTGCTGCTCGACGAGGGTCACTGCTTCCGGGAGCAGGCGCTGTCCTATTGCAAGCTGCCGGCGGCGCCCGGCGACCTCATCCAGGGGAGTTCGCTCTCGACCCTCGTGCAGATGGTCGGCGCCGGCATCGGCGTGACGCTCATTCCGCAGATGGCGGTTGCGGTCGAGACGCGCTCGGCGCCGGTCGTGATCGCGCGGCTGCCGAGGCCACGGCCGTCGCGGACGATCGGCATCGTCTGGCGCAAGAGCACGCCGCTATCGTCGCAGCTGGCGGAGGTGGCCGAGACCGTCCGCCAGGCCGCCGCCACGCTGGGCCTCGAGCCGGAGGCGGAGCCGGTGGCCGCCTGATCTTCGAGCGGGCGACGCGCCTGCCTCGGGACGCGCCTCAGCAGGCGCCTGCCTCAGGACGCGCCTCAGGAGGCGACTGCCTCAGAACGTCACCGCGGTGCGCAGGCCGAACACCGCCGCGTCCTTCAGGGCCTGCGTCGGGCGCCGCCCATTCGGGTTGGCGACGTTGCCGCCCGGATGGAAGACGAGCTGCGCGAACGGCTGCACTGACACGGCCGGGGTCAGCGCCGCCTGATAGGTCGCCTCCACCACCGCCTCGAAGTCGGCGACCGGCCCCTTCACGCCGCTGACGCGGTTCTGCTTGCGGTCGAGGCGGGCGAGGTCGGGGCTCATCTGCGCGAGCGCGAAGCCGAGGCCGGCGATGTCGTCGTCGCGGCCGGGCAACGGGCCGGTGTAGGCGAGGCCGGTGTCGAGATAGAGCCAGATCGGATTGCGGTCCTGCTGGGGCGTGACGCCGACACGCGCGAACCCCGACAGGCCCTGTCCATCGCCGCCCTCGCGCCAGAGCTGGTGGTCGACGATGCCGTAGAGCGACCAGTCGCCCTGTTCCTGGCGCGGCCCGCCGCGGGCGCGCGGGCTCGCCAGCGAGCGGCCGTTCTTCGCCCGGGAGAGGTTGTCGAAGTCGTTGGAGTTCACCCAGGCGCCGACCTTCCAGGTGCCGGCGAGCCCGTCTTTCGGCGCGTAGGCGTAGGCCGCCTCGAGGATGGCGAAGACGCCGTTGTCGATCGGGAATTCGAGGCCGTTGTGGTTGCCATCGTCACCGGCCGGATCACCGTTGAAGACGGCGCCCTGCAGCGAGAACGCCTCGGTCGCGGTCCAGCGCACGCGCACGCCCGGCGTCGGTGCCGGATAGGACGGGCCGCCGCCCGGCAGGTCGGTGCCGTTGATGCCCGGCCAGCCGAAGGTCGAGTTGATGAACACGCCGGCGGTGTCGCTCAGCCAGAACTCGGTGTCGGCGGCGATCTGGCCGGCGCGCACCGACAGGGCATCGCCGGCGAGTGATTGTTCGAGATAGACCTCGTTCAACCGCCAACCGGCGGGCGCCTCGATGCTGCTGACGGTGAGCAGGTTGCCGACATAGTCGGTCGAGAGGCCGCGCCCCTGGATGGAGTAGCCGGAGGCGTGCAGGAGCGCCCCCTGCCAGCCGAACATCTTGTCGAAATCGAAGTCGACGCCGAGCTCGGCGACGCCGTCATAGACGGTTCCCTGCCGCAACCCGCCGGTGGCGTTGCCGAGCACCTCGCCGGTCCAGGAGAGGTCGACGGCGACGCCGCGCTGTTCGAGCCAGGGCCGCGCACCGCCCCAGTCGCCGGAGAGCTCCGAGCGCTGGAGGACGTCGGCGGGCTGGCCGTCGGTGGGTGGATCGTCGGCCTGCGCACCCGGCGCGCCGGCAATGCAGAGGCCGGCGGCCACGGCGGTGCTCAAGAGGTGGAGGCACGGCTGCCGCAACGCTGGCCGCATCGGCCGTCCCTCCCCGCTTGCCACCGCGAAGCCGCGCCGATCCGTCAGGCCTTGGCGAAGCCGGCCATTTCCTTGTCGAGGAAATAAAGCTTGTGGGGACCCTCGCCGATCAATGCGACACGATCATTAATCGCGCGGAACAGGTTGGTCTCCTCGCGCTGCTCGGCGACGAACCACTGCAGGAACTCGAAGGCGGAATGATCGTCCTCGTCGCGGGCGATGTCGACCGATTCGGCCACCGCCTGCGTCACGTGCTGCTCATGGGCACGCACCTGCTCGATCAGGTCGTCGATGCTGGCGGCGACGACCTTCGGCTCCGGCAGCGCAGTCAGGTGGATCGGCGCATCCACTTCCACCAGATAGGAGAAGATCTTGCCGAAGTGGACGAGCTCCTCGTCGGCGTGCTGGGCGAAGAACGTCCGGCTGCCGTCGAGGTGGTTCATGGCGCACCAGGCGGACGCCTGCATGTAGAGATGGAAGGCGGCGAGCTCACCATTCAGGAGCTTGTTCAACGCGGTCACGGTCTTGCTAGTCGACATCGTCGGCCTCACCCGAGCCCCAACGGCTCGGCTCGCCCATAGCCGATCTCAAATGCGACTGCAAATGATTCGCAAATTTGGAGCCGTTCCAGAGGCCGCCCGAACAGGCTGGCGGAGGGTTCGGTCCGCCGGCGGCCTTCGGCCGGGTTCCCGCTAAACCGGCCCCGCCGCCGCGGCGCGCGCTGCCCGCCGCGCCCTCAGCTTTTCCGCACCGATCGCGCTGTTGCGCTCGACCATGGCGATCAGCGCCCGCGGGCTGGTGCCGAGCCGGCGGACCACCTTGCCGCGCTCGGGCGGCAGGTAGACCTCCGCCGACTGCTTGCGGATCGCCTCGATGATGGCGGTGCCGACGGCGTCGGCCGGCATCGGCGTACCGGCGAAGGCGAGCGCCAGCGCGTCGTCCTCGGCCTCCTTGTCGAGCATCGGCGTCTCGGTCGCCGTGGGGTAGACGATGGTGAAGGCCACCGGCCCGCCGCGCTCCTCGAGTGCCAGCGCGTGATGGAAGGCGCGCAGCGCGTGCTTGGCGGCGGCGTAGGTGGCGAGGCCTGGGAAGGGGATGAAGGCGGTCATGCTGGAGACGTTGACGATGTGACCGGCGCCCTGCGCCTTGAAACGCGGCAGCACCGCCAGCATGCCGGTGACGGCGCCCATGAAGTTGGTCGACATCGTCTGCGCGTGGCGCTCGAGCGAGACGTCGCGCGCATAGCCGGTGTGGACGATGGCGGCGTTGTTGACGAGGACATCGAGCCGGCCGTGGCGGGCAACCACGTCGTCGAGTACGCCTGCCCAGTCGGCCTCCGCCCGGATATCGAGGCGGGCGGCGCTCGCGGCCCCCCCGAGGCTCGCGGCGACGGCCGCCGCCCCGGCGGTGTCGATGTCGGCGACGACGACGCGATGCCCCGCCGCCACCGCGGCGCGCGCCGTCGCAGCGCCGATGCCGCTCGCCGCACCGGTGATGAGGATGACCTTACTCTTCGCCGCCTTCATGTCGCCCTCGCCTGCGGTGGTCTGAACAGGCGCGGGCACGGCCCCGCGCCGGCAAATCGGAAAAGGCGCAGGGCGGGCCCGCGCGAGCCTAGAAGTAGGTTCGGATGGCGCCGACGATGTCGTAGGCCTCGTCGACCAAATAGAGGGCCCGCCACTTGTCGAAGGTGAGACAGGGGTGGGAGATGCCGAAGGCGACGAGGTCGCCGACCATCAGCGGCGAACTCTCCGGCACTATCAGGTGGCAGTGCTGGTCGTTGAGGCGGGTGGCATGGGTGCCGTCGGTGATCGGCTCCGGCCGCGCCATGCTGCCGTCCGGCCGGAACCAGACGAGCGGCACCGGCGGGTCGTCGTGGGAGACGTCGCGCTTGCCGAGCCCGGCGATCGCCTTGCCCGCCTCCGGGCGCGACTGCACGTAGGCCCACACCTCCAGAGCTGGCCGCAGGCCCCCGTCGCGATCGGCCAGCGCCGGGTCGCGCTCGCGCAGTCCTTCCTGCGCCCGGACGTAGAGACCGCTGTCGTGGGTGATGTAGCAGCCCGAGCGCAGCAGCACCCGCGTGGGCCGACCGAGCCGCGCCGCCCGCAGCTTGCGCGCCACCACGTCGAAATGCGACGAGCCGCCGGCACTCAGCAGCACCGGCTCCACCGCGAACAGCGCTTCCGCGTCGCAGCGCTCGGCGAGCGCGACGAGGCGGTCGAGAAAGTCCTCCACCAGCTTGAACGTCGCCGCATTGGTGTCGCCACGCAAAAGCCCCTCGAAGCCCTCGACGCCGGCGAGCGCCAGGGCCCCATTGCTGCCGTGGACGGCACGGGCGACGGCCAGCGCCTCGTCCACCGTCCGGCAGCCGGTGCGCCCGCCGGGATAGCCGAGCTCGACGAAGACCGTCAGCGGTCGGGTGAGCCCGTGGCGACGGGCGGCAGTCGCCAGCGCGGCGACGTTCGGGAGCGAATCGACGAGGCAATAGAACTCGAAGCCGGGATCGTCGCGCAGGTCGCGCATCACCTGGTCGATGGCGCTGCGCCCGACCAGCTGGTTGGCGAGCACCAGGCGCCGGTGGCCGAAGGCGCGGGCGACCTGCAGCTGGTGCGGCGTGCCGACGGTCATCGCCCAGGCGCCGTCGGCGAGCTGCCGGTCGAACAGCCACGGGCTCATCGTCGTCTTGCCGTGCGGGGCGATGTCGGCGCCGCAGTCGGCCAGGAAATGGCGCATCCAGGCGCTGTTGTGCGCCAAAGCCGCGCGCCGGATCACCGCCACCGGCAGCGGCACGTCCTCGCGCAGCACGTTCCAGCCGCGATCGCCGACGGCATCGAGCGGGACCGCTCCGGCATCGCCGGGGACGGCCTTGTCGAGCGGCGTCAGCGGGGCTTCCGGCGGACGGGCGGAGGGTAGCGAGGAAGGGGGCATGGGGGAGACGCAACCAGCGGGACGACAAGGATATATTCTATAGCCTCGGCCGCCGCTGCCTCCAGTCTTTCTCGCGCGCCACCGGCGTTTCCGACGAGGCGACCTCGCGCGGAATCCACTACGAGTGTGTTTCGGTCGACCGGCGGCGAGCGCACCCGACCAGCCAAGGAGACGCCCATGCTGAGCCCGTTTGAACGCGTCATCGACATCGACCTCTCCCTCGGCGAGGGCCCGGTGTGGGACGAGGACCGCCAGGCGCTGTGGTTCGTCGACATCCTCGCGCCGGCGCTCTACCGGCTCGACTGGCCGTCGCGCGCGCTGACCCGCCATGCCATGCCGACGGAGATCGGCAGCCTCGGCCTCGCCGAGGGCGGGCGCATCGTCGTGGCGCTGCGCAGCGGCGTCCATCTGTTCGATCCGCGCGACGAGAGCCTCGCCTTGCTCGTCCACCCGGAACCCGAGCGGACGATGAACCGGATGAACGACGGCAAGGTCGGCCCCGATGGCTGCTTCTGGGTCGGCAGCATGTACGACGCCTCGCCGCGCCAGCCGACAGGGGCGCTCTATCGCATCACACCGCAGGGCGGCTGCACGCGTGTCGTCGAGGGCGTCCATATCTCCAACGGCCTCGCTTGGACGGCGGACGGGCGGACGATGACGCACGCCGATTCCACCCCCGGCTCGATCACCGCCTATGATTTCGACGCGGCCACCGGCGCTGTCTCGAACGCCCGGCGGCTCGCCACCCTGACGGAGGCCGAGGGCCGGCCCGACGGTGCGGCGTTCGACACCGAGGGCCAGCTCTGGAGCGCCGGCGTCAGTGCCGGCTGCCTCAACCGCATCGCGCCGTCCGGCACCATCGAGCGCTTCGCCGTTCCCGCGCCGGCGCCGACGATGCCGTGCTTCGGCGGCCCGGACGGACGGACGCTGTTCGTCAGCGCGCTCGCGAAGGAGACGCCGACCGGGCGCACAGCCGGCACGCTGCTTGCCTGCACGGCGGCGGTGACGGGCGTGCCGGTCGGCCGCTTCGCAGCGCGGCTGTCTGCCTGAGACGGCGGGGGCCCGAAGCGGGAGGCGCCGCCCGAGGCAGCGGCCTCTCGAAGTCGTTGGCTCCGAACATCCTCGGCCCGGCGCTCCCCTTCGGCTACAGTGCCGGACGCACCATCGCCGACGCGGACGCGGTGGCGGCTGCCTGATCCTCACCCCCGGCCGGAGTTCCCCATGCGCCTGTATTTCTCGCCAGCCTCGCCGTTCGTCCGCAAGGTGCTGGTCTGCGCCCACGAGCACGGCATCGCCGGCAAGATCGAGCACCTGCCGAGCGCGGCCCACCCGGTCGACACCGACAAGACCATCGCCGGCGACAACCCGCTCGGCCAGGTGCCGACCTTCCTCACCGACGACGGCCACGCCCTCTACGACAGCCGCGTCATCTGCGAGTACGTCGACGCCGTCGGCGGTGGCGGGCTGTTCCCCACTGGGTCGGCGCGCTGGCCGGCGCTGGTGCGCCAGTCGGAGGCCGACGGCCTGCTCGATGCGGCGCTGCTCGCCCGCTACGAGGCGGTCGCCCGGCCGGCCGAATACCGCTGGGCGGCGTGGACGGACGGCCAGATGCGCAAGATCACCCGCACCCTCGACCACTTCGAGGCGAACATCGCGGCAATTGACGGCGTCGTCGACATCGGCACCATCTCCGTCGGCTGCGGGCTCGGCTATATCGATTTCCGCTTCGCCGACCTCGGCTGGCGGCCGTCGCGGCCGAAGCTCGCCGCGTGGTACGCCGGCTTCGGCGAGCGCCCGTCGATGGTGGCGACCCGCCCGCCGGCGGCTTGAGGCCCTGACGAGGACGCCGGTCGCACCACCGCCAGCGTTCTCGGCCCTCCCGCCGCCTCGGCCGCGGGCAATTTGGCGTGCAGCGGCGGCCGCTCAGCCGCCGAGGATCGCCTGGCGGTCGCGGACGATCGCGGCCAGATGCTCGGCGGAAACGAAACTTTCGGCATAGACCTTCGACACGGCTTCCGTGCCGGACGGACGCGCCGCGAACCAGCCGTTCGCTGTCACCACCTTGAGCCCGCCGATGGGCGCGTCGTTGCCAGGCGCCCGCGTCAGCTTGGCGAGGATCGGCTCGCCCGCCACCGCGGTGGCGGTGACATCGGCGGGCGACAGCTTCGCGAGCCGCGCCTTCTGCTCGAGCGTCGCCGGGGCGTCGATGCGGGTGTAGTAGCTGGTGCCGAACTCGGCCGTCAGGTCGGCATAGTGCTCGCCCGGATCCCTGCCCGTCCGCGCCGTGATCTCGGCGGCGAGCAGGTTCATGATCGGGCCGTCCTTGTCGGTGGTCCACACCGTGCCGTCGCGGCGCAGGAAGCTCGCGCCGGCGCTCTCCTCGCCGCCGAAGCACACCGTGCCGTCGAACAGCCCCGGCGCGAACCACTTGAAGCCGACCGGCACCTCGTTCAGCCGTCGGCCGAGCTTGCCGACCACCCGGTCGATCATGCTGCTCGACACCAGCGTCTTGCCGACCGCCGCGCTCGCCGGCCAGTCGGGCCGGTGCGTCAGGAGATAAGAGATCGCCACCGACAGGTAGTGGTTGGGGTTCATCAGCCCGCTGCCCGGGCAGACGATGCCGTGGCGGTCGGAGTCCGGGTCGTTGGCGAAGGCGACGCGGAAACGGTCCTTCAGGTCGACCAGCCCCGCCATCGCGTAGGGGCTGGAGCAGTCCATCCGGACGGCGCCGTCGTGGTCGACGCGCATGAAGGCGAAGGTCGGGTCGACGGCCCGGTTCACCACCTCGATGTCGAGCCCATAGGCCTCGTTGATGGCGTCCCAATAGTGAACGGCGGCGCCGCCGAGCGGGTCGACACCGAGCTTGAGGCCGGCGTCGCGGATCGCCGCCATGTCGACGACGTTGCGCAGGTCCGCCACATAGGGGCGCATCAGGTCCTGGGCATGCGTCGTCGCCGCGACGATCGCCCGCTCGAAGGCCATCCGCTTCACGTCGGCGTTGCGCTCGGACAAGAGCAAGTTGGCGCGCGCCTCGATCCACTTCGTCACGTCGGTGTCGGCCGGGCCGCCATTGGTCGGGTTGTACTTGAAGCCGCCGTCCTGGGGCGGGTTGTGCGAGGGCGTGATGACGATGCCGTCGGCGAGCCGGTCGCTGCGGCCGCGGTTGTGCACGAGGATGGCGCGGGAGATCACCGGCGTCGGCGTGAAGCCGTCGTCCTGCTCGATCACCGTCTCGACGCCGTTCGCCGCCAGCACTTCGAGCGCCGTGCGCTGCGCCGCTTCGGACAGGGCATGGGTGTCCTTGCCCATATAGAGCGGGCCGTCGGTGCCCTCGGCTTTGCGATAGTCGCAGATCGCCTGGGTGATCGCCAGGATGTGCGCCTCGGTGAACGAGCCCTTCGAGGAGGTGCCGCGGTGGCCGCTGGTGCCGAAGGCGACGCGCTGTCCCGGATCGTCCATGTCCGGACGGCGGGTATGGTACTCCCCCTCCAGCGCCGCCGGATCGATCAGCATGTCCTTCGGTACCGGCTTGCCGGCGAGCGGTGAAATCGGCATCGGCCCTCCTCGGCGTCCGGCTCTCGGGCCGGCGCGGTGTTCTCTGGCGGGAAACCGGTGCGGTCGTCTCCCGGCGGCCCCCGCGCTAGGGGTCGCAGAGTTTTGCGACAGCGTCCAGACGGTGGCGCCACAACCGGCCGGCACAGCCGGAAGGCGTTCCAGCCGACCGGGTCCCGGCAGAAATGCTCGCAGGACGACAGGCTCTCAGTACGTCGTGCGGCCACCGGAGAGGTCGAAGACGGAGCCGGTGGTGAACGACACCTCGTCGGAGACGAGCCAGGCGATCATCGCGGCGACCTCCTCCGGCTGGCAGAAGCGCTGCATGGGGATCTTCGCCAGGAACGCCGCGTTCATCTCCGGCGTGACGGCGTGCATCAGCTCGGTCTCCGTCACCGTCGGCGTCACCGCGTTGACGAGCACGCCCTTCGTCGCAAGCTCCTTGCCGAGCACCTTCGTCAGCGCGATGACGCCTGCCTTGACGGCGCTGTAGCAGCCGAGGTTCGGGTTGCCCTCCTTGCCGGCGACGGAGGCGACGTTGACGATGCGGCCGCGGCCGGCGGCGAGCATCACCGGGATCACCGAGCGGCAGCAGTAGAACACGCCGGTGAGGTTGACCTTCACCACCGCGTCCCAGGCATCTGGCGGGTACTCCCACACCGGCACCGTCGGTCCGACGATCGCGGCGTTGTTGACGAGGGCGTCGATCGTGCCGAACGCTGCCAGCGTCGCCGCCACGGCGGCTTCGACCGACGCCAGCGACGACTGTTCGTAGACGACCGTGGCCACCCGGCCGAGGGTAGCGAGCTCCGTCGCCGTCGCAGCGAGCCGGTCGGCGTCGCGGTCCCACAGGGCCACGGCGGCACCGTCGGCGAGGAGGCGCTCGGCGGCGGCGCGGCCGATGCCGCGGGCGGCGCCGGTGACGATGACGACGCGCCCGGCCAGCGGCGGTTGCGGGCGGGGAGTGCTCGGGCGGGATTCGGTGGGCAACGGGACCTCCGGCACTCGGCTTCGGGTTGATCCGGCGTGATCCACCGGCGCATCAGGCGCCCGTGGGCGGATCCCGCCGGGCGGATACGGCAGTCGGCCGAAGGGGCAAGGATCGGCAGACTTGATATTTGTATCCACGTATCAGATTATGGCGTCCCGGCTCCGCGACGCAATCGCGAATGCGGCGCCACCCTTTTTTGCGGACGCTTCGTGATGGCTCTGTCGGATCTCCTCGCCGTGCCGAATTCGCTGGAAGCGCGGGACCGCCGCAGTGTTCTGCATCCGATGACCGACCTCGTGCGTCACGACCGCGAGGGGCCGCTCGTCATCGACCACGGCTCGGGCGTGCGCGTCTATGACGACACCGGCCGCGCCTACATCGAGGGCGTGTCGGGCCTGTGGTCGATCTCGCTCGGCTTCGGCCAGGAGCGACTGGTCAAGGCGGCCGCCGACCAGATGGCGAAGCTGTCGAGCTACCACATGTTCCGCTTCAAGAGCCACGAGCCCGGCATCGAGCTCGCCGAGAAGCTGCTCGCGCTGGCGCCGTCGCCGATGTCGAAGGTGTTCTTCGCCAACTCCGGCTCGGAAGCCGCCGATTCGGCAATGAAGCTCGTCTGGTACTACAACAACGCCATCGGCCGGCCCGAGAAGAAGAAGATCATCGGCCGCATCGGCGGCTACCACGGCGTCACCATCGCGTCGGGCAGCCTCACCGGGCTCGCCCGCAACCACACCGACTTCGACCTGCCGATCGCCCGCGTGCTGCACACCGACTGCCCGCACTTCTGGCGCTACGGCCTGCCCGGCGAGAGCGAGGAGGCGTTCGCCACCCGGCTCGCCGACAATCTCGAAAAGATGATCCTCGCCGAGGGCCCGGAGACGGTCGCCGCCTTCTTCGCCGAGCCGGTGATGGGCTCGGGCGGCGTCATCGTCCCGCCCGCCACCTATTTCGACAAGGTGCAGGCGGTGCTGAAGAAATACGACGTGCTGTTCGTCGTCGACGAGGTGATCTGCGGCTTCGGCCGGCTGGGCGACCTGTTCGGCTGCAACACCTTCAACCTGAAGCCGGACATCATGACGATGGCGAAGGGGCTGTCGTCTGGCTACCTGCCGATCTCGGCGGTGATGATCTCCGAGCCGATCTGGCAGGCGTGCCTGGCGGAGAGCAGCAAGATCGGCGTGTTCGGCCACGGCTTCACCTATTCCGGCCACCCGGTCTGCGCCGCCGTGGCACTCGAAACGCTGGCGATCTACGAGGACCTCGACATCGTCGCCCGCGTGCGCCGCATGGCGCCGGTGCTGCAGGACGGCATGGCGGCCCTCGCCGACCACCCGCTCGTCGGCGAGACGCGCGGCCTCGGCCTCGTCGCGGCACTCGAGATCGTCAAGGACAAGGCGAAGAAGGAGTCCTTCCCGCCGGCAGCGAACATCGGCCTCTACATCGAGCGCCGCTGCCAGGAGCACGGCGTCATTCTCCGCGCTCTCGGCGATGCGCTCACCGTCGCACCGCCGCTGATCGTCGAGAAGGCCGACGTCCACGAGATCCTGCGCGTCGTCGCCGTCGCCCTCGACGAGACCCTCGACCACGTCCGCCGCGAAGGGCTGATGTGACCGGCCGTCGCGGGTCTATCCTCAGCCGTCGCGAATCGAAGTGACGACTGAGGGCGCACGCGCGTGATGATCAGCCTCGACGACATCCGCGCCGCGCACGCGCGCATCGCGCCGTTCATCCGCCGCACGCCAGTGATGGCGGCCACCGCGATGCGGGCGCCGCTGATCGACGGCACCCTCGTCTTCAAGCTCGAGAACCTGCAGGCCTCGGGCTCGTTCAAGGCGCGCGGCGCCACCAACAAGCTCTTGACGACGCCGAAGGAGACGCTGGCGCACGGCATCGTCACGGCGTCGGGCGGCAACCACGGCCTCGCCACCGCGCGTGCCGCCTCCCTCGCAGGCGTCCACGCCACCGTCTTCGTGCCGACTACCGTTGCACCGGAAAAGGTCGATAAGCTCGCCGCCTGGGGCGCCACCGTGCGTACCACCGGGCGCGTCTGGGACGAGGCGAACGTCGCCGCGCTCGCCTTCGCCGAGGAGACCGGCGCCGCCTACTTCCACCCCTTCGGCGATCCCGCCGTCGTCGCCGGCCAGGGCACGGTCGGCCTCGAGATCCTCGAGGACGCAGCCGATCTAGACCTCGTGCTGGTGGCGATCGGTGGCGGCGGGCTGATCGCCGGGCTGTCGGTGGCGTTCCGGTCGCTGTCACCGGACACCCGCATCGTCGGCATCGAGCCGACCGGCTCGCCCACTTTGCACGCGAGCCTCGCCGCCGGCGGCGTCGTGCGGCTGCCGGAGGTCACGACCCGCGTCGCCACCATGGGCTGCGGCAAGACCGAGACGCCCGTCTACGAAACCGTCCGCCAGACCGTCGACGAGATCGTGCTCGTCGAGGACGACGAGATGCTCGAGGCGGCGCGCTGGCTGTGGTTCGAGTTCGGCATCGCCGCGGACTTGAGCGGCGCCGCCGCCGTGGCGGCCCTCAGGGCCGGCCGCATCGCCGTGCCGCCGGGCGCGCGGGTCTGCGTGCTCGTCTGCGGCGCCGGGGCGGAAGGCACGCTTCCCGCCACCCCGTGAGGCCGCCGATGTCCCACCCCGCGATGACGCCCCAGCGCTTCGGCGCCATCACGGTCGAGAAGATCGTCGAGCTCGACTTCTTCCCGCTCGAGCCGAACTGGCTGATCGCCGATCTCGACTGGGCGGAGCTCGAGAGCGAGCACCACCGCCTCGGCGACGACGGCGTCGACTGGGCGGCCAGGAAGCTCCTGATCGGCGTGCATTCCTACGTCGTACGCACGCCGTCCTGCACGGTGCTCGTCGACACCTGCTGCGGCGACCGGCGCGACCGCGGCACCGCCTCGCCGTTCCACCAGTTGCAGACCCCCTATCTCGCCAACCTCGCCGCACTCGGCCTTCGGCCGGAGGACGTCGACTTCGTCTTCTGCACCCACCTGCACGTCGACCACGTCGGCTGGAACGTTCGCGACGACAACGGCCGCTTCGTGCCGACCTTCCCGAACGCCCGCTATCTGTTCGGTGCCGCGGATTTCGAGAACCGCCTCAAGATCGAGGCGAGCGGCGTCGGCCCGCCGGCGTCTCGCCTCGCCTTCCAGGAATGCGTGCTGCCGCTGGTGGAGAGCGGCCGGGCGACGCTGTTCGACACGGCGCTCCCCACCGAGGCCGGCCTCGACGGCGGCCTGACACTGCTGCCGCTGCCCGGCCACTGCGTCGGCCACAGCGGGCTCGCCATTGCTGCCGGCGGCCGCCGCGCGCTCCTGACCGGCGACGCGCTGCATCACCCGGTGCAGTTCGGCCGGCCGCATTGGCACTGCTCGGCGGATGCCGATCCGGCGGAAAGCACCCGCACCCGCCGCGACATCATCGCCTGCTGCACCGACACCGACACGGTGCTGCTGACGGCGCACTTTCCCGGCCGTACTGCGGGGCGCCTCGAAAGCGACGGCGACGGCTTCCGCTTCTGCTATACGTGAGCGACGGTCCCTCCTCGACGGCCACCGACGGCCGAATGATTTCACGCCCGGGCGCGTAAGCCGGGGAGGGTCGCGCGCGCCGCGACCGCAGGTCGAAGAGGAACCTTCATGGCTGCCGAGTTCGAGGCGACCGTTCGCACCAGCATCAGCTTCGACGAGACAACCAACACGGCGACCGTGCTGGGCCACACCGTCGGCCAGACGTTCAGTGCCAGCGTCACCATCGAAGTGACCGTCGACGCGACGTTCGAGGTCGGTGAGCGGATTACCGTCAATGGCTCACTGAGCTACGAGTATGTGGGCCACGTTGCCGGCGGCTGGGTCGGCGTTCGGGGCGAGGACTACTTCCTGTTCTCGAACACGGAACGCGAGATCAACAGCACCTTCACCGTCTCCGTGACGCCCTTCCCCGTCTGCTTCCTGGAAGGCACCCGCATCGCCACGCTTGACGGGTTGCGCGCCGTCGAGACGCTGGCGATCGGCGACCTCGTGACCACCGCCGACGGCACGACGCGGCCGGTGCGCTGGATCGGCCGCCAGACGATCGTCGCCGTCTTCGCCGACCCCCTGCACGCCTATCCGATCCGCGTCGCCGGCGGCGCCCTCGGCGACGGCCTGCCCGTCCGCGACCTGTTCGTCTCCCCCGACCACGCGTTGCTGGTCGACGGTCTGCTCGTGCAGGCGAGCGCGCTCGTCAACGGCACGACGATCACCCGCGCCCCGGCACCGGCGCCGCGCTTCACCTACTTCCACGTCGAGCTCGCGGACCACGCGCTGATCCTCGCCGAGGGCGTGGCGGCGGAGACCTTCGTCGACCACGTCACCCGCCGCCGCTTCGACAACTTCGCCGAGTTCGAGGCGCTCTACGGCGCCGAGCAGGCCAGCATCGCCGAGCTGGCGATGCCGCGCATCAAGTCCGCCCGCCAGTTGCCGCGGGCGACGCGCGAGCGGCTCGCCGCGCATGCCCCGGCAAGCCGGGTCGCGGCCGCCGCTTGAGAGCGGCGACAGTCGCAGGCGATAGTGACCCGCCGGACGATCGTCCGACGCCCGATCGTCCCACTGCGCAGCCGGTCTCAATGCCCGCCAAATTGCCCACCCAGACCTTGCCCGTCACCCTTCGCCCCGCCCGCGAGAGCGATCGTCCCACCCTCGTCGACCACCATTTCGCCCTCAACGTCCACGAGCACGCCGTCAGCCCCAATCGCCGGACCGACCGGGACGGCGGCGAGGCATCGCTCGTCGAGACGGAGGCGCGGATCGCCCGCACCGAGGGCGTGACGCTCGTTGCCGAGGTCGACGGCCGCGTCGTCGGCCATCTGGCGCTCACCTTCGAGACGGCGCCAGCCTATGTGCGCGATGAGGACAAGCCCTACGCTTATGTGGCGGTGCTCTATGTCGAGGTGGCGCAGCGCGGGCGCGGCATCGCGAAGGTGCTGCTGTCAGAAGCGGAGCGGATCGCCGTGGAGCGTGGGCTGACGCAGCTGATGGTGAGCGTGCAGAGCGGCAACACTGATGCCGAGCGCGCCTATGACGGCTTCGGCTTCCGCCCCTACTCCGCCGACCTCATCAAGCCGCTGCGGCCGGTAAAGTCAGAAGCGGCGGACGCTACGCGTAGATTTTAGGCCTCCATGCCGCCGATCAGGTCCGATGCCGTGCTGTCGACGTGGCGGCGCATCAGCGTTTCCGCCCGTTCCGGGTCACCGCTCCGCAGGGCCTCCAGAACCTCAGTGTGCTGGCGCTGCGAATCCGCCATCGCGGTCTCGCGCGTCTGCGACATGCGCAGATAGGGCTCGGCAGCGGCGCGCAGCTTGCGCACCTCGGCCGCCACATAGGGCCGGCCGCTCTTCAGGCAGATGAAGTCGTGGAAGGCCTCGTGGCGCTCGATCCACTGGTCGAGGTCGGTCGAGGCCCGCGTCATCCGGATGAGGAGCAGCGTCAGCTCGTCGAAGCCGTCCTCGTCGAGGAGCTGGCAAGCCCAGCGGGCGCACAGGCCCTCCAGCACGGCGCGCATCTCGAACAGCTCGACCAGCCGGTCGGGGGTGAGCACCGTGACGATGGCGCCGCGGTTCGGGCGGATCGTCAGGAGGCCTTCGGTGTCGAGCTGGCGGATCGCCTCGCGCACCGGCATGCGGCTGATGCCGAGCACGTGCGCCACGTCCTCCGGCTTCACCCGCGCGCCGCCCTTCAGGTGGCCCTGCTGGATCTGGTCGCGCAGGTAGTGATAGGCCTGCTGCTGCGCCGAGGTCGCGCCTCCCTCCGGCATGTCCCTGGCGTTCATCGCTTCGCCCCCAAAACTCGCTCTCCCGTCCGCCCGCGCGCCGGTGAACCGGCGTTCTCGGCGCTCGCCGCCTCACCGCCCGGCGGCGTAGGCCTGCATGCCGCGCGGGTTGGCGGCGGCGCGCCGGCGCACGCCGTCGCGCGCCGCCGCCGTCAGCCGCCCTTCCGACCAGGGATCGCCGACCTCGACGACGTGGCCGCGCCGCTTCAGCTCGTCCACCGTCGCCTTCGGCATCTGCGCCTCGACGACGACGACCCCCGGCCGCGCCAGCCGCGGCCAGAACGACGACGGGAAGTGCTCGGTGTGCCAGGCCGGCGCGTCGATCGCCTGCTGCAGATCGAGGCCGCAGTGGGCGTGGCGCAAGAGCATTTGCGGCACCCACTGGTCCTGCTGGTCGCCGCCGGGCGACCCCCAGGCGAGATAGGGCACGCCGTCGCGCAAGGCCAGCGTCGGCGACAGGGTAGAGCGCGGCCGCTTTCCGGGCGCGAGGCCGGCGGGGTGGTGGGGGTCGAGCACGAACATCTGCATGCGCGAGCCGAGGCAGAAGCCGAGCTCGGGAATGATCGGCGAGGACTGCAGCCAGCCGCCCGACGGCGTGCCGGAGATCATGTTGCCGGCACGGTCGATGATGTCGAAGTGGACGGTGTCGCCCTTCGTCTCGCCGAGGCGGCCGACGGTCGGCTCACCCGCCCCGTGCGCCGAGACGGCGGTGCGCACGCCCGTCGCGACGCGGTCGCCGAAGGAGCGGCCGAAGCCCGCGATCGTGCCGGGCCGCTGCTCAAGCGAGGCCGTCTCGCCGACGAGCGCCCGCCGCTCGGTGGCGTAGGCGTCCGACAACAGCGCCTCGATCGGCACGTCGGAAAACAGCGGATCGCCATAGAAGACGTCGCGGTCGGCGAAGGCGAGCTTGGCGCACTCGATCTGCAGGTGGACGAAGTCGGGGTCGGTCGGCGAGACGCCGTCGAAGTCGTAGCCCTTCAGCAGCGCCAGCTGCTGCAGCGTCGCGAGCCCCTGCGTCCACGTCGTCGCCTTCAGCACGCGGTAGCGGCCGTAGTCGTAGCCGACCGGCGCCTCGACGCTCGCCCGCCAGTTGGCCATGTCCTGCCCGGTGAGGAAGCCGCGGTGGCGACGCCCGGTGACGTCGAGCACCTCCTCAGTCCGGCAGAAGCGGTCGATTGCCTCGGCGACGAAGCCTTCGGACCAAATTTTCCGCGCCACCGCGATCTGCACCTCGCGGTTGCCACCGGCCGATTCAGCCTCGTTGAGGATGCGCTCGTAGGTGTCAGCCATGCCGGGGTTGCGGAACAGCGTTCCGGGCGCCGGCGGCTTGCCGTCCTTGAGGTACACCGCCGCCGAGGTCGGCCAGTCGTTGAGGAAGAGGTCCTTGACGGTGGCGATCGTCGCGGTGATGCGCGCCACCAGCGGGTAGCCCTCGCGGGCGTAGAAGATCGCCGGCTCCAGCACGTCGCGCAGCCGCATCGTGCCGTAGTCGGCGAGCAGCAGCATCAGCGCGTCAAAGGAACCGGGGATGCACGGGGCGAGCAGGCCGGTGCCGGGGATGAGGTCGAGGTCGAGGGCGCGGAAGGCGTCGACCGTCGCCGCCGCCGGCGCCGTCCCCTGGCCGCAGATCACCTCCTCCACGCCGCGCCGGGCGTCGTGCAGGATGAACGGCGCGTCGCCACCGGGACCGTTCAGATGCGGCTCCACCACCTGCAGGGTGAAGGCGCAGGCCACCGCCGCGTCGAAGGCGTTGCCGCCGCGCTCCAGCATGGCCATGCCGACGGCGGTGGCGATCCAGTGGGTGGTGGCGACGACGCCGAAGGTGCCGTCGATCTCCGGTCGCGTCGTGAACTCGATCTGCTGCGCCACGGGCTGCTCCAGGAGATGATCGCCGGAGGGTGACCCCTCACCGGCCGCCGGTAGGGGATTCGGCGGCACCGGCCACGTTGGATGCAATGATCCAGGTTCGCAAGGAGGGGAGGAGGGAGTGGGCAGTGGGCAGTGGGGAGTAGGCGTCGGAAGATTTGGTCCCGGCGCTTGAGGCGAGCGGAACGCGTCCCTCCCCTGCCAGGGCAGGGGAATCGCATTTGAGGATTGTCGATTCAGCTCATTGGGATTCGATTGGTGGGCGGCGTTTGGGAGGCGCCGCCGATGGCTTCCTCGATCACGATCTTCGACGACATCCCTGACCCCCGGGC
>JAESGX010000200.1_pt1 | contig 40519 bp, 42 predicted proteins | sample 9269801 | NCBI WGS metagenome assembly JAESGX01 (sample SAMN16773122, study PRJNA677054) | algae metagenome | isolation source: Pleurocapsa minor GSE-CHR-MK-17-07R and co-occurring heterotrophs from wet... | place: USA: Lower Calf Creek Falls, Grand Staircase Escalante National Monument, UT ... | reverse complement strand
CGCAACCGGCGACGGCTTGGCCGCCGATCACGAGGCCGGTGCGGATGGTGCGGCTTGCGATGTCGTAGGCGGCATAGGAGCCGGCCTCCCGGTCCGAGGTGAAGGCGCGGCGCGGGTCCCCGAATTCCAGGAAGCAGCCTTCGCCGGCATCGAGCACGCTGCCAGCCCCTCCGCCCTGGCCTTGATTGTAGATCGCGAGGCGCATCGGGCAGCTCTTCACCGTGACGTTTCGGCGCTCATCACGCCGGACGGTCTTGCAGGCGCTGACGGCGTTGAAAACCGAGAGGACGACGATCCTGGTCGGCGAGCGGACCACGAAGGCGGAGGCGACGGCTGGCGCATTGCCTGCGGCGTACCGTGTGTCGCCCAAGCGGGCATAATGCGCATTGTTCTCATTGAGCCTGTCGGCCCAGATCTCGGCATAGGGCCTTGCCGCCTCGTTCGGCAGGCGCAGGTCCGCATAGGTGATGTCGCGCCAGTCAAACTGTGGAGCGCTTTGCGCGAGCGACTCTCCCGGCGCTCCGCAAGCGAGCCCGGCGACCATCACGGAAAGGGTCGATCGAAGGCCTGACATGTGTTCAGCAGTATACTATAATGACCTGATGATGTCGAGCGGACGTTTCAATCTTGAAGGGCAGGGTGCGGAAGACCGGCTCGTCAATCTGGACGTCCTGCGCGGCGTCGCCGCGATGACGGTCTGTGTGTCGCACGCGCCGTTCTTCCTTCGCCGGGCAGGGGAGGACACGTCTTGGCTGGCGATCCCGGCGCTCGGCGTCGGGGTCGATCTGTTCTTCGCGATCTCTGGCTTCGTCGTCGCTCTGTCCTTGGCGGACTTGCGCCGGCGGTCCGGGGACTGGGCAAGCGCGGCCAGCGCCTTTTACTTGCGCCGGCTCGGCCGGATCCTCCCGATAACTTGGTGCATGCTCGCCGTGCTGGGCCTCATAGCCCTTGTCCTGCCGCGCGCGATCCAGATCACGATCCTGCCTTGGGCCGATCTCGCCAGCGCGGCGACCTTCACCGCCAGTTTCCATTTCGGGCGGTGCTTCGCAGGCAGTAACGGCTGCGGCGGCGCCAATCTCCTGGACCACACCTGGTCGCTCGCGCTCGAGCTGCAGTTCTATTTGCTCGCGCCTGCGCTCGCCGTGCTTCCGGTCCGAGTTCTGCGGGGCATGACCTTCGTGGTCCTCTTCATCGGCCTGTTCTTCGTAAGGCCATGGCAGACGAGCCTCGCCTGGGCGTTCCGGATCGAGGTGCTGCTGCTCGGATTCTGGATCGGGCGGGAGTGGATCGCCCGCAACGACTGGCGTTGGGCTTGTCGTGTCCCTGCCCTGAGGTGGACAGAATTGATCGGCCTACTCACGGTGATGGCGCTGCTTCCGCGCGTGATGACGGGCCCCTTGAGCGGCTTGGGCATCGTCAGCGTTGCCGCCATCGCAGGCTGGATCGTGGTGCGCAGCGCCTTGTCGACCGCGCTGCTCACGAGCAACATCGCTGTACGGATCGGCTCGAGCCTCGGGGCCTGGTCCTATGCCATCTATCTTATCCATCCGCCGCTCATGATCGCGATCGGCTGGAGCGGCTTGGCCAGCCTGATCGGTTTCGGCGGAACCTTGGTGTTGTCGATGGCGATCGTGATCGCCGTGGCATGGTGGATGACGCGCGCCATCGGCGATCCGGCCTATCGCGCGGCCAAGGCGTTCACCGACCGCCATGTGGGGAAGGAGCGTCTCGCATGACCGACGAGAGTACGGGAGAGAAGCAGACGTTCACGATCATCCTACCCGAGGGCATGGACTGCAACGACGCGACAAAGGCCCTCGGCGAGCGTTATCTCGGCGCGGCTGGCGGCGATCCGGTGCTCGCTGTCCTGTTGGCCTGCCAGGATGTGATGTGGCTTCGCGACTGCGCCAGCCACGGCCTGACGCGCGGGCGCAAGCTCACGATCGATGACATCTAGGTCCGGTCGCCGAAGGGATTCCAGGACCGCGCAGGAGACGGTTCGGGATTGAGCCAGGGCGCTGGCGCGGTGGGCGGATCGGGTTCGTGCATGCGCCAGGCTTGGTTGTGGAAGTAGAAGTTGATTGGGGCCCGCCACAGGCGGTGGCCGCCCGCGTCGAGGAACTCGGTGGCGCAGAGCACGACGGGACCGCGATAGCGCACCATCCGCCCGGTCTGGCCGTCGAACGCGCCGGGCCTGCAGGCGAAAAGCCGCACGCTTGCCGCGAGATAGCTCAGTCCAGTGAATGTGACGGACTTTACTGGACCTTTCACGACGCTCGAGAAGCGGACCGCACTCCATTGCGAGCGCAGGAATGCGTTCTGCGCCTGCGGTTGGGTGGGATAGGCGGCCCGTTCGGTCAGGACCGGCGCAAAGGTCGAGCGGTCGGGCGCATACTCGAGGCGGCCCGCGCGGACCTGCTCGGGCGTGTAGAGCGCATCGCGGGCAGGGGCGGCGATGGGCGTCGCCAGCGACAATTGCGCCTCGTGTTGCACGGCGCAACCCGCGAGCAGGGCACTGCCGAACATCGTCAGAGTGAGTTCGCGAACGGTCAACATAGTGAACAGATAGACTATTCCAGCGTGAAGTGAAAGTCCCGTTCTGTGGTCATTGCGGCTTCGATGGCGGATGCGTGGCCTGGCGCTGCCGGTAGGCCCAGGGCATCTCGAAGGTCGAGCCCCACAACCCGCGGGCACTGCGCTTCGCCTCCGCCTCGGCATTTCTGTAGAGATCGATCAGGGGGCCGCTTTGCGCCACATCGACCACGGCAGCGCCGGTGCGCAGCAATTCGAGCCCCATGTCGGGGAACTCGTTGCTGGCGCAGCGGGCATGGCGGATGCCGTCCTTCTCCGCCACGACATTGCAGGCGACCCATTTGTTGAGTGTGGCCGCCACCAGCCATGCCACCGGAACAACGTGGCAGGGCCAGCCCTGCGGCCCGAGCTCGGCGACTTGTCCCAACTCGCAGGTCTCGATTCCGTAGAGACGGTAGGTTGCGCCGGTGACCACGTCACGGAAGCTGCGGCCGTCCAGAACCGTGACACGCATCGGGGTGCGCTGGACGGTCTCACGGGGGGTATAGACGGTCGGCGGTGCAGCCGTCGGTGGCGGCATGGAGGGTGGAGACATCTGCGCGTGGCAAGGCTTGGTCGCTGCCAAGGCCGCGCAGAGTGCGACTGCCCTCACAGCCCGCATCATGGGGCCGTCCCACCCGGAACGCCTGCTTCTGTTGGGCTGGTTCGCGACCGCGGCGGCGGCAAGGCTGGTCGTCCCTCCGCGATATCGCAGCGCCAGACGGGTATTCCCTTGTCTTCGATCTCCTTCATGGCCCGGGACTGCGCATCCGTCGGCTGCTCGTCGATCAGGAAGATTGCCGTGCCGCTGTCACCTGTGTCGGTCAGCAGGAGAGATGCGATCGCGTTGTCCTGCCCATAATCCAGGCTCTTGAAATACGAACGGCCATGGTCGTCGCAGGCGGCGAGCAGGCGATACTCCGCCATCGAACCGAACGGAATCCAGTGCGAGGTTGCAGCCGTCAGCGCAATGTCGATGATCGACAAGGCGTCGCCCTCTCCGACGGTCACGACGGCGCAAGCGATAACATGCCCAGCGCCGCGCGGGCCGGTCATCAGCCCCGTGATCCGTTCCAGTGCGTCGAGAAAGGGTTTCTGGATGTCAGCCTTCAGCGTGAAGCGGCGCTGCGGCAGATGCTTGAAGGTGAGCTGCACGCCGTCGATGTCCTTCAGCTCGGCGAACAGCAGGATCGACCGCTTCTCAAGCCCGGCCTTGCGCTCGACCGCCCGCCAGTCGCGAAACAGCTCATTCTTGTGTTCCGGGCTGAAGATGCGCGGCGCAAAGGTGAACGCGGCGAGATCGCGGTAGCGCGAGGTCGCCTGCGCGCGCATCGTCTCGAGGATGCGGCCGCGCATCACGTTCCAGCTGCGCTTGCCGTGCAGGCCCTTGTGCATCTTGTTGAGCTCGGCTGTCTCCAGCACATGGTGCAGGAAGCCGAGCAGCGTGAGACGCGCAAAGCGTTTGCGGGGCCGCGCCGGATCGGACGGCGCCGCCGAGATGCTCAGTTCGGCCGGACAGTCCCTCGGGCGCCTCGTAATGCCTGCAGGCCGGACTGTGCTCATGGCCCCGGCCGGGCATCCGGCGCAGGATGTAGAGGTCATGACCTTGTGTGTCTTGGCCATTGGCGTTTTGGACGTTGCCGGTCCGGCGCTCGATCACCATGGGCAGTTTGGCGCTGAACGGACGGCAGAGGCAAAGCGGCCTCGAATTCCCGCCGTACGCGCGTTTGAGCGCCGCCGGCAATTCGTCGTCGTCCTCGGCATAGGCGCGGTTGTCGATCTCGTAGACGGTCATGGCGCACCATCATCGGCGTGCCAGTCTAGCTCAACCGGTCATTATAGTGAACTGCGAAACGATCTCGGGCTGTAGCGGATATCAGGCAATGACAGGAGGCCGCGCGAGGCGACCTCCGAATTCGGGCGTCATCCACGCCCGGCGATCAGGTCCGCCGCCTTGGAGGCTGCGGCGGATGCCGCGAAGATCGTCTTGTCCGAGGATTTGTGGAGCTTGATGTAGCCCTCGATGTCCTGGGCATGGTCGGGCCGCACATCGTTGGAGAGAGCGGTCTCTGCGCACAGGAAGGCGGCGGTGAGTTCCACGGCCTTCGCCTACCCGACGATATTGAAATGGCAGCATCGTCGCGCAGCAGTGGCGGGCTGGTTCGAATGCCACCCGGCGACGGGAACGGTCATTGACGAGGGGGTGCCATGGCCGGAGCCGGAGGAAAAGAGGGGTTCGTAGATGGAGCGGCAGGCGTAGCTGGCGCTTGCGATCTGAGCGCCCGCAGCAGGATCACGTTGGGATCGGGCACATCCATGAAAGCATGGAAGCCGCGCATCGCCTGTTGCGCCGCGACCTGCGCCACAAAATATGGCTCATGCACCGGGCGGCCAGCTGGACTGAATGCAGCAAAGCTGTAGCCGGCCGTAATCAGGGCAGTGGCGAGATCGAGCCGCGTCACCCGACCTTGCACCGAAACGTTGGCGACGCAGACGACATAAGAGAGGTCGCCGCTGCGCGCCGAGACATTGCAGAGAGGCTTCAGGTCCCTCACCAAGGATGCCAGCATCGCGACCCCCGCCTCGCCGCAATCGATGCGCTGGCCTTGTGCGTTCGTGAAAAAGGTCCCGCGCAGGCAGCTCTGAACGCCATAGAGCCGGAAGCGCTGGCCGTTCGCCACCCAAGTGTCACCGGTTTCGAAGACCGCGTTGGGCGGGAAGGGGAGCCATTGATCCTGAGCGTGGCTGTCCGGCGGGGCCAGGAGTGTGCCCACCAAAAGAGCAGCAACGAGAGGAACGCGGGAACGACGCATTTGGGTCGACAGCCTCAGGGGTGTCATCCTATAGACCACTGGTTACAATAGGTCACTATAATGAATCAATAAAATCCAACCGCGGATATGCGATTGATAATGAAGTCAGGGTGTGACCCTTTTTCGTATCCTCAATGTCCGATGGTGCAGTGCAGCGAAGGCGAACTGTTGACCCAAATACGAACTCCGACCGTGATTCAGCCACCCCGAAAGCGGACATCTCACTTCAAATATAAAAAGCCAGCTTGGCGACGATCGGCTGCCTGCATGATTCATCGCATTGCCTTGCAAGCGAATGGCGCGAACGTGCTCGCTGCTCCCGCATTCATCGACTGGATGGTCATCGCATTGGCGAGGTCGAACTCGCGTTCGGATCGGGGGCAGACGTCGCGCGGTCCTTCGCATCCGGAGGCCAGGAAGGCGTCGTGACGCGACAAGAATTCGGCTGACAAGCCGTCGCGTCCGCCGCGGGCGAGCGCCTGCGACCAAGCGTGGCGGTAGCGATCGCACTTGATCTCCTGCCATGACTTGCCGGTGATCTGTCTCGTCTGCGCGTGGCTCATGCCCACTGGCACCGATACGGCGAGCACAAGCAGAGCGGACCCCAAGGTGAACACTGGCCGGGACGGTCGCATCACGCCTCCACCGCTTCGCGCAGCCGCTTTGCAAGCGCCAGTCGATGCTGGACGGGATGATTGCGGTTGGCCAGGATGGCCAAGCCAATCCCGCGCTCGGCGACGAAGGCAACATAGGCGCTGAAGCCGCTGGTGCCGCCGGTCTTGTTGACGAGTGCACCCGGGGGCGGAGCAACCGCGTTTAGCGGTGTGCCCGGGTTCGGCTTGAACACCATGCCGTCGCCGTTACCTTCAAGCAGATTGTCTTGGGTTGCCGGCGGCGCATACCATTCCCAGATCGCGCCCTGCGTCATCGGGCCAACTCTCAGGTATCCGGCCTGAGTCGACGTCAGCGCTCGCCCGAGACCGTTCGGTGCAGCAACGAGACCCATCTGAGCCTCCACCCAGCGCAGCAAGTCGGATGCGGTGATGCGAAGCCCATAGGCCTCCGTGGCGAGTACGGCTTGCGTGAGGCGCGCAGGACGCCCGTCTCGAGTCTGGCCTTGCGCATAACGCGTCATCGCGGCTGGCAGGACGCTGTAATGGGTGTCGTTGAGACCAAGCGGTGTCAGAACGTGCTCGCGCATCAGGGACGCGAAGTCGCCTTTCAGGGCGCGCGCGGCGACGACGCCAAGCAATCCGATGCTGGGGTTCGCATAGGCGCGCACTCGCCTCGGCTCCGCTGGCGGAACCCAACCACGGTACCAGTCCGCAGCTTGGTCCCAGGTCTTCACTTCGGCTGGCAACTGAAGCGGCATGCCGCCAGTCGCATGCGTGGCGAGATCGCGCAGGGTGAGCCGGTCGGTACCAGGCCCGCGCACTTCAGGGACATGTTTGCCTGGCGCATCGCTCCACGAAAGCGCTCCCTTGGCTGCGGCCACAGCGGTCAGAGCCACCGTGAACGTCTTGCTGATCGAGCCGATCTCGAACAGCGTTCGGTTCTCGACAGACGCGCCGCTGGCAGGATCGGCGACGCCGTAGTTGAAGATTTGTCGTCCTTGCGGACCGACAAGGCCAATCGCGACGCCAGGAACACTGGCTGCAGCCATGAAGTCGCGCGCCGCTGCGTCAACTGCTTGCGACAGTTTCGCTGACTGCGCCAGACCAGACCGAGGTGCAAACGGTACCGCGAGCATGCCGGCAACGAAAGCGCGGCGGGCGGTATGTCCATACATACGAAGAGATTCCTGAAGGATAGATTTGCCAACCACAGTTGGCGATCCACATGGTCAGTTCGATTGATGCGCGATCAGTGCTGGTGCGCGGATGACGCGGGTGCTTGCATCAAAACTCGGAAAGGCGCAAGCCCCAGGCGGTCATCTCTCCGTCCGCGATCGTGAGCGAAACCTGCCAGCGGTCCCTGCAACGGAGGATGTAGACATGTTCCCAGCTCGCGATCAGCGCACCGTCATCGCCCAGCATGCGATACGCTACGCTTGCCTGGGCGACATTCAGAAAAAGCTCTGTTGCATCAATCAACCTGCCTTCCGGTCGGATGACGCCCTGCCTTTTGTAGAAGTCCATCAACTTCACGAGGTGTCCGCAGAACGTCTGCGCATCCATCGCGAAGTTCCCGGCAGATGTTGGAAACAATCCCACCGGCTCCCAAAGCGCACAGAGTGCGTCCACGTCGCCGCGTGAAAATGCGTCGACATAGGATGTGAAGAACGTTGCGATCTCATCGTGGAAACCGCCCCCCTCAAAGGCAGCAGCCAGCCGATCATCTTGCTGTCGCACGGGCACGGGCCGTCGCTCTACATCCCATCGAAAGATGGCTATGGCCCGCTGGTTAACTTTTATGCAGAGCACGGCTTTGTCGTGATCCAGCCAACCCATGCTAATTCTAAAGTTGCCGGCCTTGGTCCAAACGCGCCAGGTGCTCCGTTTTTCTGGCGCTCGCGCGTCGAGGACATGAAGCTCATCATTGATCAACTTGATGCAATCGAGACAGCCATTCCGATGATTGCAGGTCGTCTCGACCGAAGCAGGATTGCTGTTGTCGGCCATTCGCTAGGCGGGCAGACGGCGGGTATGCTTCTCGGTGCCACACTCACCGACACTAACGACGAGCACGCCACAAATGTCAGCATGATCGAGCCGCGTATCAAGGCTGGCGTGCTGCTCGCGGCGCCGGGAAATGGCGGCGACAGCCTCAGCATCTTCGCGCGCGAGACCTACACATCAATGAATCCGGGTTTCGCTTCCATGACGACGCGAACGCTTGTCGTTGTAGGCGACAGCGACATCAATACACGTCTGACCGTGCGAGGTGCGGATTGGCATATCGACCCATTTTATCATGGACCCGGCAGCGATGCTCTTCTGACCCTGTTCGGTGGAAAGCATGGGCTAAGTGGGGTTGCGGGCTTCGATGCAAAAGAAACCGACGACGAGGACCCGGACCGGCTCGCTGTCACTCAATGCATGACCTGGGCTTATTTGCGCTCCGCGCTCTATGCTGGTGATCCGGCCTGGCAAGATGCCAGCGAAGCATTGGCGAAGCACGCAAGCTCTCTCGGCCGCGTCGACTTGAAGTGAGCCCAGTCGACAAACCTGCGCACGCGCTCTTGGTCAGCCAGGGTCGCTGAGGGACGCTTGCTCGTTTCTTCGTGACGATGGGAGCGGCAGGCGTCGGTGCAAACCGGGCGGAACGAACTTCTAAGCTGGTGGCCACTATGGGCGCAGAGCAGTCAAACCTTGCAGATATGTAGAATGATGCCCGATTCGCAGACGATCATGATCCCAGGAGTTTAATGTTGGACAAATCCGGTGCTCCATGTCCGCTGTCGAGTGTTCTCGTCCACAACCGGAATTTCCGCATCTGGCGCAAGTTTCGCATTGATTGATGTTAAGGATTTCAGCGAGATTGACAGGCATTCGTTTTTAGACGAAGAATGCGCATGTTCGAAGTCCGCCACTACCTGCGAGCCGATGGCCGCGATCCATTCGCGGATTGGCTTAAGAAGTTGCGGGATCCAAAAGGCAAGATCGCTGTCATCCGCCGCGTGAACCGCATGGAGCTCGGCAATTTCGGCGACCACAAAACCCTGCGCGATGGGGTATCGGAACTGCGGATCGATACCGGACCGGGCTATCGCATCTACTACGCAATGAACGGCAGGACCATCGTGCTGTTGCTATGCGGGGGAAACAAGGGCTCGCAGGACGCCGACATCGAGAGAGCCTGTGCCCTTTGGCAGGATTGGCAAGCAAGAAGCCCAGATGAGGAGGACGAACCATGAGAGACCGCCCGCACGACGACGCGATGGCCGACTTGTACCGCGACGATCCAAAGCTCGCCGCGCAGATGCTCAGTGACCTTCTCGAAGAAGGCGATCAGGCCGAACTTCTGGTAGCCCTTCGCCAGATGACGAAATCCTTTGGTGGCATTCCGAAAGTGGCCGAGCAGGCGGAGCTCAACCCGACGCAACTCTACCGTACGCTTTCGCCTGCTGGAAATCCGACTGTGAGCAGCCTGTCTAGCGTCCTGAAAGCAATGGGCCTGCGGCTCGCGGTCGAGCCAATTGCAGGGCAGGGGCGCTGACGTGCCAGAGCACACCGAAGAGTTCGACACAAGAAATCGCAGCATGATCCAGTTCTAGCCGTTTGCAATTCATTGCGCTTGCGAAAACTAACGGGGATCACCGATGGCGAAGACAGTTAAGTTGCTTTCGAGGTGATTCACACCTCGGCCTCTGCATTCCACCGTCTAGGCCCAATCGACGAGGCGCAATTTCGACGATTAGAGCCTGGCGAGTTCTTGTGCGCTTGCTCCTGCCGATATCAAGCGGACGAACAGGAGAAAGAGCCATGACAGATAAGCTCACCACCCTCGATCCCGCTGACCTGCTCAAGAGCGACGAAGCGATTGAGGTCGTTCTCGCCGATGAGCTGGAGACGGGCGATGCCGGGCATATTGCAAGCGCGCTCGGTGTCGTGGCGCGTGCGAAGGGCATGACGAAGATCGCGCGCAAGACAGTCCTTGCCCACGAGCAGTTGTACAGATCGCTCAGCACGACCGGCAATCCGACGCTGGAAACGACGATCGCCGTGATGAAAGCGATCAGCTTCGAGTTGACCGGCAAGAGGCAGGCAGCGTGATGGAATGCAAACTCGCTGGCTGCGTGGGCGTCATGCGAACGAAAGCATCAATTATATCAGTATCTTAGTTCCATAACGACAATTATGCGAATCGCGGCCTCCTCCTCTAGGCGCATCATTTATGATAAGAAATAGACGATTAATCTCCTGTTGAATCATCGCCTATAACCTATTATAGAGAGATGTCTTGATAGGCTTTAGACGATCATGCGTGACCTCGAAGCTGCACGCCGTGCGCTTGATGACCGCCTGACGCCACTGCGTCGGAACGAGGATTTGCGCGCACCATCCGCCGGATGGATCAAGGCGATTCGCCAGGCGCTCGGCATGACGACGGCTCAGCTAGGCCGCCGCATCGGCGTATCGCAACCCCGTGTCATCGAGCTCGAACAGGCCGAAGCGGATCGCAGCGTCACGTTGAAGAGCCTTGAACGCGCCGCCGATGCGCTGGGCTGCAGGGTGGTCTATGCGCTGGTGCCGAATGAGCCGTTGGAGACCCGCGTCCAGCGGCAGGCGGAGGCGGTTGCTCGCCAGCACGTGGTAGCGGCCGGCCACTCCATGCGGCTTGAGGATCAGGGCACGGCTCCCGCAGTCGAGGCGCGCGAGATCACCCGACTAGCGGCTGAACTGTTGGCGCGGCGCCCGGCCCGGCTCTGGGATCGCTGATGCCCGATCCGCTGATCGAGCATGACGATGCGGCGACTCCCCTGACGCCAGCCGAGCGCGAAGGGCTCATTCCCGCCTACATCACGCATCGCCACGAGCTGAACGAAGCCGAGCAGACCGGCGTGCTGACCGCAGACCGATGGGTGCTCGAGAGGCGGCGCCAGATTCTGAACGAGCGGTTTCTTCTCGGGCTGCACAAGCGGATGTTTGGTCATGTCTGGCGTTGGGCCGGACGCTTCCGCACGACCGAGCGCAACATTGGCGTTCCGGCCTATCGAATCGGCGTCGATCTGGCGCAGTTGCTCGACGACGCGCGATACTGGATCGATCACCGGGCTTATCCGCCCGACGAGATCGCGACTCGTTTCCATCACCGGCTGGTGCAGATTCATTGCTTCCCCAATGGCAATGGCCGTCATGCACGCCTCGCCGCAGACGCTCTGCTCGCGTCGCTGGAACGACCACGATTCAGCTGGGGGCGGAACAACCTCGTCTCGGCGACCGAGACAAGGAGCGCCTATGTCGCCGCACTGCGCGCCGCCGACGCGCATGACTTCGCGCCTCTCAGGGCCTTTGTCCGAACCTGAACGGATCGATCGTCGGTCAGTAGTTTCTCACCTTTCGAACCCTTACGCCGGCTACGCTCGTTCTCCCGCGTCTCCGAGCGCGGCCGCGAACCTCGAGCTGGCCTTCGACCGCCTTGCGCATCTTGTGGCAGCGGACGTTGGCAGCGGCTCTGAAGCATCCGATCAGCCGCCACGGCTTATTGAAGGCCGCCGATGCGCTGGGTTCCCTCATTTAGAGGCTTGTCGATTCCAAAAAGTCATTATAATAAACTAATGAATGGAGGAACTGATGCGCACAGCACCTGCGATATCGATTCTCTTGTTGGCGACCTCGGGCGCAAGCGCCCAGACAGCCAAGTCGCACGATCGCGTCACAGCTCAGCCGCCCGCTACCCTTGCCGTCGGCCAAGACGGCGTCCTGCGGCCCGTTAATCCACCGAACCAGCCGCCGCAGATTGTCGGCGCGTCTCCCCTACCCGGCGGGTCGATCGGCTCGAATGCCGGCAGCAGCCCAAAAGATATCGACCACCCCTGCCCTGGCGCGCCGCCGCTTGACCGCTCCGCCGCACAAGATCTCGTGAAGCGTGTTGCCCAGCAAGAGAACTTCTTCCCCGATTTCGTGTTGTCCGTCAGCAAGACCGAGAGTGCTTTCGTCTCGAACGCCTTCTCCGGCCGCGCCTACGGGCTGATGCAGCTGACGCCAGCGACGGCCGAGCGCTTCAAGGTCGACCACTGCGACCCGGAGGACAATGTGCGCGGCGGCGTCCGCTACCTGCGCCATCTCCATGCGCGCTTCCGCAATCCCTTCTACATTCTCGCGGCCTACAACGCCGGCGAACAGACGCTGATCGAGCGGAACGGCCTGCCGCCATTCCCCGAAACCCTCACTTACATCGCTCGGGTGATGGACGATTTCTACGAATGGCCCGCCATCGCCGACGGCACGCGTAGCGCCGAGGCTGCGGCAGCCGACGCCAATGATCGCAGTTTGGCCGGGTCCCCACAACGGATCGGAACAACGACGGCCTCACTCCCCGCCGACCGCCGCCGGTCGCGCGTCGGCACGCAATCTGCCGCAGCACCCAGTCCCGTCGAGTGGAAGGGCGGCTTTGTGGCCAATTTCGACTGAACAGAGGAGCAATTGATGTCCCAACTGTCGCGCCTGATCCTGACCGCCCAATGCGCGCTCATCGCGCTTCAGTCGAGCGCCTATGCCAACCAGCTCCAGCCGGTGCAGAGCACCTTGCAGCGTCTTGTCCAGACCCTGACCGGGCCGATCGCCACCTCGCTCGCCATCCTCGCGGTGATCGCCGCCGGCTTCCTCGCCTTTGTCGGGCGCCTCAACTGGTTCTTCGCCGGAAGCATCATCTTCGGCATCGTGCTGGTGTTCGGCTCGGCCCAGATCGTGTCGTTCTTCCAGTCCGCCGTCGGCGGCGGTGGCGGAGGGTAGACGCCATGGACGAGCGCGACCTCGAGGAACCGCTGATCACGCCCCTGGTGAAGCCGCTGACGGTCTCGCCGACGATCCTCGGCGTGCCTTATTCGTATTTCATGTTCACCGGAGTTTGCACGGCGGTGATCTTTCTGGCCACCAAGAACCTCTGGTTTCTGACGTCTTGCCTGCCAATCTACGCCACGGGCCGCATCCTCACTCTCAAGGACCACCGCATCTTCGACATCCTCGGCATCCGGTTCCGGCGCTGTCCGCCGCGCAGCCGGGCGTTCTGGGGTGCGGACAGCTACAGGGTGTAAGGGAAATGGTCGCGCGCGCCCTCGTCAATGAACTCACCTTTGGCAGGGTGGCGAGCCGGGAGCTGCCGGTCGCACGGCATGTCCCCTATGTCCGGCATCTGCAGGACGAGGTCATCAAGCTTAATGACGGCGTGCTGATGACCGTCCTCAAGCTCGACGGCTTCTCCTTCGAGACGGCGGATCAGTCCGAGCTCAATGTCCGACTGCTCGCCCGCAACGATGTCCTGCGCACGCTCGGCAATTCCCGCTTCGCACTGACCTCGCACATCATCCGGCGCGAGGTCTTCCCGACGATTCCGTCCAGCTTCGACAATGCTTTCTGCCGTGAGCTCGACGAGCGCTACATGGCCTCGCTCGGCAAGAAACGGATGTTCGTCAACGACATCTACCTGACGCTGCTTCGCCGCAACATGCAGGGTCATGTCGGCACCTTCGACGTGATGATGAAGCGGCTGATGGGCAAGCGCGACGCTTCCGGCGAGTCGGTCGATGAACAGACCGCCCTGACGGAGCTGCTCGAAGCGGCGGCTGCACTCAAGCAAAGCCTTGGACCTTATGGCGCACGCAGCCTCGGCGTCATCAGGCGGGATGGCATCTGGATGTCGGAACCGCTCGAATTCCTGGTGCAACTGGTCAACGGCGCCCTGCCCCGCCCGATGCCCTTGCCGCGCATGCCGCTCTCGGAAGCTTTGGCCACCAAGCGAATCTCGTTCGGGAGGAACGCCGTTGAGATCAGGGGTGCGTCGCCGTCCGACTCACGCGTCGGCGCCATGCTCTCGGTCAGGGAGTATCCCGCCTATACCGGGCCCGGCTCGATCGACAATCTGCTGGCCGTCCCGCACGAGTTCATCGTCACCCAGTCCTTTGGCATCGTTGACCGGGCCGAGGCGCTCTCGACAATCAACCTCATCGATCGCCAAGTGGATATGTCGGATGAGGCCGGCACCATCGTTGCCGAGCACCTGGCCGAGGCAAGAGACGAACTGCTCGGTTCCGCCGCGCTTTATGGCGAGCACCATATGAGTGTCTTCTGCCTCGGGCGGTCGATGGCCGATCTGCAGGGGTGCATCACGGCCGTCGGCGGGGCGCTCACCGACCGCTCGATGCTCTGGACCCGCGAGGACCTCAACTGCGAGCCCGCCTTCTGGGCCATGCTGCCGGGTAATTTCGGGTACATTGCGCGGAAAAGCCTGATCAGCTCGAAGAACCTCGCGGGCTTCATCTCGATGCACAACTATGCCTCGGGTAGGCAATCGGGCGGACATTGGGGCCTGCCGATCTCGATCCTCGAGACCTCGTCGCAGACGGCCTACTTCTACAACCACCATGTCCGCGACATCGGCAATTTCACAGTTGTCGGCCCGACTGGCTCGGGCAAGACGGTGTTCATGTCCTTCATCTCGGCGCAGACCCTGCGCATCCAGCCAAGACCCAAGCTCGTCTATATCGACAAGGACCGGGGCGCCGAGATCTTCATCCGCGCCATGGGTGGGCAATACGAGGTGCTGAGCCCTGGCGAGCCGACAGGGTTCAACCCGCTGATGCTCACCGATAATGGGGCGAACCGCGAGTTCCTGTTCCAGCTCTTCAGTTTCATGCTCAAACCCCCGAGCGTGCACGAGACGCTGACGGCCTCCGAGCAGCAGGTGATCCGCAACGCCGTCAACACGGTGCTCGCTGGCGGACCGGATGGCCGCACGATGCCGGAGTTCGCGACGCTGCTCCGAGGCCGCATTCGCCAGAACGAGGGCGATCTCATGTCCCGCCTCAACAGCTGGGTGGCACCGGAGCAGAAGGGCTGGCTCTTCAACAACACGGAAGATCGCTTTTCCGTCACCTCGATCTTCGGCTTCGACATGACGCGCGTCCTCGACCTGCCCGACATCCGCACAGCTGCGCTGATGTACATCTTTCACCGGATCGAGGAGCTCTTCACCGGTGACCCCGTGATGATCTTCATCGATGAAGCCTGGAAGATGCTGGAAGACCCGGCCTTCGCCTATTTCATCAAGGACAAGCTCAAGACCATCCGGAAGAGGAACGGCATCGTCGGGCTGGGCACCCAAACCGCCAAGGACATCGTCAAATCCCCTGACGCCAACACGATCATCGAGCAATCGCTCACCAACATCTTCTTCCCGAACGCCAAAGCCGATGACGAGAGCTACAGCGAGGCGTTTCGGCTCAGCCGCCGCGAGTTCGCCTGGATCCGCGAGAATGTGCCCGAGGGACGCCAGTTCCTGATCAAGTCCGGTCAGGATTCGGTGATCGCCCGGCTCGATCTCTCCTCCATGCCCGACCTGATCCGCGTTCTGTCTGGCCGGACCGAGACACTCGCAGAGTGCGCTGCCTTGCGCGAGCGTCATGGAGACGATCCGGCAGCGTGGCTGCCGCCCTTCCTCGGGAGGGCAGCATGAGGATCTGGCGGGTTCTCACGGTCATGGCCGTTCTTGTGTCGGCGGGCAGTGCAGCGTCCGCCGCCGTGCCGACGCGCGATCAAGCGATCCTCAACCAGCGTACCGAGACCTCCACTGTGAAGGTCCGACTGCTCGACACGACCCGAAAGACCGAGTCCAACGCCAAGGGCATCCGCTGCGCCACCACGACAGGCCAGCGCGGGACGACGCGGGATACGACACAACCCGTCACCCAGAACAGCGGCGATCAGCGCCTTCGTCAGTTCGATCCGGGCATCCAGCGTGCGCCGGACACGACGAGCAGTCCTCCCGGCAATCCACCCATCAACCCCGGTCGCAATGCCCAACAGCGCGCTTTGATGGATGGAACCTCGACTGTCGTCGGCGGCGTTGACGTGACTGCCGCGATCATCCCGGACACGCAGGCGCAGTTCAGGCAGTTGGGTCAAGGCGTCGGCACCGGGCCGACCGTTATGGGTGCGCTCGACCAGAACAGCGCAGTGCGCATCCAGAACGGCATCACCTGGAACCAGACCACGCAATCGGCCAACCTGCTCGTGCAGGCGCTGAATGCGGCAAACCTGTTCAATGTCGGGCAGCTCAGCGCCAGCGCTGGCGGCATGAACACCGGCCTGCCCACACCGAGCCCGGCTAGTGGCGGGATGTGCATGGCGGGCTTTGTGGGCCGCGGCACAGCGGATGATCCCTGCCGGCCGGCCAATGCAGTGTGTTCGACCACGCCGCCGGGCGTCATGCCGGATCCTGCTTGCGTCTCGCAGCGCTACATCGACCGGAGCGGCAACGTCGCTGTCTATCTCGGCGGCGTCCAGGACGCCTCGCTGACCGCGCTCATGTCGGTGCCAGCTGCGCCCGTTGTATCGCCCGCGCCATCGCAACCCACCGCTGCCGACATCACGGCGGCACTTCAATCCTACCGATAGCCAGGAAAGAGAAACCACCATGGAGACGATCAAGGAGAAGAATGTTACCCGTTGGATCGGAATGCTCGCCGCAACGGTCCTGTGGAGCGGCGCAGCTCTGGCGCAGGTTCCCGTCAACGATGCGGCCAATCTCGCAAAATCCACCGAGATCGCCAACACGACGAACGACATTCTCACAGCCTCTCGCAACATCATGCAGAACACGCAGAGGACGCTGCAAGCGGTGACCGGCGACCGGACGGGCCAGGCGGGACAGCTCGCCAGCATGGCACTCGGCGGCGGGTTCTCGATGGGCCAGGCCCCGTCGCTCGGATCGCTGCTGTCCGGAGGACCACTTTCCTTCCAGGGCATGGGATCCTCGCAAGGGATGGTCTCGCAGCTCATCAACGGATTGCAGCTCGTCCAGTCGCTCTCGGGCCTGATCAACGGCCAGCGCACGGGTAATGACCAGGGCTACCGCAACTCTGTCAACATGGCGGCGACCATGGCCGGTCTCGTTTCATCGACCCAGGGCGCGATCCAGCAGCGCAGCCAGGCGTTCACATCAGGCGGACAGCAGATCGGCTCGGCCCCCGACCTCAAGGGATCGGTCGATCAGAATACGCAGGTCCAGATCCAGACCGGCCAGACCATCAACGAGCTGACGGGCGTGGTGAACAATGCGGTCGCCGCCACCAACCAGCAGAACCTCGAGCGGCTCCAGCTGCTGTCCTCGACGGCGCGCGCCATGTCCGTCACGCCTGGGCAATGACGAGGAAACTGTGATGGGCACGCTCGCGCACATCGCCGCCCACCTCGCCACCGCGTCCGCGGTGGCAGTTGTACTGGGCGGCTGCGGTTATCGCGAGCTCAAGGCGCCCTGCGGTCCGGACGAAGGCAAGCCCGCGGCCGCATCTTTGGCGATGTCCTATGCGCCTGTCGCCCCATTACCCATCACAGGCTCTCCGCTCGACCGGCTGGGCGGCGGCATTCCCGTCTCTGATCCGTGTGGCCCGCTGCGACCCCTCAATGGCCGCCGGACAGTGTCAAACGGATCAACGAGCGGTGAACCGCCATGAACTTCACGGTCGACGCCTTTTTGCAGCGTGTCGACCAGATCGGCACGACCTTCGTGCAGAACGCCTATCAGCAATTGGCGCAGGCGCTGACGGGTGGCGGCGCAGGAGGTAGTGGCGTCAATGTCGCGGCACTCCTCCTCACCCTCTATGTCATCTTTTGGGGCTTTGGTCTCTGGTTTGGCACAGCGCGCGGCGGGCCGCTTGAGGCAGTGTTCCGCCTCTTCCGGGTGTTTCTCATCTACACCATGGCGACCTCTTGGTCCGACTTCCAGGTCTTCGCCTACAGCTTCTTCAACGACACCCCAAGCGCCATCGGCAACGCCATGCTGGGCGCGGTCGCCAACGCCAACAACACGGGCCTGGGCGTCAACCTGACCTCGGTCAACGCCGTCCAGACCGCGCTGACCAATGTCTGGAACACCACCCTCAATCTTGCGAGCGCCTTCACGCAGAATGCCGGCTACCTCTCGGCCGGGCCTTACGTTTTCGCCGGCATCATGGTCGTCGCCGTGGCGCTTCTCATCGCCTATGCCGTCTTCGTCATCACCCTGGCCAAGCTCTTTATGTGGCTGCTGCTGGCGCTCGGACCCATCTTCATCATCCTGCTCCTGTTTGGCTTCACCTCGCAGTTCTTCTCCGGCTGGATCCGGACGATCGTGCTGTATTTTATCGTGCAGGTGCTGATCTACGCCTTCCTCGCCTTCTTCCTCGCGCTCTCGCAGCAGTATTTCGATGCGGCCTCCGGCGTCGCCACCAACCAGACCGCCACCTTCGGCAATGTCGGCCCGATCATCGTCGTGGCCCTGATCGGCTTTTTCCTTTTGATGCAGATCCCGACCGTCGCTGCCAACATCGTCGGCGGCTTCGCGCTTGGTGTCCCCTCCACGCGGCGTGGCTTCAGCAATGCAGCGGCAGCCGCAAGAGGGGTCACCGGCGCTGTCCGCTCCTCGCGCGATGGAATGCAACGCTATCTCGGCGGGCTCACCACGACCGAAAAGCAGCAGGCCCGCGCCGTCGGCCGGCGCATGCTGGCGCAGCGGAGCTATCTCGACACCCCGGAGGCGCGGCAGATCCAGTCGCAGCTGAGCCGACGTGAGCAATCGCGGCCGCAGGCGCAAGGTTCGAGGTGATGAGGTCTAGGGGAGTGACCTTGAAGTGATAAAGTGCCTTTGAAGGCTTGGGACTGACGGCCAGCCCGTACTGCCCAGACAAACGCGAGAGGCGGACGAGGTGATGGCGGCGGAGGCGAGAGCGGCGGACACAACGACGGCTGATGGCAGCCCGGGTCCCGACCGGGGTTTGCAGACCTATTACAGGGACGGCGCGACCTGGGAGACCGCGATCGCCCGCCGCAATGCGTTCTCGCGCGGCATCGCCTGGACCGTTGCGCTGATCATGACAGTGATTGCCCTGGGCAGCATCGCGGCACTGGTGATGGCGCTGCCGCTCAAGAGCTACGAGCCCTACATGATCGTGGTCGACCGTTCGACCGGCTTCGTCGAGGTGAAGCGCCCGATTGCGCAGGACCCGCTCAATCCCGACGAGGCGATCACGATGTTCAACGTCGTGCGCTATGTCCGGTCCCGCGAGACCTATGACCCGCGCGCGCTTAAGGACAATTTCGACCTGGCGCAATTGCTCTCGACCGGTGACGCACAGCGCGAACTCACGGAAATCTTCTCGCCCGGCAACCCGAACAATCTCGTCAAACTCTACGGCGCGAACACGGTCGTCGCCGTCACGATCAAGTCGGTGACCTTCCCGAACACGCGCACGGCGCTGGTTCGCTTCTCGACCGAGGAAAAGCGCAGCACGGGACTGGCCACCCGCCACTGGCAGTCGCTGGTGAGGTTCCGGTACACGAGCGCGCCGGCCCGCAACGAGTTCCGGTTCGAGAACCCGCTCGGCTTCCAAGTGCTGGAGTACCGCCGCGATCAGGAGAGCGTGGCTACCCCGGCCCCAACCACGGGGGCCGTGGTGCAATGAGAGGATCGCTCGCCTATGTCGCCTTGCTGCTGAGCATCGGTCCGGTTCTGGCCGACACGCTGCCGCGACCAGGCCCCAGGGACAGCCGCATCCGCTACGTCGCCTACAACCGCGACCAGGTTGTCGTCATCGACGTGACCTTCGGCGCTTCCACCATGATCGTCTTCGAGGAGGATGAGAAGATCGAAACGCTCGGCGCCGGCGACGCGCTCGGCTTCAAGATCGAGCCGAACAAGCGCGGCAATGTGCTGTTCGTCAAACCCGCCGAGAAAGACGCGCTTGCCAACCTCAATGTCCTGACCACCAAGCGGCAATATGTGTTCGTTCTGCACTCCGCCTTCCGCAACATCCGGGCCCAGGTCTTCGCGGTGCGCTTCACCTACCCCGACACGGCGATGACGCAGCAGGATCTGGAGGAGGCGCGCCGGCGCGTGTCAGAGCCGAACCTTCGCAACCTCAATGTCGCCAATGCCAACACGGACTATGCCTACAAAGGCGCGTCCTCCAACAAGCCCTCGGTGATCTTCGACGATGGGACCAAAACCTTCTTTCGCTTCGATTCCCAGGTTCCCGCGATCTACATCGTCGACCGTCAGCGCAACGAGAGCCTGGTCAACTTCCGGCGTGAGGGGCCCTACCTCGTCGTCGACCGGGTCAATTTCCAGTGGACCCTGCGCAATGGCGACGAGGTCACCTGCGTCTTCAACCAGCGCCTGACCAACGTCATCGAGCCGACCGGGGTCGAGCCCTTCGCACCGCAGCGCGTCGGCGAGGCGGTGCCAAGGAAAGAAACACGAGGACAGGAGACTCGCCGGACAACAGCAGGGAGACCGTGATGCCGACACCCGAGCAATGGCGACAGCTCGATCTGGACAGTGGCGCTTCCACTGCCGTCGCGCGGCCGCAATCCAATGTCGGAACTTTTTTCAAGGTGATCGTTCCCCTGGGAGCTGTCCTGCTCGCGGCCTACATCATCTATGCGGGCACGCGAACGCAGCAGCCCTCTTTCATCCGGCCGGATAATGAGGAGTTCCGCACGACCCAATTCCCGGCGCCGTCGCTCGGCGAGCCGCCGCCGCAGCGCAATCAGGGCACGATTATCATACCCCCTGCCCCGCCGCCGCCACCTCCTGAACTCCCGCCTGCTCCGGTCGCACCTCCTGCGGTTCTCGCTGCGCCCCCTCCTCCGCCCGAGCCGCCCGCGCCGTTCCTCGCTCAGCCCGGTCAGCGCACTATGCCGCTCGCCGATGACAGCGAGGCAAGGCGCTTGGCGGAAGAGGAGCGCCGGCGCTGGGAGCGGTTTCGCGCCAGCAGCATCGTGGTCGACCAGGGCGGCGAGGTGGCGCTTGGGGCGGACGGCACGCGGATTCCCGGTCCCGGCGGCGAGCCCGGTTTGCGCGACCAGGAGAGCGATCCGAACCGCCGCTTTCTCAACCAGACGGCCGCCGCTGGCGTCGAGACGGCGCAGGCGTCGCAGAACCGGCGGATCGATGCGCTCGTGCCGCAAGGCACGATGATCCGCGCCGTGCTGGAGAACGCCGTGGTCTCGGACCTGCCTGGAATGGTGCGCGCCGTGACCACCGAGGATGTCTGGTCCTTCGACGGACGGCGCATTCTGATCCCCTCGGGCAGCCGCTTGATCGGCGACTACCGCTCTGCCATCGCGCGGGGCCAGACCCGCGTCTTCATCGTCTGGACGCGGATGCTGCGATCGGACGGGGTGTCGGTGCAGCTCGGGTCCCCCGGCACGGACGATCTCGGGCGCACCGGCAACACCGGCTATGTCGACAACAAGTATGTGGAGCGCTTCGGTGCGGCCATCGTGCTGAGCGTGGTCGGGGCCGCTTCGCAGTTCATCGCGGGGCTTGGCGTGCGCGACACCAGCAACACTGGCGCGACGGTCACGGTGACCGACCCTGTGACGGGCATTACCACGACGACGCAGCCCGGCGGCAACAACAGCGGGCTCTCCCAGACCGACCGGGCGCGCCAGATCGCGGCGCAGACCACCAGCCAGACGCTGACGCAATTGGCGCAGGAGGCATTGCGCGATTCGATCAACATCCCGCCGACGATCTATCTCGACCAGGGCACGCGCGTGATCGTCTTCGTGCGGCGTGATCTCGATTTCTCGGCGCTCTATCCTGATCCCGTCCGCGAGGCCCTCAGGGAGATCCAGCGTGAACGCCAGCGCGCTCCGTAGCTCCGGGCCAAGCACCGGGCAAATTGCCAGCCTTGGCACGGGTTCGGTCTATCTCGACCGTGCGCTCGAACCGCTGCGGCCTTGGCTAAGCGATCCACGCGTGGTCGAGATCGTCGCTAACGGCCCGGGTGTCGTCTTCGTTGAAGTCATGGGCGAGCCTGCCATGCGGCGTCATGAGGTGCCGAAGCTCACATCAGCCGAGATCCGGCATCTGTGCGAGCGCGTCGCCGGCGCGACCGACCAGGCCGTCAATGAGGAACATCCGCTCTTGAGCGCAGCGCTGCCGACCGGAGAGCGCTTCCAAGGCGTCCTGCCGCCCGCGACCACTGGAGGGGGCGGCTTCGCCATCAGGAAGCAGGTCATCCAGAAGCTGCGATTGCCCGATTATCTGGCCATGGGCGCGTTTGAACGCACCATCGTGGTCGTCGACGAGAACCTATCAGAGACGGACCGGGAGCTCTGCGCGTTGCTGCACGCCCGCGAATTCGCGGCGTTCCTCGCGCTCGCCGTGAAAAGCCGCATCTCGATCCTGATCTCCGGTGGGACGTCCAGCGGCAAGACAACCTTCCTCAACACGCTTTTGTCGGAAGTGCCGGCGGATGAGCGCATTCTCACCATCGAGGACACCCGCGAGGTCCAGCCGCCGCACGAGAACCATCTGCCCCTGATTGCCTCCAAGGGCGACCAGGGTCTGGCGCGCGTCACCATCGAAAGCCTTCTGCAGGCTTCATTGCGTCTGCGCCCCGACCGCATCTTCCTCGGCGAGATTCGGGGTGCGGAGGCCTATTCGTTCCTGCGCGCCATCAACACCGGCCATCCCGGCTCCATCACGACCGTCCATGCCGACACGCCGGCCGGCGCGATCGAGCAGCTCAGCCTGATGGTGATGCAGGCGGGCCTGGGGCTCCGGAAAGACGAGATCGCCGCCTACATCCGCTCGGTCATCCCGATCATCGTCCAGTTCCGGCGTCTAACCGGCGGCGAACGCGTCATGACCCATGTCGAGTTCTCGAAGATGCCGCTCTGGCTGCAACAGCGCGGCAGCAAGGAGCACCGTCCAAAAGAGCGCCGCCAGAAGGAGCGCGGCTGATGCGGCGCTGGACGGCGAGGATCGTAATTGCGCTGGTGGCGGCAGCTTTCGTCTTCCTCGCCTGGAGTCTCGTCTACGCCGTCGTCGTCGGCTGGCGCTTCGATCCCAGATTGCCCTCGGAAGGCACGGCGCGTTGGGCGCTGCTGCAGAGCCTGAACGCCGAGTATTCAGCCAAGGTGCTCATGCGGAGTGCGGACCATTTCTGGCGGCGGATGGTGTACCCAGTGACGCAAGCCGAGACGGCCACCCGGGGCGCAATCGCCTTGGGTCTTGTGCTGGCGGCGGGCATCGGGCTCGCCATCGCGGCCCATGTTCTGCGCCCCCTCAAACCTTATGGCGAAGCGAAGTTCGGATCGATCCTCGATGCCGAGAAGCGCAGGCTCACCACGCGCCGGGGCCTGATCCTCGGGCGGCTGGCCGGCGCCACCATCACCTCGGACGAGCCGGGACATGTCCTCGTCGTCGGACCGACGCGCTCGGGCAAGGGCCAGAGCTTCATCGGTCCGAACGGCATCATGTGGCAGGGATCGGCCGTGTTCTTCGATCCCAAAAAGGAGAACTTCGCCATCTTCGGCGCCTATCGCGCGGCCGCCGGCGACAAGGTCTACCTCTTCAATCCCGGCGAGTTGCGCTCGCACCGCTACAACCCGCTCGACTTCATCCGACGCGACGAGACCATGCCGACCGATGCGTTGGTCGTCGCCGGCTTCATCGTGCCCGACACCCCCGGCGAGGTCTGGGGGAAATCCGCCCGGCTGCTGCTCGCCGCCATGATCGGCTACGTGCTGACCTCGCCATTGTGTGATGGCGCGCGGCACCTGCGCTCGGTCGCCAGAATGCTGGTCTCCGGCAAGGACATCTCGATATATCTCAAGAGCATCGTCCTGACCGAGGTCGATCACCTGCCCTCCTGGGTCGTCGACGCCTTCAACCAGTACATTGCGCTGGAATCCGAAACCCGCAACTCGGCAGTGTTCAACCTCAACATCGCGCTCAACCCCTGGAACAACCGGCTCGTCGCCGCCGCCACATCAACATCCGACTTTGACATCCGGGAGCTGCGAAGGAAGCGCATGTCGATCTTCATCGGCTGCTCGGTGGCGCAGCTCGATGCGTTTCGACCGCTCCTCAACATCCTGGTCCAGCAAATCCACGACGTTCTGATGGCCACACCCCCGAAGCGCGACGAGCCGCACCAGGTGCTCCTCATGATTGACGAATTCCGGCAGCTCGGGCGAATGGATGATCTGGTCTCCAAGCTCACCATCAACGCCGGATACGGCTTCCGGGTGGTGATCGTCCTGCAGAACCTGTCCCAACTCGACGAGGTTTACGGCAAGGCGGTGCGCGAAACGACCGTGTCGGCCTGCGCCACCCAGCTCTACATCCGCATCGACAACCTCGACACCTCCGAATACCTCTCCAAGATGCTGGGCGAGACCACGATCGAGCTCAAGCGCGCCTCGCTCCGGCGCGGCGGCATCCTTGGCCAGAAGACCATCAACACGGACTACGACGCCGTGCCGCTGCGCACGCCGCAGCAGCTGCGCCAGATGGATCCGCGCAAGATCATCCTGCTGGTGTCAAGCGCGCCGCCCTTCGAACTCGAGCGGGTGATCTACCACGATGACCGGCCCTACAGGCCGACGCTGGAGCAGGTGCGGTTTAAGTCAGTGAATGTGCCGGAGCTGGAGCCATATGTGGAGCCTGTACGGGCGCTAAAGGAACCAGATCGATCGGTGAAAGGCAATGCTTCGACTCCAGACGTTGCGGCGCCCGTTGCAAGTTCCACGTCAGCTTTGCAGTCTCCTTCGGAAGCATCGCCCAATGCGAAGAGTGTGCAGGGCAATCCACCCCCTTCCCCCAGCATTGGTCAGACTGCGACCAACGTATCGGCTGTTTCCATTGCGTCAGTACCGTCCTCCGAGACCCTTCCGATCGAGGCGGTCCTCGCCGTGCAGATCGAAGCCGGTGCAGCAGCATTCAGACAGGTGATGGAGGGTCTTCCTGAGGACTGCCAGCAACGTGAGCTTCTCGAACATCTTTCGCAGCTGACTACACTGCATGAGGAGTTCGGGGATGAAGCGACACCGTCCGTCAATGGGGCACCATCGTAATCAGCAATTCGGCGAGGCGTCCCCGCACTGCCGTTCGGCGACTCTTGCCGCGCACCAAAAAAGCGACGTTTTGCGCATTGCCTGATTGGCACGACAGAGCACCTGGGTATCCGCATTCGATTGCTATCTCTGGCTGTTCGATCGCGACGATGACCTGTACTCTGATGCCATTGGAGGGCGTGAATGGCAGTCAGATTGATCGTGGCGGTGACGGATTGCGACTGGTTCGAACACCTGCGCCGCAAGCCTGATCTTGCCGAGCTCAATTTCTGGGCTCCTTCGGCGGCGAGCTTCAAGGCACTGGAGCCGGGCGAGCTTTTTCTGTTCAAGCTCCATGCACCTCGCAACGTAATCGTGGGCGGTGGCGTCTTCACCTATGCTCATGCTCTGCCATGCTCACTCGCCTGGGAAGCTTTTGGCGAAGCCAACGGCGCATCAAGCTTGGCGCAGATGCGCGCCCGTATCGCCAAGTACCGAAAGGCCGATCCCGCCGATCGGAGCGATTTCACCATCGGATGCCGCATTCTGACACAGCCGTTCTTTTGGCCGGAGGAGCGCTGGATTCCCGTTCCCGAGAGCTGGGCGCCCAATATCGTCTCGTTCAAGGGGTACTCAACCAACGAACCCGACGGCTTGCGCCTTTGGGAGGCCGTGCAGAACGGTATGCAGATCGAGACCAATGTCGGCTTTGCCGAGGAGCAGGCGCGTTATGGCGAACCGACGCTGGTCCTGCCGCGTCTCGGTCAGGGTGCATTCCGTATTCTTGTCACCGACAGCTACCACCGCAAATGTGCGATCTCAGGCGAGAAGACCCTTCCGGCTTTGGATGCCGCTCACATCCGTCCCTTTGCCGATGGCGGCACGCATGAAGCTTCCAACGGCGTGCTGATGCGGCGGGACATCCATAGCCTGTTCGATGCGGGCTATGTCACGATCACGCCGGAACTGCGCTTCGAGGTGAGCCAGCGGATCCGCGAGGAGTTTTCGAACGGGCGCCATTATTACGAGCTGCATGGCCAGCCGATAGCGGTGCCGGAGAATCCGCGACTGCAACCGGATCGCTCAGCCATGCGATGGCACAACGACGAGATGTTCCGCGTCTGACCGGCTCAGTGCTTGAAACAGTTCTCGCGATGCCACGCAAGAAACTGCGGATGGGGCCGGTCCTTCAGATTGACCGGCGGCACCGCGAAGCCCGATCGTTTGATGAAGGCGCGAACGCCATCAGGATCGTTCGCTTGGCGGGAAATCAGGATCTCAAGATCGTCGCCGAGGCTGATGAGGCCACGATCGAACATCCAATGGGCAGTTCCTGAGAGCGAAAGGCCGTTGTGAACGGTATCTGGCCCGTTCGCTTCGACCGGGCGGATATGGGCGGCGTTTACCTCGGCTCTTCCTCCGCCATTGATCAGCTTGAGGCCGGTTACGGCGCAACGCTCGTCATAGGCGCGAAGCACGATGCGACGAAACACGCGATCCCGAACGGCGCGCGATGTCAGCTGCAGGATGCGATCCCGCTCTTGCTCGAAAACATAGGGCGCTTGCCCTTCTTCGAAACCGGATAGCTCTCCGAGAGCACCTTCCCGCGGCAAAAGCGGTTCGCGATCATCAATGCCGAGATCGACGATACGGTTGAAGTTGAAGTCGGCATCCGAGATGGGACGCACTGCTGACTGGGCCCGCCCTGAGAGCTTGCCCTCATTATTCAGCAAGCCGCGCTCAATCGGACCCTCCACATCGTTGAACGAAACCGGATTGGCGAAGTCGAGATAGGAGTTTGGCTCGATCAGCGCGAGAAACATCTCCGGCGCCTTTGGATCGGAAATGATCTGCTGCACGCGGGCTATGGCGAAGTATCCGCGCGTTCCGCGCACCTTGGTGGGCTCGAGGTAAAGGATCCAGTCGCCGATGCTGGGTTCCGCTCGACCAAGATACTGCTTCGGAAACTGATACTGCACAGCCGGGCTGTCGTCGTAGATGGAATCCGATCGGTGCATGAAGACGCAATGAGCCATTGCGCGAGCCTAAACCAGCAAAGCAGCGGTCGCCAGGCTGTTCAGTGCTGCACGGTGGGTTGCAACGAGGCATCAGTGTCGAGCCGCAAGGCGGCGTGCCAGAGTGGGGTCTTGGCATAGACATTGTCGCGAGACGCCAAGCGTTCCTCGCTGATGACCTGGAGCAGTCCAAGCCAGCAGAGTGGCCGCAGGATCTCGACATAGAGTTGTCCGGCGATCGGATCGTGACGCGGGCCCGGATCTGGTGGGCCATACAGCACCTCGCGCAGCCGTTCGGCTGATACGCCACCCTCGGCCTCGACATTGATCACATTGAGGAAGATGTCCCAATTGCCGAAAAGCCGCTCCTCCTTCAGCCGCGAGTGGCGGGCGTGATCCACCCGGAACAGATAGAACGGCGCCACAAGCCCGAACACGCGGCCGGGATGCCCGACGAATGTCTTGCCGAATGGCGTCAGTCGAAACTCCCCCTTGAAATGTCGGCCGATCTTGAGCGCCAGCATGATGTCGTGAAGTTCGGCCAGCGGGAAGAAATCCCACTCGTTGAGGACTTTGTTGACGGCATAAAGATCCTCCGGCCGATGTCCCGGCCAGTCGAAAGCCTCAACCGCCCACTGAACGAAAACCCGCTTGAAGGCTCCTGATGGCGTCAGGCCGATCGGACCCTTCTCGGCGATGTAGGCAAACGTGCGCGTGAGACCCCGGACCATTGGCGAATGCGCTTGGGCGGGATGGGTGTCTGAGAGTTCGACAAACGGTAGGGACGGCATGGCTGTAGATACCACATGTCATTGGCCGCTTCGCGCCCGCAAGGCGGTCGTTCAGTATGCCAAGTCAGGTTCCTAGAAGCTGTCGGGTTCGTCACCCTGGCTCAGGAAACCGGCCATGATGCCGGGACAAGGGCGATGCCGTCGCGCCAGCGTTCAGCAATCGCATCGCGGAACCAGTCGTCCAGCAGTTCTACGTGATCAGAAACAATGACCTGCATGTCGGGCTGCAGGGTCTTCGCAAACTCATAGAGTAGATTGTAGAGCTTCCGGACGGCCTGCTGATCCTCGTCCGTAAGATCGTCAATCCGGCCCTGATTGTCGCGATCCGGCGGGTAGTGAGCTTGTGAAGGTTGGTCGAGCATCAGAAAGCCCGGAACTGGCCGGCTTCTTCTGCGAAAGAGCTTATGCAGGCTAAGGTGAGCGGCGACGTGATAGCCCACCCAATTCTCGCCGCTGCCCATTTGTGCAAGCGATAGCGGACCGTCATCGGTATCGGCAATGACTGTGAGATTCTTTAGATCGAGGCGAAGCGGATTATCGCCGTGCTCTAGGCCTAGTGCGCTCGCATAAGAGGTGAGATCGCGACCAATCAGGTTAAGCGCCGTTGCGAGACGATCCTCGGCGCTGTTTGCGTCAATCGCGCGCTGTAATTCCTCTAGCTCGGCCTTCAACTGCTGAATTTGAGCAGGCAACGGGCTAGTCTGTTCTATCGCCCGGGTATTTTCGAGGTAGTAGGCTATGCGGCCCGCAACCCTGGCCTGCTCGACAAACTGGTTCTGTTCCAAGCGTAGCCGCTCGTTGTCCTGGATGCGCTGGGCGATATCGCGTTGCGCCGTGCGGAGCAATTCGCTCACCGCGGCCCGTCTTGCCTCAAGCGAAGCGGTGCGCTCCTGAAGGCGGGGCGCGTCACGACGGACCGAATGCAACTGCCGCTGAATTCCAGACAAGGAGGCGCGAATTTCAGTGACGGTCGGCACCGGGACCTCGAGGCGGCTTTCACAAATCGGGCAAAATTCGTGACCGTCATCTGATCCAAGGGCAACAAGCCCGATGGAAGCTAGCCGCGCCTCCTGCTCTTTCGCTTCCGACTCAAACTGAGAAGCTTCTTTGGATAACCGCTCGATGTCGGCAAGCTCTTCGCGGATTTCCTGCAATTCACTGAGATAGCCGCGGCGTCGGTCATCCAGAGCAGTCAGTTCGGACTGCGGATCGCCCACATCGGCAAAGTTCATAGCCTGCGGCTGGGTAGCTATCCTGAGGAGGGCCAGCGCCGTCTCGGCATTGTCCGCGGGTAGCGAGACGTCGACCAGCCCGCTGCGGCGGGCCTCGTCAAGCAACGACAATGTTGAGCGGGAAGCTTGCTGAGTCAGGGCTCGCACCTCAGCATAATCACGTTCCAGCTTTCGCAGGCGGGCGCGCGTGTCCTGATAGCGTTTGATTGTCAGAAAATGATCTTCGTCCACTGCGCCGAGGAAGTATGGGATGGCGTCCCGGATAGCCGCAGGGAAGAACTGCTCGCCCTGCCGGTGAAACAGGAAGCGCCGGTTGGCAATCTCATCTTGATTTTGAATCGAGAAGAGGATGGCGTGCCGGGAAGAGGCTTCGAGTGGCTCACGCGTCGATGTTTCCTCAGGGATATGGACGTTCTCGGAGATGCCCAGTATCGCGGACAATTGGGATCGCAGGCCATCCGCGGTGATGTTCTTTTGAAAACCTGTATCGTCATGGGGGGGATTGTCGATGCCGCGGGCGAAGTAGACTTCGTCGCTGCTCCGGCCCGCTGGCCCTGGATTTTTCCGCGCAATGAGAATGCCCTCGCCGTCATTATCGAACAGGACGGCGAACCATGAAACGGCCTTGCGGATAGTGCCTTCTGCAACAGTGCATTCAGTCCGGCCCCAGCAATAGTCGACAATATCGAGGAGCGCCGACTTCCCCGTCATTGAGGCGCCAGTGATGATGTTCAGCGCACCAAGCTTGAACCTGACATCGCGCCGTTCGCCGACGTTAGAATAGATCGAGATCGTTCGGATCTGAAGGCTCATGGCAATACTCCGAACCCTTGCAGCAACGCTGGTTGGCTGGGTTGGGCCGCGAACCAGCGCCCAAGCATGTGCGCCGCGCTGCGCGCTTCAGCCGTGTCAGCGGTCGATACATCCGATTTGACTGTGAGACTTAGAGGTTTGCCACCCGGCACAAGCCCCCCGTCACGCAAGGCGAGGCGCGAATGGCGGATCACAAAAAGCAGCGCCTCCCGAACGACCGGCCGAAGCCGTTCGATCCTTAGCGGCAATTCGGCGAGCAGCGTATTGTGATCCGCAACCCAGCCAGCAAAGGCAGTGTTCGCCCGGCCTGGCAGATGATCGCGCGTCTCCTTGTGCAAGATGAGCGGCAGGATCACGAAGGCTACTGCCACGTTAAGAGGCGCGCGGCGGGCTTTGTAATACTCCCCGACGGTGCGGCACAGCAATTCACCGCAGAACGCGGGATTGAAGTTGCTGGCCTCCTCGACCGGGCGCTCCCTCCAAACTGTATTCCAATGAGATGACCCTGGCATTAGGCTTTCTCCAGAGACTTCTCATTGGCGAACAGATGTTCGTAGTCGCGGTGCCAGCCGACGCGGAGCTCATTGGCGAGCATGTGGTATGACCCGACGTTGAGGAATCTGCTGGTTAGAGCTCGAAACGGAAATCGGGCTTCCGCTTCGACCCACGCATATATGGACTGGCCCGCTTGGCGTAGTTCGGTCGCGGCGCATTCTGGCTCCAGGGCATCGCACATCTGCGCAAAGCGGGGCTGCCACTCCTCGACCAGCGTCCGCTCAAAGCGACCGACCTCGCCATCGAACAAAAGGCTCTGGCGAACCCATTGCGAACGCTGCACGAAGGCGCGGTAATAGTCGCGCTTGGCATACTCAAGCCTCGTGACTCCAATGCCAATCTCACGAAGCTGGCGGACGAACCGCATATCATCGATGGCCTCTAGATCGGAGCTGGTGGGATGCAGATCCTCCACCTCGACCGGCAATGCATCACGCTTCAGGCTGTCGCGGATGTCGTCGAGCTTCTGTTCCAGCTCGAGCACCGAGATCGTTCCCGGTGTAGATACCTGCAATAGGCTGCAGATACGGGGCCACCACCAGCCCTCAAGCTGCTCACGCGCTACCGGCGCTTTTCCTCGCGGCGCGATCATCGCAAGTCGGCCCTCGATCACCGCTTCAAGGTCGGAGATGAGCGGGGCTCCGTCGAGGATCTCAACCGCGGAGAGAAGACTTTTGCGCAAGGTTGGAGCCAAGGCTTTGAATGCTGCGATGGAATCGGCAAGCAGAGCGTTCTTCGACTTGTCCGCGGCCAGTACCAGCAGGGCGTCGGCTGCGTCTATGTCGCGGGCAGCAGCGCCATCGGCCGCAGGTCGAAGAATATGAGCGGCGCTGCCCGCGGCAGCAGTAGCAGTCGTCACTAGCGCAAACCGAGTACGGCCTGGCAGGGATGGATCTTGAGTGGTTGCGGCCGCCCAGATACCAAGTGTCTTCCAGAGATCGACACTAGCATCGGACAGGTCGGCGGCTCTCTTGAGATGATGTTTTGTCTGTAGGAGGTCTATTGCGCTGCCGTTCTTTTCAAACGCGACGTCGTCGAGTCGTTCGATCGAAACTTCAATACTGGAATCAGCATAAGCAAAGCGGAGTGCCTCGGCCAAAGCGAGACGCGCTTGGTACAGGTAGCCCGCCGCGGACTGTGCCGCGTTATGTTTCTTAACCCAGTCTGACACGCCCCCTCCTGCTTGACTCGTCTCTTATCACAGATGTCCACACGCAGCGAAGGGCAATCTCCCTCCAATTGGCGTGTTGTCATTGTAATCAATCCGCTAGCGGCTCTCATGCATAGTTCTTCTTCTGCCAACCGTCCTATTGCTTGAGGGCGCACATATCGCAGGCACGGGCAGATTTTGCCGGTTTCCACTTTTCGCAAGTTTATGCCGGAGTGCCTGATATCTTCCTGTGTTTTGGAAGTGCGTGTCAAAACCGCGCTAGCTTGCTGACGATCCCACACTGCCCCGTCGAAGCCGGTGTAGACGTTCTGGACCGCGTGTTGCCATAGGCGACGACATCGCCAAGCTAAACCACTTATGGCCCATGACACTCGAATCTAAAGACAAGAATAAATAAAGAACATCGAAGCGAACTCGCACTAGAGGCCAGGAAACAGTGTGCGGACCGAACCCGCCATGGAGTCGTCGGCAACAGCGATGTCGCGTTCCCGCTTCCGCTTGGCCGCGGCGATCAGGCTCGGCATGGCGACGGTCCCGATCTGCGCGAGCGGCCTTCGAGAGGTTTGCGCGCGTGAGCTTACTTGGATCCCTATGTTCATATCGACGAGAACAAGATGGAGACCCGGGATCTCCGCTAGCGCGCTCTCCTGTGCCGGAAGGCCGGGGAAATCCGTGTCAGTCCAAAAGAACCATTCAACACTGAGCCTAGGCTCGTCTAATGATGATATTCAAACAGACTCACACGCCGACAACGACCATAGACAGTACGACCTCAAGGCGCCCATCCGATGGCCATCAATATCTTCCCCCCCAAGCGAGAAACACCGCGGCATCTCGGGTCAACGTTCGCGCTACAGCAAGACAATTGGAATGACCACAGCTTCCGGACCCTCTATCACCTCTATCATCAACCAGATGATTCCAAGCCTGCGACATTGATCGGACCCGTCAAGATCCTAAGACGTGGGCAAACCGGATCCGATACACTCCAAATCAAGCAGGCGTTCGATCAGCTATCGCCGGACTTTTGTTCGGTGGGAAGCTCGCTCGACTATTATCAACGCCTGAGCGAAATTCCCGCGGTCGATCGAGACGGCATCGTCACAGCGCTCCGGGACGTCGTCGCGACACCAGCCTTGCAAAACGAGTTCAACCACGAAGAGGGCTGGCGCGTGTCCCTCTTTCGCGAAAACAGCGACTACGCGAGTTATCTTGCCGACGCGACCGCCATCTACACCAATAGTTATGCTGCTCTCGCCGACCTTTCCAACTCACTTGAATTTCGAGCTGCTGGTTGGGCCTCCCCTTTGATTCTGAATTTTGATGCCCCGGAGCCACTGTTCTACATGGGCCCTCGACGCCCCATTGGCCCGAGTGGAACGCGCGTCCTACTGCCGCGCCGCATCATCGTCATCATCGGAAGAAACGGTTCTGGGAAAAGCACCTTGATCTCCCGGATAGCCCGCGTCGCCTTCGCCTCGCCCTCCGAGCGAACATTAGGTGCTGTGCGAGCGATCGGTGAATTTGAACCGGCTTCGATTGGGTTCATGCGCGTCATCGCCATTTCCTACAGCGCATTTGACAATTTCATCCTGCCTGGCGTGTTCGATTCCGACCTGCGGCAGATCGCGGCCGATGTCGAGAAAGGAAGTGGACGCTACGTCTACGCCGGCCTTCGAGATGTTGTTCGCGAGGCTCGCGATGATGCCGACGCTGTCGACGCGAAACCCGCACCATCGGAGGATCGGCAGGTCGTCTCGTTTGAGGACCGCCGTACCACCACGAAGCTCAAATCCCTCGACGATCTTGCAGACGAATTCATACGGCTCGTCACGCAGATCGAGAGCCAAGGAGATGGGCCTCTCCTGGACGCCGCCCTCGAGCCGCTGCTCGCCGATCAGTCCTTCATCGATCTGGAGGGATCGACACGCGCCGACCTGTTCGGCGACGATCCAAGACAAGCCTTCATGGGTTGGAGCACCGGACACAAAATCACGTTACATGTGCTCACCTCTCTCGTGGCGCATGCGACTCGAAAGGCTCTCGTCCTGTTCGACGAGCCCGAGTCCCACCTCCATCCGCCCCTGATCGCAGCTCTTATGAACGCCGTGCGGATCGTGCTTGAGGAAAAGAACGCCTTTGCGATCGTCGCGACGCATTCGCCGGTCATCCTCCAAGAGACACTCGCCCGTCACGTTAGGGTCGTCACCAGGATCGGTGATCATTTCGAGATCAACGTCCCGAAGATGGAAACCTTCGGCGAGAATGTCGGCCTCCTGACACAGGGCACCTTCGGGCTTACGTCGGCGGCGACAGATTTTCATCAAGTGCTCGACCTCCTCATTGAGGGATACGACAGCCTTGATGAGATCAACAAATGCTTCTCCCCAGAACTCAGCGGCCAAGGGCTTGCCTATGTGATGGCGGGCCTCGCCCGAAGGGGAAAGAAATCGTGAGGTCGCTTCCGCGGCCGAACCGCGACGATGTACGGGCGCAATTGGAACGGGCGCTCGAAATCTATGTAAGGAAGGGTGTCCAGTATGGCTATGCCGTGTCGCCCGAACAGCTCGACAGCCTGATTGCGCTCTACGATGCCTATGACGGCGCGGGCGGATCGCCCAACGGCGATCTCAAAGGCCCGCTGCTCGCCGAGGACCTCAAGGCGGCGATCTATACCAGTTACCGTTTCACACAGGCCGGAGGAAAACTCGAGCCGATCCGCACGAGCCTGATGCGCAATGTCGAGCACTGCCCGATCTGCGGTATCACTGGCCCGCGGGAACTCGACCACTACCTGCCGCAGTCGGGTTATCGGCCGCTCGCCATCTACGTCCGCAATCTCGTTCCTCTCTGCCATGACTGCAATCAATCGAAGAGCGCACAAGAGGCCGGCCAGCCGGAACAGCAGTTCGTCCATCCCTATTTCGAGGAACTTCCTGACGTTCAATTTCTTCGCGCGACCGTCACGATCGCGAACGGTGCCTTGACCATCGATTACGACATTAATCCTATAGCGGATTTGCCGGGCATTCTACCGGCGCGGCTGTCTTTCCAGCTCGAACGGCTGAAGTTGAATCAGCGGTTCCAACGAGAAATCAATACTTATCTGACCAGCCACACGGTCATGCTTGCGACGACATTCGAGGCCGGGGGCAGCGAGACCGTTAGCGCGTTCCTAAACAGGCAGGCGAATGTTGAGCGGCGGGCTTTCCATCGCAATCACTGGCGCCCGGTCCTCCTTGGCGCGCTAGCGGACCATCAGGGCTTCTGCGCCGGTGGCTTTCAAGAGGTTCTCCCCAGTGAACAGGATTAAGCAAAAATATTCAACTCAGGCCGGCATCGATCATCTGCACAAGGCTGGGGATGCCCGATACGAAACACTGCAACCGGCGGCAATCATTGATGGCAACCAACGCTAGGAAAGGCGGCTATACCCTTTTACGCTTCAGAATCCGTCATTCCGCAAACGGCCTCAAAGCTGTCGTACCTCCAGCACAAAAACACATCAACCACCCGCTGACAGAGATGGCGGATCGCCGTCACGACTGCGGCTTCGTCCGCGCCGACCCGCTCTTCTGCTTCGCTGCTTCCTGCTCGCGCTCAATGTCATTGCGCACCTGCTCCTGCCGCTCGCGCAATTCGCGGATGGCTTCCGGACTGTTGCCATCGGAGTTGATCGCCTTGGCCGGATTGGCCTCGATCTGCCGCGCCACCCATGCCGCCTCGATCGCTTGGGCACGCTCGCGCTCAGCTCGATCCTGCAAGGCACCCTCAACCCGCTGGTCGACGACCCGATCAGATAGCGACTCAGCCGCGGTACGGGCCGGATCGCCGTCTCGGCCGGTCTGCTGCTCAACCAGCGCCGCACGCGGCTGCTCAGCCTCACGCGCCTCCTTGGCTGCAACCGCCCTCGCCTCCTGCACGAGCCGGTTCGCTGCGCTGCCGGCGAGGCTCACGACCGCATCCGCGCTGATGCTCGTGACGCCCTGCTCCTTCTGCCGCTGCAGATCAAGCCGCCCGGCCATGATCTCGAGATACTCGCCGCTGCGCTCAGTGAACGCGCGCCGGCTCTCCAGCGGCAGCTTTTCCGCCACCGTGTTGACGAGTCTGTTGAGGGTCTGAAGATCCGAGGTCATCCGCGCCGCCGTGATCGCCATGACACTGTCCTCCCTTTGGTAGACCTTGGTTGTTTGTTCCACAGTCGCAAGCACCTGGCCAGCCGCGAACGATAAGCTGAGCCGGTCGGTCATGCTGTGCGCGATCGGGTTCTGAGGCTCCTGCTTCGCCATCGCCGACCAGGCGCCGAGGCTGGCGTTGACCACCTGCCGCTGGCGCTCGGTGATCGGAATCCGCACCGGATTGGTGCGTGCAGTCTCGATGCGGCGGCGCGCATTGGCGATCATCGCGGCATTGGCTGGTCGTTCGGCATAGGCGATATCGCGGTCCTCGCGCCCGGCGCGCGGCCGATCGGCAGCATCGACGATGGCCTTGTCGCGTGGCCCATACGACTGCGACGATGCCCGCTCCATGGCGCCCGTGGCGGCAATCTTCAGCCCATGCGCCTGCGCTGACATGGCAAATCCCGCATGCCACCCTGCGAATGTCTGCCGGTTCGGATGGATCTTCACGCCGTTCTCGTCTCGGACCGCCACGATCGCATGGGCGTGGATATGCCCGTCGATCTCGCGGTCAGTGTGGAGCGCGAACATGAACTTGTGGTCGCTGAACTGCGTGTGCAGGAATTCCCGCGCCGCGGCCCGGAACCGCTCGTGATCGACGCCAGCCTTCGACGAAATGATCAGATGCATCGTGTCGCGCGGCGTCTGCGAGCGCAGCAGCTCCTTCCAGGCCTGCGCTGTCGCCCGCACCTCGACGGCATCACCGACAAACCCACCATCTGAGCGAACCGCAATCCCGTGGTCGGCAAGCTGGTTCAGCCGATGCGTCAACCCATCAAGACCATGTGCTGGCGCGCCTGGCTCGACCGACAATCGGTAGGCCGCGATGCCGATCGCCTCGACCCGGGTATGGATCGCCGCCTGGCTCTTGGCATCGAAGACACGCACCGAAAACCCGTCATCCTCGCTGCCGATACGCTGGTCCGTGATCCGCAAGCGCTCTGCCTTGCCCTGTTCGTTGCGTCCCGCCAGCACCGCCACCACGCGCGCCTCGATCGACCCGTCGCGCAAGGCATCGATGCGCATGACATGGGCATGGCCCCGGAACACGACGGCGACCGTCTCTGCGAGCTTTACCCGATCATCGGCCACGTCCTTCAACCCCGCAACGGCGACTCGCACGCTGGCGGCGTCCTGGCTCTTGGCTCGCTGCTCGAAATCCTTCGCCCAGCGCTTCATCTCGGCACCGACCGCCTCGCGATCAGCGAGGATCAGCCCTTCATGTGTTTCGAGCGGCGCATCCTCGCGCAGCACATAGTCGGCGGTGGCGGTGGCGCGCGTCGTGCCGCTGGCGAATGAGATCAGCTTCACCACCGCCGGCGCATACCCTTGAGCGATCAACCGTGGCGAGGACCCGATACCCCCAGAGCCACCACCCACACCACGCCGAGCCCCTCCCACGGCAACGGACGAAGTCCGCGGCGCGCCCTTGCCCGTCTTGGCGCTCTGCAGCTCATCCCCGCGCCAGGACGCCATCCCGATGCCCGAAGCCGGTGCACCCCGGCCGCCGCGCCGCGATCCGCTGCCACCTGACCCCGATGAGCCAACACGTGCAGCGCCGACCAGCCGCGCCTGCCGGCCACGCTCTTCGGCATCAGCAGCCGCAGACAGTGTCTCAACCCAACCGGTAATCTCGTCGGCCGTCATGTGAGCTGCTCCCCTGATGCCAACTCAATCGTCCCAAGCTTCGCCGCCCGCCTGAGCCCACTCCCATAGGCCAAGGTCATATTGGTCAGCTCACTATCCACGGCGCTGATCCGGCGATGCAGGATCTCAAAGATCGGCCGTGCATCCTCGAGCCGGACCGCCCGTCCCTCGTTGATGGCCTTGACCATCTGAGCAAGGTTTCGGCCCACCGCGCGGATCTGAGAACTCAGCTCCGCTACCGTCTCCGCATTGTCCCGCGACAGCGCCGGACCGACGTCGAGCGCTGCCCGGATCAGCCGCCGCGTTACCTCGCTCTGTGACAGGCCGAACTGCGCCGAGGCCGTCAGCAGCAGCTGGTGATCCTCTTCATCCAGATCGAGGCGATGCCGCTTGGCGCCCATCACACCCTCCACCACGCTAGTTTGTCCCACAAACTGCTATCTTGTCAAATACTCACAAGCAACATTTTTCCCTAAACACCCGTCGATGTCAATCACCACGATGGATGTCAGTTTTCATGGTCGTTATACAGCCTTAGATACGATTTTAATACTGTCATACGGTTTTACTGTTTTCTCATAATGCATTTCAACCGTATTACAGGTTCAATCTAGGACGGTCTTTGCATTGAACACGCATGACTCGGCACTGGCATCCGGTGATCACTTGATACCGTGAAGCGGTTCTCCGGTTTTGATGGAGCACCGCATCCCAGAACGTCGGCACGCATGCTTTGACGGAACCGGGGCCAGAATGACCACATTCGGGTTTGACAGGCATACCGATGTACGGTGATGCAGCATGCCCGGCGAACTGTCACTCGAACGCATCGTGCTGAGCGAACAGACGGTATGGTCATCGGGTTTCACCGGCGTCCGTGATTCCCGGATGACAGGATGACGGTGATGCGCCAATCCCAGAGGATCTGCCGATCAACCGCTTTCCAGTTTTGCCCGTCATCCGGGCGACCCGGATAACCGGAGGACCTAAGGACTGGAGGGCTGGAAGACCGGCAGACGGAACTGTCGGTGCGATAACATGACGGGACTGCCAAATGGTCATCCAGCGTTACCGGCTTCTGGTCTTCCGGGACCACTGGTATCCGGTCTGCCCGGCGGCTTGGGTGCACAACACATCGAACGTGTGACGGTTTAACCGTTTCTCCTGCGGCGGCTTTTCCCGGATGACTGGCCAACCGCGACCAGGATTTCCCCCTGCAGGCAGATCCCCAAGGCCGCAATCCGGTTTGCCGGCCTGACTGAGGTGTCGTTTTTCACGACGACCATAAACGGTGATCCTCGCGACGCGATGGCGCTGACAGCGGCCGGCTCTTGGTTTGACCGACTTGCCTGAAGCTGGTGATCCGGGACGCCGGGGTAACTGTTGCTGGATTCACATCAGCTCTCCAAAGCCGATGGGGACCAAGTGGCCGGTTGTCCGGCACGGTCTCGGAGCCATCCGATTGGGAATGCGATCAGCCATCTGCCATGACTGTGATCCTGTTCTCAGATCTGACGGACAATCCGCAGATCGGTCATTATGATAAACCAATAGACCTTTGTCCGGTGTTCCTGTAGGAATGTTCCACGGAACAAAGATGCTCCGGTTCAACCGGCATGCGGGTGTCCGGTGTGAGCACATGGGAGGTCTCGGGCAGTGTCGCGCACCCTTGCCCTCATCACCGCCAAGGGCGGATCCGGCAAATCCACCATCGCGATCCTGCTCGCGGATGCGCTGGCTGCCGAGGGGCGCAAGGTGCTGCTGATCGACGCGGACCCGCAGGGCTCGGTCTCGCAATGGTTCAAGACGGCCGTCGCGCGGGGTGAACGGCCAGCCAACATTGATGTGGCACGGGCTTCCAATGAAGCTGATCTGTCCGCCATTCTCAGTCAGGTCTCCACACATGACGACCGGATCATCGACGTGCCGGGCGTCGCCGACAAAAGCCTGATCGTCGCGGCCAATGCTGCAGACCTGATCATCATCCCCGCCCGCGTCGGAGCCTTCGATGCCGCACAGGCGATCCGGACGGCCGCTGCCCTTCAGGCCGTGGCGAGGAGCCAGGGGCGCACGATGGCCCCGTATCGCCTTGTCATGAACGGCGTGAACATCGTCGACCTGCGCGGCGTCGCTTTGCGCGAAGTCCAGCGCCTTTTGACCGGCGGCAACATCCCCGTTCTGTCCGCCTACTTCGCCGAACGCGGCATTTTCAAGACCTTCGTCAGCGGCTTTGGCTCGCTCGCCTCAACCAAGGCGACAGACCGCAGCATCACCGAAGCCAGGCGCAACGTCAGGGAGGTGATGGAGGAGCTCGGATTGCTGCAACCCGTGACCGGAGATCACCCATGAGCAAGAACCGATTGCCCGACGCCCTGCCAGCCGTTCCGGTTGAGCTCGACCTGAATACACCCGGCGCTGTCGAAAAGCTGTTCTATGGCGAGCGCCCGCAGCCGCATGGCGACGTCGCCCCATCACCTGCGCCACCCGCACCGGTACAAGCTGCCGAACCTGATGCGCCACGTCCGGTCGCAGCAGACGCGTTCGCAGCGACCCTGGATCGTCTCAAGACACTCGGCCCGCGTGGGGAAAGGCCGCATCATGTGCACTTGCCCGATAGCCTCGACATCGCGCTCAGGCGCTTCGCGGCAGACCGAAAGACGAAGGCGACGAATGTCCTGATCGTCGCGTTGATGGATTATCTTGATGCGCAAACCCAAACGTGAGAGCCGTGGTCCAATAGCGACGCGGTCATACTTCCCTTCTTTCCTGCTTTTGCCGCCAAGATGCGCAGAGATCATTGAAAACGGGAGACCGTTGCCGGCCTCCCGCTGTGATGCCGTCAGAACGGCAGCTGATCGACGCTGAAGCGCAGTGCGTGCGGCAATGCCTCGACCTCTCGCTCGATTGTCCCGAAGTAGGATGCTTCTTCGTCGATCCGGCTCTGTTCCTTGAGCCATTCCAGTTCGATGATGGCGTCGCGCCGCTCGCGCCTGGTGAGGTTGCAGTGGGCGAGTTCGGCCCTGAGCTCGGCGATCTGCTGTTCGATGGTGATGATGGACATGATCGTTCTCCTCTTCGTCCTGAATTGGACAAGAGGACCGGCACGGGACGGTCGAGGACGGGCTCAAGGATTGCGGAGCAACCGCCAGCGGCGGCGCGCGGGGGAGCCGAAATTGTCGCGGGGCCGCACTGTCCCAGGTGAGTTCGCACCGCCCTTCCCGGCCCCGCGTCAATTTTGGGGGA
>JAESGX010000199.1_pt1 | contig 40553 bp, 33 predicted proteins | sample 9269801 | NCBI WGS metagenome assembly JAESGX01 (sample SAMN16773122, study PRJNA677054) | algae metagenome | isolation source: Pleurocapsa minor GSE-CHR-MK-17-07R and co-occurring heterotrophs from wet... | place: USA: Lower Calf Creek Falls, Grand Staircase Escalante National Monument, UT ... | reverse complement strand
CCCGAAGGGCCGCGTCCGAGTGCGCACGCGGCCGCGTCATCATTCGGTCGCGTATCGACATACGCTTCCTCATTCTTCCTTGCCGCATACGCACTCAGACGCGGCGTGGCCTATCCCGATAGCGTTAACAGGCCCTAGTACACCGTCGCGCGCGCCTGCACGAACGAATAGAAGAACACCGCGTTCGGGTCGTTCTGCACCTGGTGCATTTCGCCGCGCACTCCGGCCACCACCTCCTCGGTGACCTTGTCCGCGGCCAGCAGCTGATCGGCGGCGGACAGCAGTAGTTCTTCCCAGAACGCGATCATGGTCTTGCGCCGCGCCGGCTCGCGGTTGTCGAAATGGAAGGTCTTGATCTGCGTGGTCACGTCGCGGTAACCGCCGGCCAGCAGCAGGTTGCCCAGCTTGGCGCCGATGAAGGGATCGCCGCCGCTGTCGATCTGGAAATCGTTGAACGCCATCCAGTAGCGCCACAGGTTGGGCGAGTAGGGATCGAGCAGGAACGAGGCGTTCATCACTTCCGTTATATAGACCGGCGAGCCCGGCGACAGCACGCGGCGCACTTCGTTGAGTACGCGCGCCGGCGAAGGCACGTGCTCCAGCACCCAGCACAGGAACGCGGCGTCGAAGCTGCGCGGCGGGAACGGCAGGTCGGTGGCGTCGGCCTGCTGCAGAGCGTAGCGGTTTTCCAGCCACGGCATCTTCGCCAGCCGCTGCGAAGCCGCGCCCAGCTGCGCGGCGCTCAGGTCCACGCAGGTGGCGTGCAGCGTAGGGAAACGGCGCAGCAGGATCTCGGTTTGCGCGCCTACGCCGCTGCCCACCTCCAGCAGCCGCTGCGCGCCGGAGTAGTCGATATCGTGGAAGATCGTCGATTCCGCGATCTGCGCCTGCTTCACCAGCCGCGCCTGCTCCACTTCGGAGAAGCCGTGCAGGTAGGGAAATTCGGTGGCGGTGGTCATGGCGATGGTCCGGTTTGGTTGGATGAAATCAGCTTCGGCTCTGCTAGTTCGCTTGCTTCTCCCGGTGGGAGAAGGTGCCCGAAAAGCGGATGAGGGAACAGAGTTTCACATCGCAGCTGACTTTGATTGAAGTGTCATTCTTCCTCCCTCATACCCCAAGGGTACTTGCTGCGCAGCGTCCGGCGCTGCGCGCCACCTTCTCCCGGAGGGAGAAGGAAGAAAAGATCAAGCCGCTGCCGACAATTCCGGCATCACGCCTGCAATCAACGCATCGAAGTAGTCGCGCGTCAGCCGCAGCTGCGCGTCGGCGCTCTCGGCGCGATTCACCACTGCGCGAAACGCCTGGTTCTCCGGCCGGTCCTTCGCGTACCAGCCCAGGTGCTTGCGTGCGATGCGCACGCCCTGCTGTTCGCCGTAGAACGCGTGCAGGGCCTGCAGGTGGCCGAGCAGAATATCGCGCACTTCGCTCAATGCCGGCGCAGGCAGCAGGTTGCCGGTCGCAAGATAGTGCGCGATCTCGCGGAAGACCCACGGCCGTCCCTGCGCGGCGCGGCCGATCAGCAGCGCGTCGGCGCCGGTGGCCTCCAATACGTAGGCGGCCTTGTGCGGCGAATCGATGTCGCCGTTGGCCATCACCGGGATGCGCAGCGCGGCTTTGATCTGGGCGATGGTGTCGTACTCGGCTACGCCCATGTACTGCTGGTCGCGGGTGCGGCCGTGCACCGCCAGCGCGGCGATGCCGGCGCTCTCGGCGATGCGCGCGATGCGCAGGCCGTTGCGGTTTTCGGCATTCCAGCCGGTGCGGATCTTCAGCGTCACCGGCACCTGCACCGCCGCGACCACCGCTTCCAGGATCCGCGCCACCAGCGCCTCGTTGCGCATCAGCGCCGATCCGGCCCAGGCGTTGCACACTTTCTTGGCCGGGCAGCCCATGTTGATGTCGATGATCTGCGCGCCGTGATCCACGTTGTAGCGCGCGGCATCGGCCAGCTGCCGGGGTTCGGTGCCGGCGATCTGCACGCTGACCGGCGCGGGTTCGCCGCTGTGATCCATGCGCTGCAGCGATTTGCGCGTTTGCCACAGGCGCGGATCGCTCAGGGTCATTTCCGACACCGCCAGCCCCGCGCCCAGGCGCTTGCACAGCAGCCGGAACGGCTTGTCGGTGACGCCCGCCATCGGCGCGAGGACCAGCTGCGGCGCAAGGGAATAGGGCCCGATCTGCATGCGCGCATTGTAATCGGCGGCACACGCTTTGAAGGCGCTGGCGGGCATCGCTTTTTGTGGAAGGGGCTTCAGCCCCGACGAATGCAGCCAGGAGAGCGTCGGGGCTGAAGCCCCTCCCGCATCAGAGTTCTCGGATTGTTTCGATATCGGAACGCGAGGCGTGAAGCGCTGCCGCCAGCCGCAGCGCACCCAGGATGCCGCTGCGCTCGCCGAGTCCGGGCATGACGATATAGGCGTCGATGTCTTCCTCGACCTGCGACCGTGCCAGATAACCGCCCAGCCAGTGCTGCGCGCGCGTTCGCAGGGCCGGAAACAGCCGTGCGTGCTGCATCACTCCGCCGCCCAGCACGATGCGCTGCGGCGACACGGCCAGCGCCAGCTGCGCGCACAGTTGGCCCAGATAGTCGGCCTCCATCGCCCAGACCGGATGCGATTCCGGCGCGTCGCCCAGTTCGCCGCCCAGGCGCGCGACCAGCGCCGGGCCGCTAGCTAAGCCTTCGAAGCAATCGCCGTGGTACGGGCACACGCCGCCGAAGTCGCGGTCATCGGGGTGACGGCGTGGGCGCAGGTGCCCGATTTCCGGATGCAGCAAACCGTGCAGCGCGCGGTCGTTGGCGACCACGCCGCCGCCGATGCCGGTGCCCACCGTCACGTAGACCAGACTGTCCAGGCCGCGTCCCGCGCCCCAGGCGCATTCGGCCAGCGCGGCGGCGTTGACGTCGGTGTCCAGCGCCACCGGCACGCCCAGCCGCCGCGCGAACGGCGTGACCAGATCGAAATCGCTCCAGCCGGCCTTGGGCGTGCGCAGGAAACGCCCGTAGCGCGGCGACCGCGCATCGAGTTCCAGCGGACCGAAACTGGCGATGCCGAGCGCCTGCGGCGCCGTGAACTTTCGCGCCGCATGATCGAAGTAGTCCATCGCTGCGGCCACGGTTGCGGTTGGATCGCGCGTGGGGATGCGCACCACGTCCAGCAATTCGCCTTCGGCGGTGCCGAGCGCGCAGACGAACTTGGTGCCGCCGGCTTCGATGGCGGCGAAGAGGGGCTCAGGCATGGTGCGGATCTTTTAGTGAGGAGAGGGTGGGGGGTGCGGGGAATGGCGTCTCATCGCATTCTCAACCAGCGCATCGCATACGGCTCAAGCACGATCGGCAGCTCGATGCGCTCATCCTGCAGCAGATCCTGCCAATGGGCCGTATCGAATCCGCGCAGGCTGTCGATGATCTGCGTCCTTGCGCTCATATTGAACAGCGCCACGAACCCTTCGCCGCGCGCCAGGCCGAACAGAGCGGGATCCGCGAAGCCTAGCGCACGCATCGACGCGTCAGCCGCCAGCGCAGGGGTTTCGCGCCGCACCGCGATCATGCGCCGGATGGCGCGACCGATGTTGCCACTCGTATCGTCGCCATCGGCGTTAGCGGCATTCCAGTCCATCAGCGGACGGTGCAGCCAGCGGCCTTCGCTGGCGTGGCGCGGGTCGCGCGCGTAGTCCTCGTCGTTGCCCAGGCCCAGCTCGTCGCCCATGTAGATCAGCGGCAGCGCGGCCACCGAGAACGCGATGCCGTAAAGCAGCAGCAGACGGCGTTGAGCCAGAGCCAAGGCGTGCGCATCGCCGGTTTCCACGGCGGCCGCGATGCCCGCCAGGGCGCTGGCCATGCCGTTGCTGCCGTGCGCGTCGTCGCTGCCCGCGCTTTGGAAGGCGCGGCCGCGCGCGTAGGAATCCGGCGTGTCGCCGGCATAAAAACGTGCGATGCGATTCAACTCGAAAGGCGCGCCGCCGCGCTTGCCAGTCGCTTCGTCGGCCAGCACTTTCCAGCCGATGTCGTCGTGGCAGCGCACATAGCCGAGCCACGCGCAGTGCGCGGGCAGCGCCGGCGTCTGTTCGATCACTTGGGTCAGGATGTCGCCGCGCTGTTCGGCCAGCGCCGTCCAGGCGGCGGCCATCAGGGTGCTGTGATAAGCCAGATGGCACTCGTGCCCGGCCGCGTCGCCGCTACCGAAGTAAGGCGTCAGTTCGCGCGCCGGCACGATCGCTTCGGCTTTCAGCAGGACGCCGGGCGCCACCAGGTCCGCCAGCGCGCGCAGCGCCTGCAGAATCGCGTGCGCCTCGGGCTGGTTCATGCTGTCGGTGCCTTCGCGTTTCCACAGATAGGCGGTGGAATCCAGGCGGAATGCCTCGATGCCGCGGTTGGCCAGGCGCAGCAAAGTCAGCGCCATGTCCGCGAACACGTCCGGATTGGACCAGTCCAGATCCCACTGATACGGATAGAACGTGGTCCATACCCAGCCCAGGCCCGGCACATGGGTGAAGTTGCCTGGCGCGGTCTGTGGGAACACCTGGCCCAGCGTGCGTTCGAAGCGGTCGGGCAGGGCGCGGTCCGGGAACGCGTGGTAATAAGCGCGGTAGCGCGGATCGCCCGCGCTTGCCGCCTGCGCCCAGCGGTGGTCGTCGGCGGTGTGGTTGAGCACGAAATCGGCGCACAGGCTGATGCCGGCCTGGCGCAGCCGCGCGGTCAGCGTTTCCAGATCCCGCAGGGTGCCGAGCGCCGGATCGATGGCGTCGTAGTCGCGCACCGCGAAACCGCCGTCGTTGTCGCCCTCGCGCGCCTGCTGGAACGGCAGCAGATGCAGATAGCGCACGCCCAGGCGCTGCAGATACGGCACTTTTTCGGCCACGCCGCGCAGCGTGCCGGCGAAACGGTCCACATACGCGCTGTAGCCGATCAGGTCCGGCGCCAGGAACCAGCGCGGATCCCGTTCGCGCTGCGCATCCAGCGCACGCAGCGCCGATGGCCGCGCCTGCGCGCATGCGGCCACCGCCTGCAGCAACCGCGTCAGCCACGCGTCATGGCCTGGGCGGTTTCCGTAGAGTCCGTGCAGCGTTCGCACCAGCCGCTCGCCGTGCGCGTCCCAGCGCGTGGACAGCGCGTCGCGATGTTCCGCGTCCACTGCCTGCAGTAACGATGCGCGGTGGGAATGCGGCGGAGTATCGGCGGCGGATAAGGGCATGACGGCTCGTGTTTGGGGGTGGTGCCAGCGCAAGCCGGCCGGCGTGCTGCGGCCGGCCGTTACGCAATCCGGTGAGGTTGCTACGCGGACGGATCCGGAAGCCGGCCGCGGCCAATGCCACGGCCGGCGTGCGCTCAGAACTCGTAGCGCAGGCTGACCGTGCTGGTGCGGCCGGGGATGGAGCGCGCGCGGATGATGTTCTCCACGCCCTCCACGATCGATCCTTCCTCGGACTCGGTGATGCCGAACTCGTCGAATACGTTGTTGACGTTGACCGACACCACCCACGATTCCGCAAAACGATAATCACCGAACAGGTTCACCTGGGTGTAGCCCGGCATCACCAGCTGGTTGTTGTCCTGCGCATAGGAATCGGTGGTGCCGATGATGTTCAGACCGGCGGTCCAGTTGGTACTGCGCCACGCCGGGGTCAGCTGGTAGGTCCAGTCGGCCTGCCGGCGCGGGGTGTTGCCCACGTTGGCCGGGCTGATCGCGTCCTCGGTGATCTCCGCATCGGTCCAGGTCAGGCCGCCGTTGAGGGTGAAGTGGTCGCCGTAGCGCCACGAGGCCTCCAGCTCAAGGCCGCGCGCTTCGTACACGCGGTCCAGGAAGCGCTGATTGGTGGCTTCGAAATTCTGTTCCTCGGTTTCGGCGAAGAACGCGGTGGCGAACAGGCTGAAGTCGTCCACGCGCCATTTCAGGCCGGCCTCGTACTGATCCACCAAATCCACCGCATCCTCTTCGCGCACCGAGCCATCGGGCTGCACCACGCCGAACAGCAAGCGATCGGCGTTGGCGCGGCCGCCGCGGCTGACCCGGGCGAAGCCGGCCAGGTCGTCGGTGAAGAGGTAGTTGGCGCCCACCGAATACGAGGTGTAGCCCCAGTCGTAGTCCACCGGTGAGACCTGCGCGTTATTGATTTGCGACACGCTTTCCTCGTTCGGCGTGATCACGCCGTTGCCGTCGACATCCACGTTGGCGACTTGGATGCTGGCGGCGTAGTTGCCGGTGGCGTCGCCGTCGTCGCGGCGCACGCTGGCGTCGAAGTCCCAGCGCCCCAGCGAGAGCGCCAGCGCCAGGTACGGCGCGCCGATCTCGTACTTGGTGTTGTAACTGCGCTGGCAGCAGTTGCCGAAGGTCGGCACGCCGTAGGCGAACAGGCCGCCCTGCGACTGGTTGACGCCGCCGGCGTCGATCACGTCCAGCAGCGCCGAATCGCCGCCGCCGCGCAGCTCCTGCACGTACGAGTTCCACACCCAGTCCATGTCGATGTTCTGCCGCGAGGCGTAGTAGCCGGCGCTGATGTCCAGGCTGTCGTCGCCGCCGAAGGCGAAGGTCTTGGTGAGCTTCAGGTCGTTGGCGTAGTTGCCGAAGTCGTTGATGATCACATTGAACAGGTTGGTCTGCACCGCGGTGCCGGTGAAGGCCTGGCCGGCGTTCGGGCCGTTGGCGTAGCGCAGGGTGCTGCCGGCGCCGCCGATGCTGGCCGCCACCGTGCTGGCGCTGCCGATGCTGGCCGGAAACGGCGACACGAAGCCGCCGTCGGTGTCGGCGTAGCGGAATTTCTCGCTGATGCGCCAGCCGTCGCCGAAGCTGTATTCGAACTCGCCCCCGAACACCGTGGACTTCGGGCGCATGCCGTCGGCGATGTCCGTGCGGCGGCGCTGGTTGTTGCCGTCCAGGCCGATGTCGGTGCGGAAATAGCGGCTGTGCAGGGTGTCGGTGGCCGGGTCGAAGCCCTGGATCGCGCCCAGGCTGGGGTCGCCGTTGCGGCCGCTGGCGCGGGTGGGCACCGGCAGGTAGCCGATCGCCTTGTCGTCGAGCACCTTCATGTAGACGCGCGCGTAGCCGCCTTCGAATTCCTTGGTCAGGTTGGCTTTCAGCTGGCCGCCTTTCTCGGCGGTGTAGCCTGCGTCGCGCACGCCGTCGCCCTGACGGTAGAAGCCGGCCACGTGGAAGCGCCAGCCGTCGCCGAACGGCGTGCCGTAGCGGAAATCCACGCGATTGCTGTCGTAGTCCAAGCCGGTGGTCAGGCCGACCGCGCCACCGGCGATCTCGCCGGTGTTGCTAATGAAGTTGATCACCCCGCCCGGCGAGTTGCTGGCGAAGGTGGAAGCCGAACCGCCGCGCACCGCTTCGATGCGTTCCACCGACCAGTCGCTGCGCAGGAAGATGTCGGCGTTGCCGAAGGCGATGTCGCCGAATTCCATCACCGGCAGGCCGTCCTCCTGCAGCTGCAGGAACTTGGCGCCGCCGGCGGCGACCGGCAGGCCGCGCACGGCGATGTTGGCGTTGCCTTCGCCGCCGGTGGATTCGGAGCGCACGCCGGGGATATTGCGGAAGATCTCGGCGGTGGAGCGCGGCGCCGATTCCTGGATCGCCTCGCTGCCGATGGTGCTGGTGGACACGCTGCTGCGCAGCCGGGACTTGCCGCCCGGGCTTGCGGTGACCACGATGGCGTCCAGATCCACCGCGCCGGATGGCGCGGCGGTTGCGGTGGGCGTGGGATCGGCGGGTTCCGGTTCTTGCGCCGTGGCGATGGCCGACGCCAGCAGGGCGACGATGGCGCAGGCCAGCGCGTGGCGCTGCGGACGGGTGGATCGATGGGCCCGATTGTTTTGCATTTCACTCCCTCCCGAGTGTGGTGATGGAGACGCATGTCTCCGTGCGGCCATCGATATACGCCACTATGCAAACGATTGCATGTTGCGGTGCCGCATCCACCGACACCCTGTAATCAAAAGGGATAAAGCGCTAATCGCATGCTGCTAAGCAGCATGCACAATCGATTGCATTGACGGCACACTCCGCTCCGAAGCGACGGGCCGAATGGCGCGCCGCGGCCTTTCAACCCGGAGAATGCCGCCATGCCCACTCTCAATGCCCAACTCGGCGGCCTGGATCTGGTCGTCATCGCGCTGTACGCGTTCGGCATCATCGCCCTGGGGCTGTACGTGTCGCGGCGGCGCAGCAGCGCGGAAGACTATTTCCTCGCCTCGCGCTCGATGACCTGGCCGGTGATCGGACTTGCGCTGCTGGCTTCCAACATCTCTTCGACCACGCTGATCGGCCTGGCCGGCGCCGCTTACGCCACCGGCATTTCGGTCTACAACTACGAGTGGATGGCGACGGTGGTGCTGGCGTTTTTCTGCGTGTTCTTCCTGCCGTTCCTGCTGCGCTCGCAGGTGTACACGCTGCCGGAATACCTGGAACGCCGCTACGACCGGCGCGCGCGCGTGTATTTTTCCGCGCTCACCATTTTCCTCAATATCGTGGTCGACACCGCGGGCACGCTGTACGGCGGCGCGATCATGCTCAAACTGATCCTGCCGTCGTGGCCGCTGTGGCAGATCGTGGCGATGCTGGCGCTGTCCGCCGGCATCTACACCATCGCCGGCGGGCTGCGCGCGGTGATCTATACCGAAACCGTGCAGGCGGTGATCCTGCTGACCGCGTCGGTGTTCATCGCCTGGTTCGCGTTCGACAAGGCCGGCGGCTGGGATGCGGTGATGGCGGCGGTGGATCCGCAGAAGCTGTCGCTGATCCGCCCGCTAGACGACCCCGGCGTGCCGTGGCTGGGCCTGGTGCTGGGCGTGCCGCTGTTGGGGTTTTACTTCTGGTGCACCAACCAGTTCATGGTCCAGCGCATCCTCGCGGCCAAGGACGAAAACCACGGCCGCTGGGGCGCGCTGTTCGCCGGCCTGCTGAAGCTGCCGGTGCTGTACGTGATGGTGCTGCCGGGCACCGCCGCGATCCTGCTCTATCCCAACCTGACCCAGGCCGATCAGGTCTACCCCACGCTGATTTTCGATCTGTTGCCGGCCGGCCTGGTGGGCATCGTGGTGGCAGGGTTCTTCGCCGCGATCATGTCCTCGATCGCCAGCACCTTCAATTCCGCCGCGACGCTGGTGACCATGGATTTCATCCGCCCGTGGCGGCCGCAATCCGACGGCGCCATGCTGGTGCGCGCCGGGCGCATCACCACCATCGTGCTGATGGTGCTGGCGGTGGCGTGGGCCCCGCAGATCGAGCGCTTCTCGTCGCTGTGGCAATACCTGCAGGCGGTGCTGGCCTACGCGGTGCCGCCGGTGTGCGCGCTGTTCCTGGTCGGGCTGTTCTGGCGCGGCGCCAACGCGCGCGGCGCTTTCGCCGCGATCGTCGCCGGTCTGATTGGCGGCGCCGCGCTGTTCTGGTGGAACGTGCTGGCGCCGCAGCCGCTGGGCCTGCATTTCCTGCTGGTCGCGCCGATCCTGTTCGTCCTGAGTTCGGTGTCGATGGTGCTGGTCAGCGCGCTGTCCGCGCCGCCGTCGCCAGCGCAAGTCGATTCCCTGCTGTGGACGCCCGCCTTCTATCGCGCCGAAACCGCCACGCTGGCCGGATTGCCGTGGTGGCAGAACTATCGCGTGCAATCGGTGGCGCTGCTGCTGTTGACCGCGGCGATCGTGTGGACGTTCCGTTAGGCAGCCCGAGATGCATCGGGTCGCGGCGTTTGCCCCCTTCGCAAAAGGAGGCGAAAACGTCTCATGCCGAGGCGCGCACGATCAGCTTCGGCGGCAGGGTGGTGGACTCTGGTTTTTCGCCGCGGATCGCGGCGATCACCGTGTCCACCAGCGCGCTGGCGCCGCGTGCGGTGTCCTGACGCACGGTGGTCAGGGCGGGCTGCGCGTACTGCGCCAACAGGATGTCGTCGAAGCCGACCACCGAGACATCCTGCGGCACGCGGCGCCCGCTTTCGGCGATGGCGCGCATCGCGTTCATCGCGATCACGTCCGAAGCGGCCATCACCGCATCGAACGGCGCGCCGCCGGCGCACAGCGCCTGCGCGCTGCGATAGGCTTCGCCTGCGGTCAGCGGACTGCGCAGGTGCAGCGCGGCGTGACGCTTCAGGCCATGCGCGCGCAACGCGGCGCGATAGCCTTCGAAACGATGCCCGATTTCGGGCAGCCGCTCATCGCCGAGGAACGCGATGCGACGGCGCCCGCTGGCGATCAGGTGCTCGGCGGCGAGCTCGCCGCCCTTGCGGTTGTCGCTGCCCACCACCGGATACTTCTGCCCACGCAGCTGCGCGCCCCAGGCCACCAGGGCAAGCCCCGCGCGCGCGGCTTCGTTGATCGAAGCGTGTTCGAAGCTCTGGCCGATCAGGATCAAACCGTCGGCGCGACCGGGTTGCTGCAGCTTGCGCACCCAACCGTCCTCGTGGGTGGCGATCTTGGACAGCAGCATGTTGTAGCCGCGGTCGCTCAGCGCGTCGGCCAGCAGCGCCAGCATGGTCATCATGAACGGGTCGGACAGGTGTTGGTCGCGTTCGTGCACCAGCGGGATGGCAACGGCGATGACGCCGCTCTGCCGCGAACGCAGGCCGCGCGCGACCGGGTTGACCGCGTAGCCGGCTTCGTTGGCCAGGCTCTGGATACGCAGGCGCGTGCGTTCGGCGATCAGCGGGCTGTCGGCCAGCGCGCGCGATACGGTGGATTCCGAAACCCCGGCCGCGCGCGCGATGTCGGCCATCTGCGGCGATGACGAGCGACGCGCGGTGCGTTTGCGGGGAGCGCTCATCCGGCCAATCCGTGCGATGTCGGGCGTCTGGTCATAAGCATAGTTCCGAACCTGGAATCAGCCGTCCGCCGAGAGCCGCAGGTAGGGCATGGCCGACGCGGCGCCGTGTTGCTCGGTGGAACGCGCCGCGTACAGCGTGGCGAAGCGCACCGCGTCGGCGAATGCGGCGGAAGTAGTAGTGGCCAGCGCGGCGGCCAGCGCGCCGTTGAACGCATCGCCGGCGCCGGTGGTGTCCACCACGCGCGCCGGCTCTGCGGCGATGCGATAGCACACCGCCGAGTCGCCGCGCAGCCGGTCCTCGGCATGCGAAACGAAGCAGCCGCTGGCGCCGAGCGTGATCACCACGCTGCCGTCGCGCAGCAGTTCGCGGCATAGCGCATGCAGGCGGCTCTGGTCCAGCGCCGCGACGTCGTTGGCTTCGATGCGTTCGCCCACGTGGCGTCCGATCAAGGCGGCGAATTCGGTTTCGTTCGGGGTCAGGATATCGGTCGCGGCGAGCAGCGCCGCCGTGGTCGGCGCGTTCGCCGGGGCGGGGTTGAGGATACTGGCGACGCCCGCCGCGCGCGCGCGCTGCAGCGCATCGACAATGGAATCCGCGGGCGATTCCAGCTGCGCCAGCAGCACCGCGGCCGCGGCGATCAGCGTGTCCTGCGAAGCGACGAAAGCCGGCGACAGTTCGCTGTTGGCCCCTGCGCCGATTACGATGCTGTTGCGGCCCTGCGCATCCACGTAAATGCCGGCGGTGCCGGTGGGCTGGCCGCAGACAAGATCGCGAAGGTCGATGCCATCGGCCTTGGCCAAAGCGCGTGCCAGCGCGCCGCCGGCGTCATCGCCCAGCGCGCACACCAGAGAGGTCGACGCGCCCGCGCGCGCGGCGGCGATGGCCTGATTGAACCCTTTGCCGCCGGGCCCGCTGCGGTAGCTGCCCGACAGCGTGGCTCCGGGCGCGGGCAAGGTCTCGCAATGCCACACGTGGTCGACATTGAACGAACCGATGACCACCACCGCGCTCACATCGCGGCTCCGGAAGCGCTGAACGAGGTCAACACGCCGGCGATGGTCGCGGTCATCAGCGTGGCGATGGTGCCGCCCAGCACCGCGCGCAGGCCGAACCGCGCCAGGTCGCTGCGGCGTTCCGGCGCCAGCCCGCCAATGCCGCCGATCTGGATGGCGATGGAGCTGAAATTGGCGAAGCCGCACAGCGCATAGGTGGCGATCAGCTTGCCCTGTTCGGTCAAGGTCACGCCGGCGACCTTGCCGTTGACGATTTCCGCCAGCTGCAGATAGGCGACGAATTCGTTGATCACCACTTTCTGCCCGATCAGCGAGCCGACCGTGGTCGCGTCCTGCCATGGCGTGCCGATCACCCAGGCGATCGGCGCCAGCGCGTAACCGAAGATCGCCGCCAGATCGGTGGGCTTGCCGATCATCGCCTGCAGTCCGGTGACTTCGCCGATCCAGGTCAGTGGCCAGTTGACCAGCGCGATCAGGGCGATGAAGGCCAGCAGCATCGCGCCGATATTCAGCGCCAGGCGCAGGCCGTCGCCGGCGCCGGCCGCGGCCGCGTCGATGAGGTTGCTGGAGGTTTTCTCGACCTCCATCTTCACCGTGCCGCGGGTGAGGGGCGTGCCGGTTTCGGGAATCAGCAGTTTCGCAACGACCAGCGTTGCAGGCGCGGCCATGATCGAGGCCGCTAGCAAATGTTTGGCGTAGAACGCCTGCTGCGCCGGATCGCCGCCGCCCAGCATGCCCACGTACGCCGCCAGCACGCCGCCGGCGATATGCGCCATGCCGCCGATCATCATGGTGATCAGCTCGGATTCGGTCATCTTCGAGATGTAGGGGCGCACGGTCAGAGGCGCCTCGGTCTGGCCGATGAACACGCTGGCGCAGACGCTGGTGGTTTCCGCGCCGGACACGCGCATGACCTTGGTGATCGCCCAGGCCATGGCGCGCACCACCGCCTGCATCACGTTCAAGTGGTACAGCACGCCCATCAGCGCGGCGAAGAAAATGATCGTGGGCAGCACCTGGAACGCGAATATGAAGCCATAGGTATTGACGTCCATCATGCTGCCGAAGATGAAGGTGGAGCCGGCGTTGACGAAGCTCAGGACCTTGACGAACACCTGGCCCAACCAGTCGAACACTTCGCGCCCGCCCGGCACCAGCAGCACCAGCGCGGCGAACGCGATCTGCAGGGCGATGCCGATGGCGACCAGCTTCCAGTCCACGGCCCTCTTGTTGTTGGAAAACAGGAACACGATGCCGATCAGCACCGCCAGCCCGAACAACCCGAATCCGATCCGCCCCAAACCTTCCAGCATGTGCATCCCCTGCCGCGCGCGGCGTTCAATCGAACCAGACTAGAGCAGGGCAGGGGTTGCGGCAAGGCGCGGCGGCGCCCGGTGTCAGCCCACCCCGCGCCACGCCACCCACAGCGCCAGCGCCAGGAACACTACGGCCGCCACCCCGCGCGCCAGTTTCAGCGGCAAACGGTCGGCGAAACGATGCCCCAGCCAGACCACCGGCACGTTGGCCAGCAGCATGCCCAGCGTGGTGCCCACGATCACCTGCCACAGCGGCGTGTACTTCGCGGCCAATAGCATGGTCGCAACCTGGGTCTTGTCGCCGATCTCCGCCAAGAAAAAAGCGACCGTGCTGGCGAGGAACGCGCCGTGCGCCGGCAGTCTTTCCTTCTCGTCCAGAGCGTCGGGTTTCAAGGTCCACAAGGCGACGGCCAGGAAGCTGCCGGCCACACCCCAACGCAGCGCTTCTGGCGACAGCCATTGCGAAAGCTCTGCGCCGAACCAGGCCGAAATGGCGTGGTTGACCACTGTCGCGGTGAGGATGCCAAACGCGATGGGCCAAGGCTTGCGGAAACGCACCGCCAGCAGCAGCGCCAGCAGCTGGGTCTTGTCGCCCATTTCGGCGAGCGCCACCGTGGCGGTGGACACCAGCAGGGCTTGCAGGGAAAGCATGTTCGACTCCGGAGCCGGGCATTCGCGAAGGACGCGAAGGCAAACGCCGCGCAGCCCGGCCCGGGTATGCGCAACGCCTGCCTGCGGTCTTGCCCGACGGAACCACGGAGGTTCCGGCCCTGCGCACCATGGCATGCTTGCCAAGTGTGTTGACGCGCAGACCCGCGCGCGGCGGGTGGGCTACTCCCCGGAGGAGGAAAGTCCGCGCATCATATATCGACGGGAACGGCTCCGCCCAATTCATGCCGGCTAATGCGAACAGGTCGCGACTGACTGCCAACGTTTTTGCGAGCCTTCGTCGGCCAAGGCATCGCCGAGGCTTGCGAAAGGCAGTGGCTGTTCTTCGCTCCCGGCGACACTCGCTTGGCTGAAGTATTTTCGTTGCCATTCCGCAGCCTGGACCGCGGCGGGCAAGGCCACATCGGGATAGCGCAATTGCTGGGCGTTTGTATCCACCGGCTCTCCGCGCAGGCGCATCATCAGAAATTCGAGCGCCTGCGCTTTCAGCCGGTCATCGGGTATCAATTGCGAAAGCGGTGAATTGTCGTCCACATAAGCCTCCCACAGGGTCATGACCGCGGGCGTATACCCATTATGGAAAGCGTCCAGCAGCATGGCATCGGCTTCTTTCACCCAAACCGCGAATTCCGGACTTTTCGGGTCCCAGGCTTCCATCATGGTTACATCGCCACGCGCGTAGCGATACATCGCTTCGGGCTCACCGGCCAGAGCAGCCTGCCGCACATACCGGAATCCCAACGCTTTGCTGTCGGCGGGTGCGCCTTGGCAAGAAGCAACGAACGTACGTGCGCGAGGGCGGGCTTCGAGCAGGTGCCGGCGGTTGGCGTCTTCCAGGTCGGGTGGAATCGTCCCGCCCATCAGGCGGGCGTCGTTGGCGATCATATGCACGCGTGCGCAGCGTAAAAGCTTGAAGCCGAGCAGGCAGGCGGCTTTGCGATCGCCGCGATCGGCGCGCACGGTCAGCTCATCCAGACCCAGCCGAAGCAACGCGGAAGGCGCAGCCGGCGAAGTCGGCAGAGTTGGCGAAGTGGAAGCTGGCTGCTTGCCGGCACCGGAAATCGGCTCGACCGGTTTCGGCGCGTCCGTGGCCCGGATGCGTGACTCGGGCTGCCGGTCCGGCCACACCAGCAGCGCCGCCAGTATGGCCAGCACGATGGCGGCGGTCACGATCTTCTTTCGCTTCAATGGCATCACGACCGCATATTACGGCGTACACCGCTTCACCTTGTCTGCACATGCGTGCAAAGTAGCGTGGCGTTTCAATAATGGAGCAAGCCATGCACTACCGCCGTCTCGGTTCCTCCGGCCTGCAGCTGTCGGCGCTTTCGTTCGGCGCCTGGGTCACTTTCGGTGGGCAGATCGGGCGCGAGGAGTCGCGCAATCTGATCGCGGCCGCGTACGACCACGGCATCAATTTCTTCGACAACGCCGAGGTCTATGCCAAGGGCGAGGCCGAGCGCGTGATGGGCGATGTGATCGCCGACCTGCGACTGCCGCGCGACGGCTACTGCGTGTCCAGCAAGGTGTTTTTCGGCGCGGCGGAGAACCCAGCGCCGACCCAGCGCGGTTTGTCGCGCAAGCACGTGGTTGAAGCCTGCCACGCGGCGCTGCAGCGCCTGCGCGTGGATCATCTGGATCTTTACTTCTGCCACCGCCCAGACCCGGACACGCCGATCGAAGAAACCGTGTGGGCGATGGATGCGCTGATCCGGCAGGGCAAGGTGCTCTACTGGGGTACGTCGGAGTGGCCGGCGGCGCAGATCAAGGAAGCGGCGCGCATCGCGCGTGCGCATCATCTGCATGCGCCGACCATGGAACAGCCGCAGTACAACCTGCTGCACCGCCAGCGCGTGGAGCTGGAATACGCGCCGCTGTACTCCGAACTCGGCCTGGGCACCACCATCTGGTCGCCGCTGGCCTCGGGCCTGCTGACCGGAAAATACAACCAGGGCGTGGGCGCCGACACGCGTCTGGGACAGCAGCGCAATGCCTGGCTGCAGGATCTGGTGATCGGTTCGGAAGAAGAACGCCGGCTCGAACGCGTGCGCCGGTTCACCGCCGTGGCCGCGGAGCTGGGCGAAAAACCCGCACAGCTCGCCATCGCCTGGTGCCTGCGCAATCCGCACGTGTCCACGGTCATGCTGGGCGCCAGCCGCACCGAGCAGTTGCTGGAAAACCTGGGCGCGCTGGAGCTGGTGCAGCGCTACGACGAAGGCGTCTGGACGCGACTGGAAGCCGCTACCGCCTAAGACCGTGGCAGCGGCGTCCCGCTGCTCCCGCAGGAGCACTGGGTGGTGAGGCACTTGACTTGCTAATAAGAATCATTATCATTCAAGTCTGTTCCGTCATGGAGCTCACAGATGACCGCTTCTTCTTTGTTGTTGGCACGTCCTGAAACCCCGGCTCTGCGCGAACGTCCCGTGCCGTCAGCGCCCGCTGGCGTGGAGGAAACGCTGAGCAGTGAGCGCCTGCTCAACGGACGCCGCGAGATCCTGATCCGCCACGGCGACCGCGTGTATCGCCTGCGCCACACCAGCAACGACAAGCTGATCCTGACCAAGTAACCGCTCGCCCATCCATCCGATCCCGGTACGGTCGGACGCGCACGCGCCGGCCGATACCCTCAATTCTCTCCACCCGAGCGCCAGCCATCGGTTCGCCAGCTCACCGGGTCAATCCTCATAGGGCCCGTTGCACCGATGAACCGTCCCACCTTGCCAACTTGCGCGCTATGGCTGGCGCTGGCCGCCAACGCGCAGGCCGAAACCGCCGCCAATGCGGCCGTCAACGAACTCGAACGCATCCAGGTCACCGCCACGCGCAGCGAACGCGCCCTCGCCGATGTGCCCCACACGGTAGACGTGATCGAACGCGAACGCATGGATGAACTGCTCGTGCGCGATCTGAAGGATCTGTTCCGCTACGAACCCGGCATTACCGTGAGCAACAGCTTCGGCCGCTTCGGCATCGGCGACATCCGCATCCGCGGCCTGGGCGGCAATCGCGTACGCATCCAGACCGACGGCATTCCGGTGTCGGATGCGTTCTCCATCGGCAGCTTTTCCAACGCCAACCGCGACTTCGTCGATCTGGACACGCTCAAGCGCGTGGAGGTGGTGCGCGGCGCCGCCAGCTCGCTATACGGTTCGGACGCGCTGGGCGGCGTGGTTTCGTTCGTCACCAAGGACCCTTCGGATTATCTGGAGGACGGCAAGGACGCTTATTTCGGTTTCAAGCTGGGCTACGACGGCAGCTGGGACGGATTGTTCGGCGGGGCCACCGCCGCGTTCGGCGGCGAGCGCTGGTCGGGGCTGGTCGCGGTCAGTCACCGTCAGGGCAAGGAGACCGAGAATCAGGGCGAAATCGGCGGCTTCGGCAGCACGCGCACCTTGCCGAACCCGCAGTCGCGCGACGGCCGCAGCCTGCTATCGAAGCTGGTGTTCGCGCCCGACGCCAATCAACGCTTCAAGCTGACCGTCGAAGGCAACGAAGACCGCACCGGGACCGATCTGCTGACCTCGCGCGGCTTGCAGTCGTTGACCGGCGCCAACAACACACTCGTGCTCGGCGACGACCGGCAGACGCGCGCGCGGGTTTCGTTCGCGCACGAAATGGACGCATTGGATACGGGCTTTGCCGACAGCCTCGACTGGCAGATCTACCGCCAGGACAGCGAAACCACCCAGTACACGCTGGAAGAACGCACGCTGCCGCCGCCCACGCTGCGCGACCGCCGCGAACGCGATTTCGATTTCGACCAGCGTCTGTATGGCCTGCAGGCAAACTTCCGCAAGTCCTTCGCCACCGGTAGCGCGCAGCATGAGTTGGCTTACGGGCTGGACGTGTCGCGTACCGATACACGGCAGAAGCGCGACGGTTTGCGCACCTTCCCCGACACCGGCGTGACCACACCCACGCTGCTGCCGGACGTGTTCCCGGTGCGCGATTTCCCGATCAGCGAAACCACCACCGCGGCGCTGTATCTGCAGGACGAGATCAGCTTCGGCGAAGGCGACTTCCGCCTGGTTCCGGCGCTGCGTGTCGATCATTACAAGCTCAAGCCGGAAGTGGACAACATCTTCGCCGAAGACAATCCCGGCGTGGCGGTGACCGAGATCAGCGAAACCAATATCTCGCCCAAACTCGGCGCGGTCTGGCATTTCACCGAAGAATGGTCGCTGTTCGGCGGCTATTCGCGCGGCTTCCGTTCGCCGCCCTACAACGACGTCAACATCGGCTTCACCAACGTGCAGTTCGGGTATACCGCCATCGCCAATCCGGACCTCAAGCCGGAAACCAGCGACGGCCTGGAAGCGGGCCTGCGCTTCGCTGGCGAAGCCGTTTACGCCAGCCTGTCCGGTTACTACAACCGCTACGACGACTTCATCGAATCGCTGGTGGCAGTGAGCCAACCGCCACAGACGCCACTGATCGTATTCCAGTCGCAGAACATCGCCGAGGCCACGATCCATGGCGTGGAGCTGAAAGCCGGCGTGGATCTGGGCGAGATTTCCGAACGCTGGGACGGCTGGTCGCTGCGCGCCGCCGCCGCCTGGTCGCGCGGTCAGGACGAAACCCGCGACGTACCGCTGGACAGCGTGGATCCGCTGAGCGCTACTTTGGGCCTCGCCTACGAACGCGGCGCATGGGGCGCGGAGCTGGCGGGACGTTTCGTGGATGGGAAAAATCGCGTATCCGATCCGGCGCTGTACCGCCAAGCTGGCTACGGTGTGGCCGATTTGTACGCGCACTGGAATTTTGCGCCGGGCGCCAGGTTCCACGCGGGGGTGTTGAATCTGACCGACCGCGAATATTCCGATACGGGCGACGTGCCGCTGGTCAACGCCGGCAGCGCCACCTTGGACCGCTACACCAGTCCGGGCCGCAGTTTGTCGGCCAGCCTGTCGGTGGAGTGGTGACGCATATGGCAGTGCGGCTGCCAGAAAGTCGTTTCGACAGTGCTCCCGGCTGCACCGTGCACGCACTACCGCAGCCGCAGCAGCTCGCTGCATTGGGCACGGTGCTGTGCCTGTACCGGCCGCAGCAGGGCGGCGAACTGAGCGGCTGGGCGCAGTCGGTGCGGGTGGAGGCGCAGGTCGGTGTGGAAAGCGACGGCCTGCGCGAGAGCCTGGTTTTCTTCGACCGCGAAGGCCGCTGCTGCTGGCGCCTGTGGCTGCTGCCCGACAGCGATTTCCTGGCATGGGATCGCGTGTCGGCGTCGCTGCCGCACCGCAATGCGGCCGAGCCCGTCGACGGCATCGGCGAGCGACTGTGGCAGCGGCTGGCGCGGCGCCTCGCCGGCGAGCGCTGGCGCGCCTGCGTGCTGCAGCTGCATGCGCTACCGCCCGCGCCCGCACTGCCGGTACTAGCCGCCAGCCTGACGTCGCTGTCCGCCTTGGGCGCGGCCACCGCACGCGTGATCGCGCGCGCGGAAGGCGCAGACATAGAAATCGCACTGGACGATTGCTGTTGCGCGCATGCCGCGCTGGCGGCGAGCGCTTCCGCAAGTCGCGACACTGCCGTCATCCCGATTATTCCATCCCGCAAGAGAGAACCAACATGAAGCACCCGTTAGCCATCGCCATGGCCCTGTTTTCCACGCAGACCGCAGCGCAAGAAGAAAGACTAACCGCGCAATCCGACCCGGCGCGCGACCGACAATCCATCCTCGCCATGCAGGGCGAATACAAAGTCAGCTTCGCCTTCGACGAAACCGTGCTGCTCGCCGACGGCTACACGCGCATGGAGCCGCAGCGCAGCGGCGCCAGCGAGGTGGTGATCGTGATCGAGGACACGCCGGACAAGGTGGTGTTGCAGCACCTGCTGGTCGATACCCGCAATGGCCACGTCACCAAGCACTGGCGGCAAGACTGGACCTACGAGGCGCCGCGGCGGTTCGAGTTCAGCGCCGACCAGACCTGGACCGTGCGCGATATTCCGGCCGACCAGACCCGGGGTGCCTGGACGCAATGCGTGTACGAAGTCAGCGACGCGCCTCGCTACTGCGGCACAGGACGCTGGAACCACAAGTACGGCGCGGCCACCTGGACCTCCGACCGGACCTGGCGGCCGCTGCCGCGGCGCGAGTACACCAAGCGCAAGGACTACAACGCGCTGAATGTCGAGAACCGCCACACCATCGTCCCTGGCGGCTGGACCCACGAGCAGGACAACACCAAGGCGGTGCGTGCAGCGGACGGCAGTACGGAGCGCACGATCGCGCGCGAATACGGCTTCAACGACTACCGCAAAACCGCCGAGGTCGACTTCAAGCCGGCCTACGATTACTGGAAAGGCACCCAGGCCTACTGGGCGCGCGTGCGCGGCCTGTGGGACGCGCAGTTCGCCGAGCACGGCGGCGTGCATCTGAAGACCAAGGTCGACGGCATGCCGATCATCGTCGCGACCTTCGGCCAGGCCGAGCGCGCGGGCAAGGGCGAGGCATTGGCCGACGCCGACCTGCGCGCGGTGTTCGCGCAATGGGTCGCAGCGCCGGCCGCGTTGCCCGCTGGCGGCAATACTTCGCGATAATGACACCATGGCGCATCGCGCCGGCCGGCATGACATCCCGTCGGCGCCGCGCGCCCCACCTGACTTAAGGAGAATGCAATGCATGTCCGTCACCACGCCGCGCGAATGCTGCAGGCGCTCGCGCTTGGCTGCCTGCTGCTGTCCGGCAGCGCATCCGCGGCAGACGACGAGGTCAACCTCTACACCACCCGCGAGCCTGGCCTGATCCAACCGCTGCTCGATGCCTTCACCGGGCAAACCGGCATCGCGGTCAATACCGTGTTCGTGCGCGACGGCCTGCTCGAGCGCGTGCGCGCGGAAGGCGCGCGTTCGCCGGCCGACGTGCTGATGACGGTGGACAGCGGCAGCCTGCTCGACCTGGTCACCGGCGGCGTTACCCAGGCCGCACCGTCGAAGGTGCTGGAAAGCGCGATCCCGGCGCACCTGCGCGGCGCCACCGGGCATTGGTACGCGCTGTCGCTGCGCGACCGCGTGCTGTATGCCGACAAAGATCTGAAGCTGGGTGGTTTCGCTTACGAGGATCTCGCCAAGCCGGAATGGAAAGGGCGGGTGTGCATCCGTTCCGGCCAGCATCCCTACAACACCAGCCTGATCGCGGCGATGATCGCGCACGCCGGCGAGGCGAAGACCAAAGCCTGGCTGCGCGGAGTCAAGGCCAATCTCGCGCGCAAGGCCGCCGGCGGCGACCGCGACGTCGCGCGCGACATCCTCGCCGGCATCTGCGACATCGGCATCGCCAACGCCTACTACGTTGGGCGGATGAAAAACGCGCCGGCCGGCGACGAGCAGCGCAGCTGGGGCGATGCCATCCAAGTGGTGCATCCGGTGTTCGCGAGCGCCAAGGACAGCGGCACCCACGTCAACATCAGCGGCGCCGCGGTGGCGAAACACGCGCCCAACCGAGCCAATGCGTTGAAGCTGTTGGAATACCTGGTGTCCGACGTTGCGCAGGGCCTTTACGCGAAAGCGAACTACGAGTATCCGGTGAAGCGCGGCGTGGCGCTCGATCCGGTGGTGGCTAGCTTCGGCACGATGAAGCCCGACACGCTGCGGCTGACCGAGATCGCGAAGCATCGCAAGCGCGCAAGCGAGCTGGTGGACGAAGTGGGATTTGACCAATAGGCCGCTCATTATCGATGCCCGCAGCGCGCCTCATTGCGGCTGTGCGTTCGTTCTTGCGGGGGCGGAGGCTATGCGAAACAGCCGGTTTGCCGTCGTTTTGCGCAGGCAGGAATCCCCTTCGGCTTCGATTCTTCGCAAAAAAACCGGACGCCACAAGAATTTCGAATCGATGCGTCCGCGAAAACGAGGATCCGCATCAGTAGCGCAGGACAGCGGTCCCGGATTTCCGTCCGCGGTCAGCGACGAGGAACGTAAGGCGTCGCCAGTCTTGTGATGTGAGCCACAAACAGACCAAGATAGATCCCAGCGTTCGCCGGGAAGACGAGGGGTGGCAATGAATCATATGCATCGGAAGGAAGCGCGGGATTGAGTGCGACTGGCGCTTTTGGGCGCGACGATCGCCTGCCGTGGCTCATCGCCGCGATGCTGATCGCCGCCGCGATGCTGCTGCCATTGCTGTCGCTGGCATGGGTCGCTGCGCAGGGCAACGCAGGGTTGTGGTCGCACCTCGCCGCACATGTGCTGCCGCATGCGGCGTTGAACACCGCGCTGCTGTTGGGCGGCGTCGGCGTGCTGGTGGTCGTGGTCGGCACCTGCACCGCCTGGCTAGTCAGCGCCTACGATTTCCCCGGCCGCGGCGTGCTGTCGTGGGCACTGCTGCTGCCGCTGGCGATGCCGACCTACGTCGTCGCCTACGCCTATCTGGACCTACTGCATCCGTTGGGACCGGTGCAATCGACGCTTCGTGCGGCATTCGGCATCGACAGTCCGCGCGACTGGCGGCTGCCTGACTTGCGTTCGCTGCCGGGCTGCATCGTCCTGCTCGGCGGCGTGCTGTATCCCTACGTCTATTTGACCGTGCGCGCGATGTTCCTGACCCAGGCCGCGACCCTGGTCGAAGCCGCGCGTTCGCTCGGTACCGGCGGCCGCGCGCTGTTCGCGCGCGTGGCGCTGCCGCTGGCGCGTCCGGCGATCGCGGTCGGCGCGGCGCTGGCGTTACTGGAAGCGCTCAACGACATCGGCGCGTCCGAGTTCCTAGGCGTGCAGACGCTGACGGTGGCGATCTACAGCACTTGGATCACCCGCAGCGACCTGCCGGGCGCGGCGCAGATCGCGTGCGCGATGCTGGTCGTGGTGCTGGCGGTGCTGGCGCTCGAACGCCACGGCCGGCGCCGCCAGCGCTATGCGGTCACCCAGCGGCCGCGGCCGATCGCCGCGCAGCGGCTGCACGGCGCGCGCGCTTTTGCGGCGTGCGCCGCCTGCGCGCTGCCGGTGTTGCTGGGGTTCCTTGCGCCGGCCCTATTCTTGGCGGTCGAGGCGTGGGAACGCATGCGCAGTAGCGGCGTATCCGCGCAGCTGCTGGCCGCTGCCTGGAACACGCTGCGGGTCGCCCTGCTGGCCACCGCGGTCACCATTGTCGCGGGCGTGGCGCTGGCTTGGGCGATGCGGCTCGGGCAGGTGCGCCGGCGCGCGCGGCTGGCGACGCTCGCGCAGCGCATCGGCGGGCTTGGTTACGCGCTGCCGGGCACGGTATTGGCGATCGCCCTGCTGACGCCCATGGCCTGGTTCGACATTATGGCGAATGCGCTGCTGCCTGCGTCCGACGGCGCGCCGCGGCTGCTGCTGATGGGCTCGATCGGAGCGTTGGTGCTGGCCTACGCGCTGCGCTTTCTGGCGATCGCATCCGGCGGCGCCGAAGCCGGCCTGGCGCGTATTCCGGCGTCACTGGACTACGCTGCGCAGAGCTTGGGCTGCGGCGCGACGGCGACGCTGCGCCACATACACCTGCCGCTGCTGCGTCCGGCGCTCGCGGCCGCCGCCCTGCTGGTTTTCATCGATGCGATGAAGGAATTGCCTGCGACGCTGCTGCTGCGGCCGCTCGGCTTCGACACTCTGGCTACGCGGCTCTACGCCGAGGCCGCGCGCGGCACCTACGAGGAAGGCGCGATCGCGGCGCTGCTGATCGTGCTGGTCGGCCTGCTGCCGGTGCTGCTGCTGGCGCGCGGAGGCGAGCGCCAGGCGTCGATGCGCGACGCGATGGCGCCCGCGTTCGCGGCGGGCGCCCAATGAGCGACGCGCTGCGCATCGAGGGCATCCGCGTGGGCTATCCCGCGGCGCGCGGCATGCACATCGCCGTCGATGGCCTGTCGCTGACGCTCGCGTCCGGCGAGATCGGCTGCCTGCTCGGCGCATCCGGCTGTGGCAAGACCACCGTGCTGCGCGCGATTGCCGGCTTCGAGCCGTTATGCGCCGGTCGCATCGCATTGCAGGGCGAGGAAATCGCCTCCGCCCATGCCGGGCTGCCGCCCGAGCGACGCCGCGTCGGCATGATGTTCCAGGACTACGCGCTGTTCCCGCACCTCGATGTCGCTGGCAACGTCGGCTTCGGCCTGCGCAGGATGACGCGCGCGATGCGGATGCAGCGTGTCGAAGAGATGCTGGCCCTCGTCGGCTTGCCGGAAAAGGCGCGCGCCTATCCGCACGAACTCTCCGGTGGACAGCAGCAGCGCGTCGCACTGGCGCGCGCGCTGGCGCCGGCGCCAGCGCTGCTGCTGCTGGATGAGCCGTTCTCCAACCTGGATGGCGACACCCGTCAACGCCTCGCCAGCGAGCTGCGCGGGATGCTGAAAACCGCGGCCACGACCGTGCTCATGGTCACCCACGACCAGTCCGAGGCCTTCGCCATGGCCGACGGCATCGGCGTGATGCACGACGGCCGCCTGCTGCAGTGGGCCGACGCCGCCACGCTGTACGCGGATCCGGCGGACCGTTTCGTCGCCGGTTTCATCGGTCGCGGCAGCTGGGTGTCGGGAGCAACGCTCGGCCTTTCGCCCGGGATCGAGGCGCGCGTGCGGCCGCATCATCTCGTCGTCGCCGACGACGGGCCGATTCACGCGGTGCTGGACACGGTGACGTTCCAAGGACCGAGGTTCACCGGCGTGGTGCGCTTCGACAGCGGCGAAACCGCGGAAATCGAACTGCCGGACGCGTTTCCCGGCCGAGTAGGCGCGCCGCTGCGGCTGCGCCTCGCCGATACGCATCTGCCGACCTATCGACGCTAGCGGGCGCCGCGCCGGACCGTCGATCTTGCGGTCCGCGCGCAATGGCGCGGACGCCTCCTTGTCGCGCGCGGGACCGGATTCAACGACTGTCGCAAGACAGAAAAGTGGCCTTCAAGCCGGCTTGTAGGTACTGGAACGCCACCGCCGCCGGCTGGTCCTGAAGTTCGCAATCATTGGGCCGTTTCCCGGCCATAGCCCCTTGCTGTAGAGGTGGAAACGCGCCTGCGCCAGGATTAGGCAAGGTTCCGCTGATTTTGGTTTTGTGCGGTAGCCCTGCGTCTATACTCCGCGCTTGTCGAGGGGAAAACAGGAGCAAGCCATGTTCGAGACAGGTTTCCTGGCCATCGTGCTGCTGGTCGCGGGCGTCATTGGGGTGTTCAGGACCGTGCGCATGGTGCCGCAGGGCTTCGAGTGGACCGTGGAGCGTTTCGGCAAGTACACCAGCACCATGTCGCCGGGGCTGCACTTCCTGATTCCGGTCATGTACGGGGTCGGGCGCAAGGTCAACATGATGGAGCAGGTGTTCGAAGTGCCTTCGCAGGACGTGATCACCAAGGACAACGCCGTGGTGCGCGTGGACGGCGTGGTGTTCTTCCAGGTGCTGGACGCGGCCAAGGCGGCGTACGAAGTCTCCAACCTGGACCAGGCGATGATCGCGCTGGTGCAGACCAATATCCGCACCGTCATCGGTTCCATGGACCTGGACGAGTCGCTGAGCCAGCGCGAGACCATCAACGCCAAGCTGCTGGGCGTGGTCGACCATGCCACCAGCCCGTGGGGGGTGAAGGTCAACCGCATCGAGATCAAGGACATCCAGCCGCCGCAGAACCTGATCCAGTCCATGCAGCAGCAGAAGATGGCCGAACAGAACAAGCGCGCGGCGATCCTGGAAGCCGAAGGCGTGCGCCAGTCGGAGATCCTGCGCGCAGAAGGCGAGAAGCAGGGCGCGATCCTGCAGGCCGAAGGCAAGCGCGAGGCCGCCTACCGCGAAGCCGAGGCGCGCGAGCGCCTGGCCGAGGCCGAGGCCAAGGCGACCGCGATGGTCAGCGACGCGATCGCCAAGGGCGACGTGCAGGCGATCAACTATTTCGTGGCGCAGAAATACGTGGAGGCGTTCCGCGAACTGGCCAACGCGCCCAACGCGAAGTTCGTGATGATGCCCATGGAAACCAGCGGCATCATTTCCTCCATCGCCGGCATCGCCGAGCTGGCCAAGGAGTCGCTGGAGAAGCAGCAGGCCAAGATCGCGGGCAAGCCGCCGGCCTTGCGCTGAACCGGAACGGGGAGCACGCCATGCGTTGGGATGTGGTTTCGTGGGCGGCCATCGCGCTGCTGCTGTTCGCCGCCGAAGCGATGGCGCCGGGCGCGTTCATGCTGTGGATGGGCTTCGCGGCGACGGCGGTGTTCGTCGGCGTGCTGCTGATCCCCGGCGTACCGGTACTGGCGCAGGCGGCGGCGTTCATCCTGCTCAGCTTCGTTTCCATCCAGATCTACCGCCGCTGGTTCCGCAGGCACGAACCGCAGAGCGACCGCCCGCATCTCAACCAGCGCGCCAACACCTTGCTCGGGCATGTAGTCCCGCTGGAGCAACCCATCGTCAACGGCCGCGGACGCGTGCAGATCGCCGATGCGTTCTGGGTGGTGGAAGGCGACGACCTGCCCGCCGGCACGCCGGTGCGCGTGGTCGCAGTGGACGGCATGATGCTGAAGGTGCGGCGGGCTTGAATACACACTCGTAGCCGAGCTCGCTCGGCCGCTCTTGTTTCAACATCAAAAGCAGCCGAGCAAGCTCGGCTGCACAAGGCGTATAAGCGCCTGTTTGCCCCATCTGGAATAATGGCGCTCTTTCGCCGGACGCCGCCATGACCCACAAGACCCTGCTCAACGACACCCACCGCGCGCTCGGCGCCAAGATGGTCGACTTCGGCGGCTGGGACATGCCTATCCACTACGGCTCGCAGATCGACGAGCACCACCAGGTGCGCCGCGATGCCGGCATGTTCGACGTCAGCCACATGACCGTGGTCGACCTGCGCGGCGCGCGCGTCCGCGATTTCCTGCGCCGCCTACTGGCCAATTCGGTCGACAAGCTGAAGAAATCCGGCAGGGCGCTGTACACCACCATGTTGAACGAGCAGGGTGGGGTGATCGACGACCTGATCGTCTATTACCTGAGCGAGGATTTTTTCCGCCTGGTGGTCAACGCCGCCACCCGCGACAAGGACCTGGCCTGGATCGAACGCCAGGCCGCCGCGTTCCAGGTGCAGGTGAAGGAGCGCCCGGATCTCGCCATGGTCGCGGTGCAGGGGCCGAACGCGCGCGCCAAGGTGCTGGGCCTGCTGCGCGAATCCGACCGTGCCGCCGCCGACAAGCTCGCCCGCTTCGCCGCGCTCGACGCGCAGACCGCCGACGGCGTGCCGCTGTTCCTCGCGCGCACCGGCTACACCGGCGAGGACGGCTTCGAGATCGTGCTGCCGGAAGCCCACGTGGTCGCGTTCTGGAACGCGCTGCTGGCGGTGGGCGTGAAGCCAGCCGGCCTGGGCGCGCGCGACACGCTGCGTCTGGAAGCGGGCATGAATCTCTACGGCCAGGACATGGATGAAACGACCACGCCTTACGAAGCCGCGCTGGCTTGGACCGTGGCGCTGGACGAAGGTGCCGATTCGAAGCCGCGCGACTTCATCGGCCGCGGCGTGCTGCAGGCGCAGTCGTCCGGCGGCGGCCCGCGTCAGCTGATCGGGCTGGTGATGGACCAGAAAGGCGTGCTGCGCCACGGGCAGAAAGTACTGACCGCCAACGGCGACGGCGAGATCCTGTCCGGCACGTTCTCGCCCACGCTGGGCAAGGCGATTGCGTTCGCGCGCGTGCCGGCCGGTAGCCCGGGCGCCGTACGCGTGGACATCCGCGGCAGGGAAGTGCCGGTGCGGACGGTGAAATTTCCGTTCGTGCGCGAAGGCCAGGCGCAGCCCGGCGTGCTCGAATGACGCGCGCCGGCACGCCATCGCGATCGGGCGAAAGCCGTTCTTCACAGCGCGCATTCCTTCGCTAAACTATCGCCACGTTTCCCCCGCCCCACCATCCTCGATCCCCCCGGAGCAGCGATATGAGCGAAATTCCTGGCGACCTCAAATTCCTCAAGTCCCACGAATGGGCGCGCGTCGAAGGCAGCGGCCGTATCACCGTCGGCATCTCCGATCACGCGCAGGGCCTGCTCGGCGATCTGGTGTACGTAGAGCTGCCCAACGTCGGCGACCGGGTCGAGGCCGGCACCGCGGCGGCGGTGGTGGAGTCGGTGAAGGCCGCCTCCGACGTGTACAGCCCGCTCACCGGCACCGTGGTGGAAGTGAACACCGATCTGGCCGACAAGCCCGAAACCATCAACGAGGACGCCTACGGCGAAGGCTGGATCTACGTGATGGAGGCCGAGGACACCGATCAGCTCAACGACCTGCTGGCGCCCGACGACTACGCCGAGCTGCTCGAGGACGAGGATCACTGATCCTCATCCGCCCGGATCCGCAGCGCCGGCCGCCCAGTGCGGCCGGTCCTTTTTCGGGTGCCCTGTTTTTTGTGCCGGCATCCGCCCGCATGCTTCGCCGCGCATCGCTTCGGTCCGCGCGCGCCCTTCGCCGAAGCGCCGCGCGAAGTCCGCGAACCAGGTTTGCGGCGCGCCGGAGTTCCAAGAACGGCATCGGCGGCGATGCCGTTTTCGTTTCCGCAGGCATCCGCATTACGCGTGCCGGATGCGCTTCGCGCTTGCCCGTCGATGGCGTGGGCGCTGTCGGCGGGCCGAAAAAGTTTGCGCAAATTCGCGCATTCGGGCTTGTGCGACGCGAAATCCAGGCGTCCGTCGCGGCGCGGGCGACGCGTCCGTTTACTCGTCAGCAGGCGTCGCCGATGCGCGCGATGCGTAGGCCGGCGCATCGCGCCGCGCGCGCGCGACGAACGTGCATGCGCAAAAAAACCGCATGAAACGCGGCATTTTTTTACGATGCGCTGGGAACAGGCGCGACGCGCGCGCGCGCGCGCGCGCCGATTCGCCGGCGTCGCGCGCATCCGCGGCGGCGTCGGCGTTCGGGCGAGGCGTAAAAAAACTTTCCAAAAGTGTTGACACATCGAAAAAGCGTGATTAGGTTTCGCCCCATCAGACGTTTCCTGCGGAAGCAAGTGAGCCCAGTCATCGCGACGACACGCAAACTAAAACAGTCCCCTACTCGCGCCACAGGCACGACGGACGCCGGCTTCGCTTCCCCCGAAAAAACGCAAACCCATTCCCGACACCGCACTCGCGACGCCCGCGTCGCGGGTGTTTTCCCATTCGCGCGCCGAAGCGCGCACAGGCTCCAGCCGTTGCCGGCAGGGCCTGCCACCATCCGTTCCGACGCGCCTGGCGCGTCGGCGGCTGCCTGCGGGTCCGACTCCCGCGGCGTTCCATTGCAACTGGGCTTTGTAAACGGATCCAACAATCCATAGTTCACTGACGAGGAGCCATCACATGGCAACGAAGAAAGCTGCAAAGAAAAAGCCGGCCAAGAAAGCCGCCAAGAAATCGGCCGCCAAGAAGGCCGTGAAGAAGACCGTAAAGAAGGCCGCCAAGAAGGCGACCAAGGCTAAGAAGGCTGTGAAGAAGGTCGCCAAGAAAGCGGCCAAGAAAGTAGCCAAGAAGAAGCCAGCCAAGAAAGCGGCCAAGAAAGCCACCAAGAAGGCTGCCAAGAAGCCAGCCAAGAAAGCGGCCAAGAAAGTAGCCAAGAAGCCGGCGAAGAAAGCGGCAAAAAAGGCCACCAAGAAAGCTGCCAAGAAGAAGCCCGCCAAGAAGGCGGCTAAGAAGAAGCCGGCCAAAAAAGCCAAGAAAAGGGCTCCGGTAGCGCTGCCCCCAACTCCGGCACCGCTGATCTAAAAAATAAAAAAAGTAATCCCGATTACCTGTAATGCCATAGAACTCTCTCCCCGGTGCCCAGCGGGGAGGGAGTTTTTTTATGGGCGCGACAGAGCCCGTGCGGTGGGCGGAAATAGAAAGCCGCAGCGAGCTACTGGCTTTTCGTAGGAGCGTACCTCGCCTGCGCCGCTCCTTGCGCAATCAGCATCGCGGACAAGGCGCGCAGCTGGGAAGAAAGAGCGTGTTTACTTCGGCGAAGCGGTCGACTGGCTGGAGGACGAGCCGCTGTCGTTGGCGGGCGGTTCGGCCGATTCGGCCATCAGCAGATCGCTGCCCAGCGGTGTGTCCAGCCACTGCTGCGTCGGCAGGCCCATCGCGCGGTCCAGGATGGTCGGCAGCAGGCCCGTAGGCAGGCTGCTATTGCTGTTCCATAAAATCGCGATGCCCATATCGCGCTCCGGCACCATCGCCACCAGTCCGCGATAGCCCTGCACCGCGCCGGCATGGAAGACCACCTGCGATCCGGCGTAGTCGAACACGCGCCAGCCCAAGGCATAGCTCGCCGAATACACCCGCTCGCGCCGCCAGCCGGCGCGCATCTCGCCGGGCGTGGCGATGATAGGCGCATGCAGCGTGGCCAGCAGCGGCGCCGGCAATACATCGGGGCGGTGCCCGGTCTGCGCGATCAGCCACTGCGCCATGTCGCTGGCGCTGGCGTTGACGCCGGCGGCCGGCGGCAGGCGGTAATAGGTGGGCTTGGGCATCAGCGACACCCAGCCGTTGCGGCTGCGCACGTGCGGCCGCGCCCAGCGCGCGCTGCTCTCGATGCCGGCCAGTCCCATGCTGGCGTCGTTCATGCCCAGCGGCTTGAAGATGCGGCGGTCCACCGCCTGGTCGTAGAAGCTGCCGGTAGCGGCGAACACCACGTCGCCGATCAGGCTGAAGGCCACGTTCTGATAGGCGTAGCACTGACCCGGCATGCAGCTGAGCGGCGCGTAGGCGAGTTTCTGCGACACGCCGTAGTAATCGGTGTCGGCTTCTATGTCGCGGTCGAACGCATTGTGCGACTGCAGGCCCACGCGGTGGCTCAACAGGTCGGCCACGGTCACGCGCTGCGTCGACAGCGGATCCCTGAGCTGGAAGCTGGGCACGTATTCGGTGACCTTGCTGTCCCAGCGCAGCGCGCCGTCGTTGACCAGCAGCCCGGCCATGGTGCCGGCGAACGCCTTGGACAGCGATGCCAGCCGGAACACGGTGTGCCCATCGACCGTCTGCGGCGCGCTGACGTCGGTCACCCCATAGCCGCGCGCGCTCAGCACGCGGCCGTTCTGCACGATGGCCATGGCGATGCCGGGCACGCGCTGGCCCACGGTCAGTGCGTTGGCCATGTTTTCGAACGCGGCCACATCGAACCCCTGCGCCGGCGGCAGCACGCGCCGGGTGGAGAGATTGGTGCGGTAGGCGAGCGGCTGCGCGGGCGATTGCGTGTGCGCGGCGGCGGGGTCCGATGACGTGTTCCAGCGCAAAGGCGTTTGCGCCGTCGACGATAGCGTCAACGGCAGCAGCATGCCCAGCAAGCCGACCCGAATGGACCGCGAAGGCCGCCTCTTACCCTTGTCTTTCATCGTTCGTCGCGCCTGCGTAAGCTGTAGCCGTGCCGGATGATAGCGCCGGTTTTTCCGATTGCACAAACGGGGAGAGGTTGCATGTCCATCTTGTTCATCTTGTTGGTGATTATTGGGCTGGCGGTCGCAGTTGGGCTCTGGGGCGTGGGCATCTACAACGGCCTGGTGACGGCCCGCAATGCGTTCAAGAACGCGTTCGCGCAAATCGATGTCCAGCTTCAGCGCCGTTTCGACCTGATTCCGAACCTGGTGGAAACCGCGAAGGGCTATTTGAATCACGAACGCGAAACGCTGGAAGCGGTGACCGCGGCGCGTGCGGCCGCGCAGTCCGGTCTGGCGGCCGCCAAGGCCAATCCCGGCGATCCGGCGGCGATGGCCGAACTGGCGGCGGCGCAGGGCCAGTTGAATGCGGGGCTGGGCCGGCTGCTGGCCGTGGCCGAGGCGTATCCGGACCTGAAGGCCAACCAGAACATGATGCAGCTGACCGAGGAGCTGACCGCCACGGAGAACAAGGTGGCGTTCGCGCGTCAGGCGTACAACGATGCGGTGATGGCCTACAACAACCGGCGCGAGGTGTTTCCTTCCAGTTTCGTCGCCGGCTCATTCCATTTCGCGCCGGCGGCGCTGCTGGATATTCCGGCGGACAATGCGGAAGTGCGCGAGGCGCCGAAGGTGCAGTTCTGAGTGTCCTTCTCCCGCTTCGCGGGAGAAGAGCCTGCCCCCGCGAAGGCGGGGGTGCCCGAAGGGCGGATGAGGGCGGCCGGTGTGAGCTTGCGGTTGGAACGGATGCTGTTCCGATTCTAAAAAAACAAAGCGTTTCGCGCTACGCGCGAGTCACTTTTCTTTGAACGGCAAAGAAAAGTAACCAAAAGAAAGCCGCCCTGTAGTCGCGCCCCACGATGGAGCTGTGGGGTTCGCAAGCGGAACAGGAATTTCCGCAAGGCGCATCCTGCGCCTCCGGAAACGGCGCACATCCTTGTGCGCCGTCCCTGCGGGGTTTATCCCATCCCGCTTGCCGCGTCTCACGGGTTGAAAGCCCAAAACAAAAACAAAAACAAAAGCAAAAGCAAAAGCAAAAGCAAAAGCAAAAAAAGCAAAAAAAATCGCCTCCCCCCTCCCCCCTCTCCAAAAGACCAATGAACTTCTTCGAACACCAAGCCGCCGCCAGACGCAGCTCCACCCGCATGGTGGTGCTGTTCGCTTTAGCGGTGCTCGGGATCGTGCTGGCGGTGGATCTGGCGGTGTTGCTGCTGTTGGGCACGCAGCTGGAGAGCGGCGGCGGGGTGGTGGGGCTGTTGTTGGTCAGTACGGTTGGCACGGTGCTGGTGATCGGGTTGGGTTCGCTGTATCGCATGGCGTCGCTGCGCGATGGCGGCGAGGCGGTGGCGCTGCAGATGGGCGCTACGCCGGTGCCGGAGAACACCGCCGATTTCCAGCTGCGGCGGCTGCGCAACGTGGTGGAGGAGATCGCCATCGCCTCCGGCGTGCCGGTGCCCAAGCTCTATGTGATGGAGCACGAGGCCGCCATCAACGCCTTCGCCGCCGGCTATTCGCCGTCCGACGCGGCGGTGACGGTGACCCGCGGCACGCTGGACAAGCTCAACCGCGACGAGCTGCAGGGCGTGATCGCGCACGAGTTCAGCCATATCCTCAACGGCGACATGCGCCTCAACATCCGCCTGATGGGCACGCTGTTCGGCATCATGATGCTCAGCATCATCGGCCAGCGCGTGCTGATCTACGGGCGCGGCGGCGGCAGGAACGGCAACGCGGTGCTCGGCATCGCGCTGGTGGCGCTGGTGGTGGGCGGCATCGGCGCGTTTTTCGGGCGCATGATCAAGGCGGGGGTCAGCCGTCAGCGCGAGCTGCTGGCCGATGCGTCGGCGGTGCAGTTCACCCGCCAGACCGTGGGCCTGGCCGGCGCGCTGAAGAAGATCGGTGGCCTGCACGAAGGTTCGCAGCTGACCGATAAAGCCAAGGCAGAGGAAGTCAGCCACATGCTGTTCGGCGAGGGCATGCCGCTGGCGGGCTGGTTCGCCACGCATCCTCCATTGATCGAACGCATCCGCAAGCTCGAGCCTTCGTTCAACGCCCAGCAGCTGCAGCAGCTGTCCGCGCGCTGGCTGGCGTCGCCGCCCGATGGCCTCCAGGAAGACCTTGCGCTGGGTCTGGCCGGTGCCGCGCCGCCGCCGCTGCCGCCGCTTTCGCACCAGATCGACGTTACGCCGCCGATGGTGTCCGCGCAGGTCGCCGCTCCGGCCGAAAACGACTATCGCCGCGCCGGCAGCATCGTCGAATCTCTGCCGCTGGAGCTGCGTACCCTGGCCGCGCAGCGCGAGACGGTGGTGCCGCTGCTGCTCGGCCTGCTGCTGGATCATGACGCCGCAATCGTCGCCAAACAGCGCTTCGAGATCGTCGCGCGCCTGGGCGAAGCGACCGCCGCCGAAGCGCTGGCTCTGCGCGAACGCCATCTGGCCGCGCTGCATCCGATGCTGCGTCTGCCGCTGGCCAGTCTGGCGTTTCCGGTGCTGCGCCTGCGGCCGCGCCCGCAGCTGGACGAATTCCTGGCCGCGGCGCACGCCATGGTGCACGCCGACGGCCGCGTGTCGCTGTTCGAATACAGCCTGGGCCGCCTGCTGGAAACACAAGTCCGCGAATCGCTGGATCCCGCGCGTTATGCGCGCTTCGGGCGGCGCAAGCCGGGCGGAGTGAAGCAGGAATTCGCCACGCTACTGGCGGTCGTCGCGCAGGCGGGCAACAACAGCCCGGCGGCCGCGCAGCACGCGTATCTGGCGGGATTGCAGCGTGTACTGCCGCGCGATCACCTGCCGTACGCGCCGCCCGCTGAAGGCGCGCTGGCGCTGGAGAACGTGTGGGAGGCGCTGGACGCGCTGGATCCGCTGGCCAAGCAGGCGGTGGTGGAAGCCATCACCGCCGCCATCAGCCACGACGGCCGGATCCGCGTGGCCGAATCCGAGCTCCTGCGCATGATCTGCGGCGTGCTGCATTGCCCGCTGCCGGCGATGCTGGAGCGCGGCTAAGCGAACCGAGACCGACAAACCATGCGCTTCTTGATATTCGGCGCGGTCAGCAACGCCGAAACCACGGCGACGGGTGCGGGCATGCGCGAGTTGTCCACACTACCGAAGCGATACGGCCCGGGGCGCTGGCGGAAACGCGAATGCGAGGCTGAGCTCAAACTGCCGGACGGGGCGGTGGGGATTACCTGGATCCGGCGAAGCCGTTTGTCGCGGTTGCGTTGCCGGAGCCTGTAGTCGAGCAGGTTCTGCGCGCGACCTGAGTCAGGCCATACCTGTCCCATATGGCTGGGAAGCGCTCGCGTTCTGCAGCTTGCTCATGCCCGTTCAACTTCGTCCGCGAATCAGGTCCGAAGCCCGCTCGGCGATCATGATCGTCGGCGCGTTGGTGTTGCCGCCGATCAGGGTGGGGATCACCGAGGCGTCGATCACGCGCAGGCCGTGCACGCCGCGCACACGCAGTTGGGTGTCGACCACGGAGGCGGCGTCGCTGCCCATGCGGCAGCTGCCGACCGGGTGGTAGACGGTCTCGGCTTTGGCGCGGATGAAGTCGGCCAGTTCGCGGTCCGACAGGTCGCGGCGCGCCGGGTGGATCGGCGCGCCGCGGTAGGTATCGAAGGCCGGCTGCGCCAACAGCTCGCGCGAAAGTTTGGCGCATTCCACCATCATCTTCAGGTCGAAACCTTCGGCATCGCTAAGGTAGTTGGCTTCGATCCGCGCGTCGGCGCGCGGGTCGGCGCTGTTGAGGGCGATGCGGCCGCGGCTGCGCGGGCGCAGGAAGCAGGCGTGCAGGGTGTAGCCGTCGCCTTTCAGACGGCGGCGGCCGTGGTCGTCCAGCATCGCCGGCACGAAGTGCAGCTGGATGTCGGCGCGCTCGTCCGGCGCCAGCGACGAGCGCAGGAAACCCCCGGCTTCGGCGATATTGCTGCTGCCCGGGCCGCTGTGGTGTTTCAGGAAGTAGCTATAGGCGATGGCCGCATCGCCCACGCGGTCGTAGGTGACGCGCTGGGTGGAATGCTGCAGCGTGCAGATGTCCAGATGGTCCTGCAGATTGCGCCCGACCTGCGGCGCGTCCACCTGCACGGCGATGCCATGGCCCCGCAGCTCGTCGGCCGGGCCGATGCCCGACAGCATCAGCAGCTGCGGCGAATTGACCGCGCCACCGCACAGCAGCACTTCGCGCGCGGCGCGCGCCTGCACTTCCTTTCCGTTCTTCGCATAGGCCACGCCCACCGCGCTGCCGTTTTCCAGCACGATGCGGCGCACCAGCGCGCCGGTGACCACGTGCAGGTTGGCGCGCGACTTCGCCGACCGCAGATAGGCCACTGCGGTGGAGCAGCGGGCGCCGTCCTTCTGCGTGACCTGGTACAGGCCTACGCCCGACTGCTGCGGGCCGTTGAAGTCGTCATTGCGTGCGAAGCCCGCCTGCTGCCCGGCTTCGATGAACACCGACGACAGCGGATTGGTGTAGCGCAGGTCGGACACATGCAGCGGGCCGTCGCCGCCGTGCAGCGCGTCGGCGCCGCGCGAGTTGCGCTCGGCGCGCTTGAAATAAGGCAGGGCATTGTTCCAGTCCCAACCGGTCGCCCCGGCGGCTGCCCAGTCGTCGTAGTCGCGGGGCACGCCGCGGATGTAGCACATGGCGTTGATCGAACTGGAGCCGCCCAGCACCTTGCCGCGCGGCCACCACAGGCGGCGATGGTTGAGATGCGGTTCCGGCGCGGTGTCGTAATTCCAGTTCACGCCCTTCTGACCGACCAGCTTGGCCAGGCCCGCGGGCATATGGATGAAGGGATGCCAGTCGCGCGGACCGGCTTCCAGCAGCAGCACTTGAACGTCGGGGTCTTCGGAAAGGCGGTTGGCCAGCACGCAGCCGGCGGAGCCGGCGCCGATAATGAGGTAGTCGTACACGTGCCAACCTGCTGCGAGGACCGGCCGAACCTAACCAGCGCACGTAGAGCAAATGCTCTGCGCACCGGCCCGCGCGCCAAGCGCTTGAAAGCAGGCCCATCGGCCGCCCGAAAGCGCTGGCGATGCTGCAGTGCATCGGATACCGTGCGCTCACAGCCGGGCGGGAATGCGGTCCATGCGGTCAAGCGGAAGTCGGGTGCACGCGGGCGAATGGCATGCGGTGACGCTGTCGTTCGTCTATTTCTTTTGCGTGCTTGCCGCGTACTACGTGATGCGTCCGGTGCGCGAACAGCTGTCCGCGGTAGTGGGCTCCACCCAGCTGCCGTGGTTTTACGGCGCCACATTCCTCGCCACGCTGATGCTGACGCCGGTGTTCGCCGGGCTCATCGCGCGCTATCCGCGGCGTATTGTGGTGCCGGTGGTGTATGCGTTCTTCATCGCCTGCCTGCTGGGGTTCGTGCCGGTGTTCACCACCGAGGGATTGCTGAGTCCGCGCGCGCTGGGCACGGTGTTTTTCGTCTGGGTCAGCGTGTTCAACCTGTTCGTGGTGTCGGTGTTCTGGAGCTTCATGTCCGATATCTGGAACATCGAGCAGTCGCGCCGCCTGTTTCCCATCATCGCCCTGGCCGGCACCGCCGGCGCGGTGACCGGGCCGGTGATCACGCGCAGTTTGGTGGAAGTGATCGGGGTGGCGCCACTGCTGGTGGTGTCGGCAACGCTGCTGAGCGTGGCACTGGGCTGCGTGGTGCTGCTGGGGCGCTGGGCGCGCGTGCACGGCGCGCGCCGGCACGAGGCCGGGCACGAAGCCGCGGTGGGCGGCGGCATGTTCGACGGACTCAAGCAGATCTTCTCCGATCCCTTCATGCGCGGCATGGCCATTCTGCTGCTGTTGGCCGACGGCATCGGCACGGTCAACTACGCGCTGGTGGCCGACTACTCCGGCGCCACCTTCACCGATGCGGTATCGCGCACGCGCTTCGCCGCGAACGTGGACCTGACGGCCAATGTGCTCACCGCGATCACCCAGCTCACCCTGACCCGCTGGCTGCTGCCGCGCAAGGGGCCGGGCCTGCTGATCCTGATCTGGGCATTGCTGAGCGTTGCGGTGCTGCTGCTGGTGGTATTTTCCAGCGATCCGCATGCGCCGCTGATCGGCGCCATGCCGGCGGTGGCCATCGCATTGATCGTCAGCCGCGGGCTGGCCTACGGCATGGCCGAACCCGCGCGCCACAGCCTGTACACCAAGGTGCCGCGCGACGTGCGCTACAAGGGGCAGAACGCAGTTGACACGGCGGTGTGGCGCTTCGGCGACCTGTCGATTGCATTGGGTATGAACGGACTGCGCGCCATGGGCGTGGTCACCGGCGGATTCGCCGCGTTCAGCGCACTGGCCGCGCTGACCGCCGCCGGCATCGGCTGGCGCCTGACCAAGCGACTCGAAACCAAATCCGACCCCACGCCGGCAGGCCCCCCCAACACCGCAAACCGACGCGAGCCCGCATGACCTATGGCGCATGGCGGCGCTGCCGAGCGCGGCGCAAGCTGGCCGGCATCCCTCTCAATGAAGGCCTGCCCGCATGCGCAACCGCCGTGATTTCCTGTTCGCCGCCACCGCCGCGACCGGCTGGCTCGCATTGCCCGGCTGCGCACGCGCGGTACCGCGCGCTTCCGGCAGGCCGCTCGAGATCCTGGTGATGGGCGGCACCGGTTTCCTCGGTCCGCACTTCGTCGAAGCCGCGCGCGCTGCAGGCCACAAGCTGACGTTGTTCAACCGCGGCAAGACCAATCCCACGCGCTTCAGCGGCGAGGAATTCAAGGACATCGAACAGCTGCAGGGCGACCGCAAGACCGATCTCTCCGCACTGCAGGGCAAGCGCCGCTGGGACGCGGTACTGGACACGTCGGCCTATCTGCCCGGCGACGTGACCCGCTCGGCCGGACTGCTGGCGCCGCGCGTGAACCAGTACGTCATCATTTCGTCCATCTCGGTCTACGCCGACAACAGCATGCCGGGCGCGGACGAAACCGCGGCGGTCGGCACGCTGGCCGATCCCACCGTCACCGAGATCACCGGCGAAACCTACGGGCCGTTGAAGGCGTTGTCGGAACAGGCGGCGCAGAAGGCTTTGCCTGAGCGCACCACGGTGATCCGTCCGGGTTTGATCGTCGGCCCCGGCGACAACACCGACCGCTTCCCCTACTGGCCCGCACGCGCCGCGCGCGGCGGCGAAATCCTGGCGCCGGGCGCGGCCAGCGATCCCACCCAATTCATCGACGTTCGCGATCTGGCCGAGTTCATCTTGCGCGCCATCGAAACCAACACCGTGGGCGTGTTCAACGCCGACGCCGCGCCCGGCGCGCTGACCATGGGCGCGCTGCTGCGTGCCTGTCAAATCGCCGGCACCGCCGCCAACGACATCCAGTGCATCCGCGCGCCATGTCCACAGCCGCCGGAAGCCAGCTCCACCGTCACCTGGGTGTCGGCGGATTTTCTGGAGGCGCAGCAAGTCAGCGCGTGGCAGGACATGCCGGCGTGGGTCCCGCCGACCGGCGAATACGCGGGTTTCGGCCGGCGCAGCACCGCGCGTGCGCAAACGGCAGGCCTCGAATACCGGCCGCTGCAGACCACGGTGAACGACACGCTGCAGTGGTGGCTGGGTTTGCCGGAAGAACGCCGCGCGAAACCCAAGGCCGGCCTAAGCGCCGCGCGCGAGGCCGAAGTGCTGAAGGCCTGGCATGCGCGGGCGGCGACCGGTTGAAAGTAGCCGGGGCCACGGCCCGTTCTGGCAGCGGCTTGGCTATGCTGCCCCTATCCCAAGCAGCGGAGATTCCCATGCTGGTCCTTGCCCAAACGCTGGTCGTGCTGGTCGCGCTGTTGCACGCGTACTTCCTGGTCCTGGAAATGTTCCTGTGGACCAGGCCGCTGGGCCTGAAGACCTTCCGCAACTCGCCCGAGAAAGCCGCCGCAACGGCCGTGCTGGCCGCCAATCAGGGCTTGTACAACGGATTCTTGTCCGCGGGTCTGCTGTGGGGGCTGTTCACCGCGCAGTGGAACGTGGTGCTGTTCTTCCTGGGCTGCGTGGTGGTGGCCGGTCTCTACGGCGCGTACAGCGTCAGCAAGCGCATCTTCTTCGTGCAGGTGCTGCCGGCGATCATCGCGATCGCCGCGGTGTGGGCGCTGACCTGAAAACCACTGTGGGAGCGACGCAAGTCGCGAGCGGATCGCCGACACCACCCATTCGTTGGTACGGTCGCGACTTGCGTCGCTCCCGCAGTCGAAGGGTCAGCGCGCGGGTTTGGGCGACACCCACATCGAAATGACCGCCTTGAACACCGCGTCGCCCTGCGGGTCGGTGACCAGCACGTTCACCGGCAGCTCATAGCCTTCGGCCGCTTCGCGCGGCGGGAATTCCGGCGTGGCCACCGCCGTCTGCCTGCCGGCGGCCTTCTTCAGATACTCCACGCGCATGCCTTTCGGAATCCAGCGCATCGACGCGGGAATGCTGACGTCGGTCATCAGCCCGCCGCTGAATTCGGCCAGGTTGCACAGCGCGATGGCGTGCACGGTGCCCAGATGGTTGGTGACGCTGCGGCGATGGGCGAGGGTGGCTTCGGCGCGGTTGGGTTCCAACCGCGTCATCCTGGGCTTGATGCTGCCGAAGTAGGGCGCCTTGAAGCAGATCAATTTCGAGAACAGCCAGTGCCCGAACGGCTTGCGCGCGAGCTTGTCGTATAGCCGCAGAACGGAAGCGCTCATGGCGAAACCTCATACTTTTCTGCCTCCTCCGTTGCGCAGCAGGGGAGGGTTGGAGAAGGGTGCTTTTGATCTTGCTGCTGCTGTTGCCTGAATCCGACGAAAGGGCAAGAGCAAAAAGCACCCCCTCCCGGCCTCCCCCTACTCGTTGCGCGAGCAAGGGCAGGGGCCAATCACGCCGCGCGCGACTGGCCCTGCGGCTGCCGCTGGTCGTAGTAACTTGCCGCGCGCAGTTCGTGCACGTCGAAATCGTCCACCGTGATCGTCTCCAGCGTGATCTCGCGCAGTTCCTCCAGCTGCCTGCGCTCGTCGGCGGTGATCCAGTGCTCGCGCACGCCTTCGTCCAGCTGCGCAGCGAAATCCAGCGCTTGGATGTCGCTGTTCTTCAGCGCCTTCAGGAACTTGCGCTCCACCGGCTCGGCCAGGATCGCCTTGGTCAGATAGCTGTTGATGCGGCCGCCCGGATTGTTTTCGCACGGGGTCAGGAACACGCCGTGCGCCAGACGGTCGCGCGCCTCATTGGGCGCCATCAGCAGCGCGGCCACGCGATGGCCCAGGCGGTCGCTCGGGGCCTGCGCGCGGCGGCCCCATGGGAACACCAGCGCCCACAGCAGCCAGCCGACCGGACGGATCGGGAAATTACGCAGCGCGCCGGACAGCGCCAGTTCGATCTTGTGCACGCTGTCGTGGAACGCCCAGGCCAGCAGCGGCTGGTCGGTGACCGGCGCGCCTTCGTCGTGATAACGCTTGAGCATGGCGCTGGTCAGGTAGATGTGGCTCAGCATGTCGCCCAAGCGCCCGGACAGCGATTCCTTGAACTTCAGTTTGCCGCCCAGCAACAGCATCGACACGTCGGCCATCAAGGCGAGGTTGGCGGAATAACG
>JAESGX010000198.1_pt1 | contig 41403 bp, 39 predicted proteins | sample 9269801 | NCBI WGS metagenome assembly JAESGX01 (sample SAMN16773122, study PRJNA677054) | algae metagenome | isolation source: Pleurocapsa minor GSE-CHR-MK-17-07R and co-occurring heterotrophs from wet... | place: USA: Lower Calf Creek Falls, Grand Staircase Escalante National Monument, UT ... | reverse complement strand
GGCTGACGGTGAAGGCCATCAGCTGATCGAGCGTCATGTCGTCCTCGGCGTAGAGGTCGAGGAGGCGGGGCGAGACGGCGGCGAGGCGGAGCCGCTGCCGGACGACGCCGACCGAGACGAAGAAGGCTGCGGCGATTTCCTCCTCCGAGCGGCCGCGCTCGCGCAGGGCCTGGAACGCGCGGAACTGGTCGAGCGGGTGCAGCGGGGCACGCTGCACGTTCTCGGCCAGGCTGTCCTCCTCGGCGATGCCCTCGGTGCGGATGATGCAGGGGATCGCCGCGGTGCGGGCGAGGCGCTTCTGCTTCACCAGCAGCTCGAGCGCGCGGAAGCGCCGGCCGCCCGAGGGCACCTCGAACATGCCGGTGTCGCGGCCGTCGTCGTCCAGCACAGGGCGGACGGTGAGGCTCTGGAGCAGGGTGCGCCGGGCGATGTCCTCGGCCAGTTCCTCGACGGCGATGCCGGCCTTGATGCGGCGGACATTCGCCTGGCTGAGCACGAGGCGGTTGAAGGGGATGTCGCGCGAGGCGGAGAGCGCGACCTTGGGGGCGGACTTCGACATGGGGGTTCTCCATGACGGGCCGGCCGGGAGCCTCTCTCCCGACCCTCAACCCGTCACGAAGACCGCCTCGGCCCTCTCACTCTCTCGCCGCCGCTGGTGCGGTAACTTGGAGATTCCACACCTCCGCACCGGCCGCGCGATAGGCATCCGCGACAGCCGCGAGCGGCGCGTAGGAGAAGGCACCCCAGGGCGGCGGGCTGGCGGGCTCGCCGACGGCGACCATCGGGCCGCGCACCGCGAGATCGCAGACGACTTCGAAGGCCAGCCCTCGGCTGTCGATGACCGGCAGGCCAGCAGCGATGCAGGCCGTCTTGATGGCCTCACAGTCGTGCCCGCTGAGATATGCGCCACGGGCGAAGTACAGGGTGAAGCCGCCGCGGCCGATGGCGAGGTGACCGCCCTCCGTAGCCAATGCTTCGCGGATGTAGTGGCCGTAGCGCTCCTCCGCCTCTGGTGCGATGAGCGGAGCCGCGGCGTTGCTCTGACGGGTCACTACACAGCCTCCGCTGCATCGGCCTCATCGGTGACCGCTTCGGCCTCGGGCGCGAAGGCGAGCAGGAAGTCGGCCGCCTTCGACGCTGCGCTCGCCGCGCGAACGATCGCGCGATTGTCCTCGCGCAGCACCTCCAGCCAGGAGCCGATGTAGTCCGCATGGCGCACCGTCGGCACGATGCCAAGCGCGGCGCAGGTGAAGGCCGCCGTCATCTCGGCGACCAGTTCCTCCTGCGCGTACTTCTTCGAGCCAAAGCTGTTCGCGATTTCGCGGCCGAGGCGCGACGCGTGTCCGGTCCAGTGGCCGAGCTCATGCAGCGCTGTCCGGTGCCAGTCAATCGGCTGGAAATAGGCCTGCGGCGGCGGCACGCGGATGAAGTCGCCGAGCACGTCGTAGTAGGCGCGCTCCCCGCCGATGCGGAATTCGGCGCCGGAGGTTGTGATCAGCGCCTGCACGCGTGGTTCGATGAGTGAGGTATCCGCAGGCGGTGCCGCCGCGGCGAGTTCGGGCGGCAACCCGTCGCACTGCTCGACGTTGAAGACGGTGAAGCGCTTGAGGAAATGGATCGCGCGGGCGTCCTTGCCCGTCTCCTGCGCGCGCTGGCGCTCCTCGCCGGGAATGAACCGATCGGCGTAGACGACGGTGGTGCCACGCTCGCCCTTGCGCACGCTGCCGCCCAGCGCGAGGGCCTGGCGGAAGGTGAGCCAGCTCTGGCCGGCGTAGCCACGCTCGACGACGGCGCCCCACAGGATCAGCACGTTGATGCCGGAGTAGCGCCGGCTGGTCGCGGCGTTCGTCGGCAGCGCCAGCGGCGCGGCGACACCCGAGGTTCCCCAGGGCTGCACCCAGGGCAGGCGCCCGGCCTCTAGTTCGGCGATGATCCTGTCGGTGATCTCGTCGTAAAGGTTTGCGCGGTCACCGGAGGCTCGGCCGCTCGGGGCCGGCCGCGTCGCGGAGCGGGTCATGGCAGGTCTCCATGACGGGCCGGCCGCGAGCCTCTCTCTCGGCCCCGAAACCCGTCACGGCGACAGCCGCGTCGCTCTTACTCTTGCTGGGCCATCGCCACGGCCAGTGCAGGCCTCGGCACTCCGCGCGACGGAAACGCCCCGCAACGTGGAGGGCGGCAGCGTCAATATCGCCGCGATCCATCGCCCCTGGTTCGCTCATGGCGATGCGCGGCCGCCCAGGCATCGAGATCCCGCACCGCGTACCGGACATGCCGCCCGAACTTGTAGAACGCAGGCCCGCCGCCGGTGGAGCGGTAGCATTCGAGCGTGTGCGGGGTGAGCGCCAGGTGGCGGGCGGCAGCCTCCGTATCCACGAACGGGATCGGGCCCGCGTCGTTCACCAGGACGGCGCGACGCATGATCTCCGCAGGCGGCCAGCGTCCGCCGGCATTGCGGCAGTCAGACATTGTTCGCTTCCTCCGCTGCCGACTTCGTGTTTCGTGGAGCCGACCGATTTGGACCACTACGCTTGCGGAAGGGGCGGTAGTTCCGTAGCCCGGTGCGCGTGTCGCTCGAACTTTCCTCGAAGCTTTGTGGAACGTCGGCTGGCGCAGGCGCCTCTACTTCATGCGCGGGTGCGGCCGGAGATTTGGCGTCGGCTGGGGGCGACGGAACGGCAGTCCCTGATACCACGCTGCGGCGATGTGCCGACACGACCTCCGCCGCTGCACGGATCGGGTCGTCTTCCGCGTGGACGTATCGCATGAACATTGTCACCGTCTTGTGCGCTGTCAGCGCCATGCCGACTTTCAACGGAACGCCGGAGTTTGCGATGTCGGTCGCCGCGCGATGACGGATCGCGTGCGTGCCGCAATGCTGCAGCCCGGCGCGTTCCAGGATGCGGGTCCATCCATGCGTGTAGGTGTGGCCGGACATTGGCTTGGCCGGATCGAAGATCGACGGCACCACGTAGGGCGAGCCTTCGAGCCGCGGCGCGCTGTGCAGCAGATCGATGGCTTCGGCGCTCAACGGCTTCGACATCCCACCGGTCTTGCTGTCAGGCCAGACCACACGGCGGTTTACGAAATCAACCCACTCCCATTGCAGGTCGAGAATCTCGGACCGCCGGGCAGCGAAGGCAAATTGCAGGCGGATCGCCAGCGTGAGGAACGGATGCTCGAGCCCCTCCGTGTCGGCACGGTCCAGATACGCGAACAGCATCCGCAACTCGCCATCGGTGATCAGCCGTGTGCGCCCCTTCTGCGGATACTTCGGGATGTGCCGCGTGGGGTTCGTGCCATCCGGCCGGTATCCCCACACCTCGGCCATGCCGAACATCCTGCGCAGGCAGGCGAGCGTGTGGTTCGCGGCGGTGGGCGTGCGCTCCATGCCGGCGATCAGTCGTGCGACGTCGCTGCGCGTGACGTCCGGCACCTTGAGGTGGCCCAGCTTCGGGACGATGTGGGCGTTGATGTTGACGCGGTTGCCGCGGACCGTGCTCCGCTTGTTGCGCGGCAGCGAGTAGTCGCTGATGAACCGCTGGCAGAGTTCCTTCACCGTCGGCGCGGCGCGCGCAGCGGCGCGGTCGGCGCTGGGGTCGCTGCCGCGGCGGACATCGGCGAGCCAGTCCTGCGCAATGCCGCGGGCCTGCTCCACGGTCAGTTCGCCGTAACGGCCGATCGCAGGCTTTCGCCGCTGGCCGTTCGCGGCGGTGTAGGCCACCATGAAGATCCGGCGACCTGACGGCGTGACCTTCAGCAGGAACCCCGGCGTGACGGTGTCACGGATTTCGTAGTCCTTGGCTTCGGGCCTGGCGCCGTCGACGACGGTCTTTGTGAGCTTGATCTTGGGCATCGGACGTCCTTCGGAGGGCCCGATCCCGGGTGCGACATAGGTGCGGCGGGAGATCGGGCTCTGGCGTATGGCCGGCGGTCCGACTTTGGCTCGATGGCCCCAAAAGCCCAGTGTTTTCAGGGCGTAGTAGCGCAGAGGCAGGCAACCGGATACGGCAGGGTTAGCCCATCCTCGACGCCTTAAAATCCGCTTCTGGCAGCAGAGTACCGGTTCGATCCCGGTCGCCCGCACCAGATCCCCGAGAGCCGGCACGACCGGGTGATGCTGGCGGAATTCAGGGCGTCGGGATGCGCCGTCGGTCTTCGCCGACAGGGCCGCGCTGGGCATCGGTGGTGGTCTTGGAAGCGATCTTCGTGGTGTTCGTGCCCGGGTTTGCGCCGGGGCCGCCAGCGGCATGCCTGCCGATGGCTCGAAGCGATGTGCAGGCGAACCGCATCCGCGACGCGCGACGATGCGGGGGGCGTGAAAGACCGTGTTGCGCTGGCCGGATTCGACCGATCGTAGCGGCCGTCCGTCATGCCAGCCGGCGCCGGAGCCGACGGCGTGTATCGAGGCAACGCCCGGCTTCAGGTTCAGGCGGTCGGCACATGAATTGCAATCCCCACGGCCGGCGCGGGCAGTCTGGCCGCGAGGGGCCGAGGAAACGCATGGGTGGCTACCGGATCTCCGTCGATACGGGCGGAACCTTCACCGACATGGTTGTACTCGACCCGGCCGGCGGGCTGCACATCGGGAAGGCACTGACCACCCCCGATCGCATCTTCGCGGGCATGGAGGGCGCGCTCGGTGTCGTTGCGGGCGATCTCGGCCTGGCGGTGCCCGACCTGCTCGCCCGGACCGGGATCCTGATCTATGGCACCACCCGCGCGACCAATGCGGTGGTGACCAAGCGCACCGCCAAGACCGCCTTCCTCACCACCGCCGGGTTCCGCGACACGCTGACCTTCAAGGAGGGCGGCAAGCACGGTCCGCACGACTACTCCTACGACTATCCCGACCCCTACATCCCGCGCCGCCGGTCCTTCGAGATCTCCGAGCGCATCGGCGCCGAGGGCGAGGTCGCGATCCCGCTCCACGAGGCGCAGGCGCGCGGCGTCATCGCCACGCTGCGCGACCGCGGCTTCGAGGCGGTGGCCGTCTCGCTGCTGTGGTCGATCGCCAACCCGTCGCATGAACTGGCGCTCGGCGCGATGATCGCGGAGATCATGCCGGGCGTGCCCTTCACGCTGTCGCACCAGCTGGTGCCGATCCTGCGCGAGTATCGCCGTGCCTCGGCCACCGCCATCGACGCCTCGCTGAAACCGCTGATGCAGAGGCACCTGCGCGAGATGGCCGCCGACCTGCGTGCAGCCGGCTTCGGCGGCGACCTGCTGGTCAGCACCTCGGTCGGCGGCTGCCAGGATGTCGAGGAACTGATCGCGCGCCCGATCCACACGCTGAAGTCGGGCCCCGCCATGGCGCCGGTGGCGGGGCGCGCCTATGCCGCCGTGGAGCGCCTCGGCGGCAATGCCATCGTCTGCGACACCGGCGGCACGACCTTCGATGTCGCCCTGGTGCGCGATGGCGGGCTTGTCTACACGCGCGACTCCTGGCTGGGGCCGCGCTGGCTCGGCGACATCGTCGGCACCTCGACGGTGGATGTACGCAGCATCGGCGCCGGGGGCGGTTCCATCGCATGGGTGGATGCCGGAGGGCTGCTGCGCGTCGGGCCGCAATCGGCGGGTTCGATGCCCGGGCCGGCCTGCTACGGGCGCGGCGGGGACGTCCCGACCGTGACGGATGCGGCGCTGGTGCTGGGCTACATCGACCCGGCATATTTCAACGGCGGGCGGCTCCAGCTGGACCCCGCGGCGGCGCAGCGCGTGATCGCGCGCCTCGCCACCGAGATCGGCCGCACGCCGGATGCGACGGCCGCCGCCATCATGACCATCGCCGACGAACTCATGATCAAGGCGATCGGCGAGATCACGGTGAACGAAGGGCTCAACCCGCGCGAGAGCGTGGTCGTGGCCGGCGGCGGTGCGGCAGGCTTCAACATCATGCCGATCGCGCGGGAGCTCGGCTGCGACACGGTCATCCTGCCGCGGCTTGCCTCGGCGTTGTCGGCCTGCGGCATGCAATACAGCGACATCGTCTTCGAGGCGACGCGCAGCCGCTTCACCGACAGCGCCGGCTTCGACATTGCCGGCGTGAACCGCGCGCTGGCCGAGATCGAGGCGGAGCTCGCCGCCTTCGGCCGCGGATTGAAGGGCGCGCAGGGTGCCCAGGCGCGCATCGAACTGGTGGTCGAGGCGCGCTACCGCGCGCAGGTCTGGGAACTCGACACGCCGCTGCCCGCCGCGCGCATCGAGACCGCCGCCGACATCGCCGCGCTGGCCGAGGCCTTCCACCAGGCGCATGAGCGCGTCTATGCCGTGCGCGACGAAGGCAGCCCGGTCGAGTTCGTGAACTGGAAGGGGCGCATCGCCATCGGCCTGTTCGCGCCGCCGCCACCGCCCGCGGCCGAGGCCACGCCCTACGACCCGACACCCGACCGGAAGCGCGACTGCTTCTTCGCCGAGACCGGCCGAGCCGCCGCACCGATCTTCCGCGGCGCCGCGCTGCGGCCCGGCGCGCGCATCGCCGGGCCCGCAATCATCGAGGAACCCACCACCACCATCGTGGTCTATCCCGGCCTGCGTGCGGAGCTCTCCGCCGCGGGCAACTATATCCTGCATTGCCGGGCGGCCTCAGCATGAACGAGACGCGCCTCGACCCCGTCCTGCTGTCCGTCATGGCGAACCGCCTGGACGGCATCGTGCGGGAGATGACCAACACGCTGTTGCGCGCGGCGCGATCGGCGGTGATCTCGTCTGCGCGCGACTTCTCCTGCTGCCTGGTGACCGGCGACGACCAGCTGCTCGCGCCGGCGGAAGGGCTGCCCGTGCACATCTTCGGCTGCCATATCCAGACCGCGAACATGCGCCGCTACCACGCGGGCGACATCCGTCGCGGCGATGCGTATCTCGACAACGACCCCTATGGCGGCAACACGCACCCTGCCGACCATACCTTCATGGTGCCGGTCTTCTTCGAGGGCGAGCACCTTTTTACCAGCGTGGCCAAGTGCCACATGGCGGATATCGGCAACTCGATCCCGTCCAGCTACTTCGTGCTGGCGCGCGACGTGTACCACGAGGGCGCGCTGGTGTTCCCGGGCGTGCGCGTGCAACGCGACTTCCGCAATATCGAAGACATCGTCCGAATGTGCCGCGCGCGCATCCGCGTGCCGGACCAGTGGTATGGCGACTACCTGGCGGGACTCGGCTCCGCGCGCGTGGCGGAGCGGCGGCTCGAGGAATTCTGCGCGAAATATGGTGCGCCCGCGGTCAAGCGCTTCATCGCCGACTGGTTCGACTATTCCGAGCGCCGGATGATCGACAACATCCGCCGGATGCCGCGCGCGCGTCTCGTGAACAAGGGGCGGTCCGATCCGCTCGTGGGCATCCTGCCGGACGGGCTGGAACTGACCGTCAAGATCGAGATCGACCCGGATGCGGCAATGATCCATGTCGACCTGTCGGACAATCCGCCCTGCGTCGATGTCGGGCTGAACACGTCACTGGGCGCTGCGACCTCGGCAGTGGTCGGAGCGATCTTCAACGCGCTCGACAAGGACCTGCCGCGCAATGCGGGGTCCTTCCGCCGGCTGCGCTTCACCTATGCCGAGGAGAGCGTGGTCGCGGCGCCGAAGTTTCCGCATTCCTGCTCGATGGGCACCACCAACGTGTCGGAGCGGCTGGTCAACATCACGCAATCCGCCTTCGCGCAGCTGGGCGACGGGCACGGGCTGAGCGAGGGCGGCACAGGCCTCGGCGCCGGCATGGCGGTCATCTCGGGCAAGGACCATCGGCGCGGCGATGCGCCCTATGTCAACCGCATGATGCTCTCGACCAATGGCGGCCCGGCCTCGCCCGTCGCGGATGGCTGGGTGAACTACGCCATCCCGGTGATTGCGGGATTGATGTACCGCGACAGCGTTGAGGTGGACGAGCTGAAGCACCCGATCCGCGTGAACAGCCTCGAGATCGTGCAGGACAGCGCCGGGGCCGGGCGCCATCGCGGCGCGCCGGCACAACAGATCGAGCTTGCGCCCACGGGCAATCCCGTCACGGCGGTGATCTCCTGCGACGGCCAGCACGCGCCGCCGCGCGGTGTGGTGGGCGGGCTGGAAGGCACGCCCGGCGCGACCTGGCTGGTGGGCGACAACGGCGACGCGTCGCGCCTGCCCAATGTCGTGCAGGTGACGCTGCAGAAGGGCCAGGCGCTGCGCGGGCGCGACAGTTCCGGCGGCGGCTATGGCGACCCGCTGACGCGCGATGTGGCGCGCGTGCTGCACGACGTGCTCGAAGGCTGGGAAAGTCGCGACAAGGCACGAGATGTCTATGGCGTCATCTTCGCCGGCGAGATCGAGGACGAGACGCTCGCGGTCGATGCCGCCGCCACCCGAGCACAGCGTGCGATGCTCAGGAGCCCGACATGACCAACCCGCTGATCCGGGACCCCGGCCGCGTCCGCGACCTTGCCGCCGCCATGGCCGCCGGCACCCTCACCGCGCAGGCGCTGGTCCAGCGCTGCCTTGACCGGATCGCCGCGGTGGATGGCCAGGTGCAGGCCTGGATCCACGTACTGACCCACGAAGCACTCGCCGCCGCACGCGCGCTGGATGCCGAACGCGGCGCGGGCCTGGTGCGCGGTCCGCTGCATGGCATCCCGGTCGCGGTAAAGGACGTGATCGACGTGCGCGGCCTGCCCACGCGCGCGAACAGCCCATCGCGCGCCGACATCGCGCCGGCCAGTGCCGATGCCACGGTGGTGGCGCATCTGCGCGCCGCTGGCGCGATCATCCTGGGCAAGGTGCACACCACGGAATACGCATATTTCCAGTCGCTCCCGCCGACGCGCAACCCGTGGGATCTGTCGCGTACGCCCGGCGGGTCCTCGGCCGGGTCGGGTGCGGCGATCGCGTCGGGCACCGTGCCGCTGGCGCTCGGCACGCAGACTGCGGGGAGCGTGAACCGGCCCGCGGCCTATACGGGCGTGGGTGCGTTCAAGCCCTCGACGCTGTCGATCGGTGGCGTGGGCGTGGTGCCGCTTGCGCCATCCTTCGACACGGTCGGCGCCTTCGGCGCGAGCGCACAGGATGCGGTGTTCCTCGCGGCCGGCTACGCGGCGGACCATCTTGGCCTGCGGGTGCCTGAGCCTGCGACGCCGCGCATCGTTGTGCTGGAAGACCCGCTCGTCGCGCGGCTTGCCGTCGCCTCGACCGGCGCGCGGGTGGCCGCGCTCGCCGCAAGCCTGTCCGGCGCGGGGCTTGATGTACGCCAGGCAGCGGCCCCGGCTTCGCTCGAACATATGCTGCTCACGCATCGCCGCGTCATGGTGGCCGAGCTCGGCCGCACCCATGCACGCCTGCCGAAGGATCGCATCGCCCCGCGCATCGCGGAGGATATCGAAGCCGGCCTGGCGATCCCCGACGATGCCTACCTGGCGGACCTGCGAAGCCTTGCGCGGTTGCGCGGCGCCTTCTGGGCCGGCTTCGGGCCTGGCGATGTCATCCTGCTTCCGGCGGCACCCGATGTCGCGCCGGCCAGCGCCAGCACCGGCGATCCGTCCTTCGTGATCCCGACCACCGTGCTCGGCGGGCCGGTCGCGACGTTGCGCGCAGGGCTCGCCGCCGACACCGCCATGCCGGTCGGCGCGCTGCTGTTCGGCGCACCCGGCGCAGATGCGCAGCTTGCCGGATTCCTGATGTCGGCCACCGCGACGAAGCTCGATCTCTAGCGAAGGATGCATGCCATGCTGCTCGAGGTACCTGTCCTTGATGTCGCGCCGTTCCGCGCCGGCGATACGACCACGAAGCGCGCCATCGCCGCGCGCGTCGGCCAGGCGATCAACGACATCGGCTTCCTGGTCATCACCGGGCATGGCGTCGATCCCGCGCTGATCGCGCGGGTGCAGGCCGCGTCCGACGCCTTCTTCGACCTGCCCGCGGCGGAGAAGTTGGCGGTTGTCCGCCCCGCGCCCGACATCACCCGCGGCTACATCCCGCTCGAGGCCGAGAGCGTGGGTCGCAGCCAGGGCGTGGATGTTCCCGGCGACCTGAACGAGAGCCTGATGATCGGCCCCGTCGATGTGCCCGACGGCGATGCCTACTTCCACGGCCCGCAGGCGGGACGGCACTTCCACCCCAACCTGTGGCCCGCGCAGCCGCGGGACCTGCGGGTGCTGTACGAGGACTACTTCCGCGCCATGGGCGCGCTGGCCGAGGAGCTGATGGCGATGTTCGCCCTGGCACTGGACCTCCCGGAGAGCTTCTTCGCCGACAAGATCGACCGCCACATCAGCCGCCTGCGGGTACGCAACTATCCCGCGCCGACGCAACCGCCCAAGCCGGGTCAGCTGCGCGCAGGCGCGCATTGCGACTACGGCTCGCTCACGATCCTGCGCGCGCAGGACAAGCCCGGCGGGCTGCAGGTGCTGAACCGCGCCGGCGAATGGGTGGACGTGCCGATCGCGCCCGACAGCTACATCGTGAACATCGGCGAGCTCATGGCGCGCTGGACCAACGGGCAGTGGAAGGCGACGCTGCACCGCGTGGTGAATCCTCCGGCAGGATCGGCGGCCGCGAGCCGGCGGCTTTCGCTCGTGTTCTTCCACAACCCGAACTACGACGCGCCGGTGGCGGCGCTGCCGGGCACGGTGCCGGACGGTGAGGCGGCGAAGTTCCCGGCCACCACCAGCGGCGAGCATCTGCGCGCACAGTTCGTCAGGACACAGGTCACCGCCGCATAGCGGGCGTGCGGCGCGTCAGTGCTGCGCGCGGCGGCCGAGATAGGCGTCCAGCACGCGCTCGTCGCCGGCAAGCTCCTTGGACGAGCCGTCGAACAGGACGCGGCCGTTCTCCATCACGTAGGTGCGGTGCGTGACCGCCAGCGCGTAGCTCGCCATCTGCTCCACGAGCAGGATCGACAGGCCCTGGCGGTTCAGCTCGGTCAATACCGGGAACAGCATGTCGAGGATCTTGGGCGCGAGGCCCAGCGACAATTCGTCAATGATGAGCAGCCGCGGGCGCGACAGCAGGCCGCGAGCAATGGCGAGCATCTGCTGCTCGCCGCCCGACAGCGTGCCGGCCTGCTGGCCGATGCGCTCGCGCAGGCGCGGGAACATCCCGAGCGTCTTCTCGATGTCCTCCTCCACGCCGCGCGGATCGCCGGAGATGCGGCTGTAGGCGCCCAGCACCAGGTTGTCGCGCACGCTCTGGTCGGCGAAGACCATGCGCCCTTCCGGCACCATCGCCAGGCCGCGCGCGACCATCTGGTGGCTCTTCAGCCCTGTCGCGTCCGCGCCATCGAAGGTCACGCTGCCGCCCGCCGGGCGCACCACGCCGGTCACGGCGCGCAGCATGCTTGTCTTGCCCGCACCGTTCGATCCGATGATGCCGACGAACTCGCCGGTGCCGACGCTGAGATCGACACCGCGCACGGCCTCGATCCGGCCATAGGAGACACGCAGGCCGGAGACGCTGAGGATCGTGCTCATGCCGCCACCAGGGCGGCGGGCGCACCCTGGCCGAAATAGGCCTCGATCACCTTCGGGTTGGCCTGCACCTCCGCCGGCGTGCCGTCCGCGATGACCTCTCCGTAGTCGAGCACCGTCACGCGGTCGGAACACGCCATGATCATGTCCACATGGTGCTCGACCAGGATGATGGTCATGCCGCGATCGGCCAGGCCGCGAATCAGCTTCACCAGGTCCTCGATCTCGCCATGCGTCAGCCCGGCCGCGGGTTCGTCGAGCAGCAGCAGCTTCGGCCGCAGCGCCAGCGCGCGCGCAATCTCGAGCCGGCGCTGATGACCGAAGGGCAGGTTGCGCGCTTGCTCCTCGGCGAAATCCGCCAGGCCCACGAAATCGAGCAGGCGCCGCGCCTCGGCAAGCGCGGCACGTTCCTCGCGCCGGAAACGCGGCAGGCGCAGCACCGTCTCGACGAAGCCGGAGCGGAAATGCGGCGTGCCGCCGACCAGCACGTTCTCGAGCACCGTCATCTGCCCGAAGAGCTCGGTGTTCTGGAAGCTGCGCGCAATGCCGAGCCGCGCGAGGTCGTAGGGCGCATCCTGCCTGACGCGATGGCCGAACACGGTGACCTCGCCCTCGGTCGCGCGGTAGAAGCCGGAGATCACGTTCAGCAGCGACGACTTGCCCGCGCCGTTGGGGCCGATCAACGCATGCACCGTGCCCGAGCGCACTTCCATGTTCACGTTGCTGACCGCCGTCAGGCCGCCGAAGCGAAGCGTGATGCCGCGCGCGATCAGCGTCGCCTGGCCGGCTTCCTCGCTTTCGGCGGTCATCGTCTCGAGACCCGGGCCCCAATTGGGCCAGTCCTGGGTCTGGCGGGCGCGCGCCGACGAGATCAGGCGCGCCCGCAGTGCGGCGATGGACCCCACGATGCCGGTCGGCATCACGAACAGCACCACCGCCAGCAGCAGCCCGTAGGCGAAGGTCTGCCACTGCCCCAGCCCCTGCAGGAACTGGGTGGCGAGGAACAGCACCGATGTCCCGACCAGCGGCCCCGCCATGGTGCCCGACCCGCCCAGGATCACCATGAGCAGCAATTCGATCGAGGTGGCGAAACTGAAGGTCTCGTAGTTCACGAACAGCGCCAGGTTGGCGAACAGCCCGCCGCCCAGCCCCGCGAATCCGGCCGAGACCGAGAAGGCCAGCGTGCGGATCGCGACCACGTTGATGCCGAGCGCGCGCGCGGCGTTCTCGCTCTGTGCGGCGGCACGCATCGCGCGCCCGAAGCGGCTGTTGGCGATGGCATAGGCGACCCAGACGGAGGCCATCAGGCACACCAGGATCAGGTAGTAGTAGTTGAAGTTCGTCCGCCGCACCGCCATCAGCGGCTCCCCGAACAGCGTGGGTCGCGGCAGGTTCGCGAGGCCCGATGCACCGCCGGTGAAGCTCACCCATTCGCGCAGCACGTTCACGAAGATCAGCCCGAAGGCGATGGTGATGACCGCGAGGTACACGCCGCGCACGCGCACCGTCGGGAAGGCGAGCACGGCGCCCATCAGCGCCGGGATCAGGATGGCGAGCGCCATGCTTTCGGCGAAGGAGAAGCCCGCGCGCAGCGACAGCAGCGCCGCGACGTGTGCGCCCAGCCCGTACAGCGCCGCCTGGCCGAGCGAGACCAGCCCCGCCAGCCCCACCAGCAGGTTCAGCCCGATGACCACGATCGCGAGGATCATGGCGCGCATCACCAGGCGCAGCTCGTAGCTGGTGGGGAAGCGCTCGCCGATCACGTCGCCGAGCCAGGGAAAGCCGGCGATGAGCAGGGCGAGGACAAGCAGGGCCAGCCAGCCGGCGGCGCGCGCGGTCATACCTTCTGCACCTCGCGCCGGCCGAAGATGCCCTGCGGGAACAACAGCAGCACCAGGATCATCACCGTGAAGCCGATCGCATCGCGCGCGGCGGTCGAGAGGTAAGCCTCCACGAATTTCTCGAGCACCCCGTACATCAGGCCGGTGATGACGACGCCCGGCGCGTTCGCGATGCCCGCGATGATCGCGACCAGGAAGCCCTTGAGCCCTACCACCACGCCCATCGAGGACGAGGCCTGCACGATCGGCGCAACCAGGAAGCCCGCCAGCGCGCCGATGCCGCCGGCCAGTGCGAAGGCCAGCATCGTGATGCGGTCCGCATCGATGCCGACCAGGCCGGCGGCGACGCGGTTGTAGGCCACGGCGCGCATCGCGCGGCCCAGCACGGTGCGGCGGTAGAAGGCCTCGAGCGCCAGCGTCATCGCCAGCAGCACGACGGGCAGCAGCAACTCCTGCGGGTAGATGCCCGCGCCGCCGATGCGGACGGGCTGGTCGACCAGCGGCGTGGGCATCGCACGCCCGAGCGGGCCGTAGGTCGCGGTGGTGAAGCTCTCCATCATGGTGCCGACCGCGATGGTGGTGAGCATCCAGCCGATGGCGTTCGCCTCGCGGTTGAACGGGCGCACGAAGACGCGTTCGATCACCGCGCCGGACAGGGCTGCGATCAGGATGGCGGCCGCCGCTGCCATCGGCAGTGGCAGCCCCATCTCGCGCAGCACGACGGTGAGCACGCCGCCCAGCATGAAGACGTCACCGAAGGTGAAGTTGACGGCCTTGGCGGCGCTCCACATCACGTAGAAGCCGAGCGCGATCATCGAATAGATCGCGCCGGCGGAAAGCCCCGTCAGCAGGTATTGGAGCAGGGCTTCCATGCGCGCCTCAGTTCGTCCGCGGCGTCGCGTAGGGGGTCTGCTCGATCGGCATCAGCGCGCCGTTGTGGAACACCAGCAGGCGGTAGGACGCCGGCAGGATCGCGTCCATGCGTTCCTGGGTGCGCTCGAAGGCCGGCGCGTAGTTGGCGACGATGCCCTGGTAGTTCACCCGGAACATCGCGTCGCGGAAGGCGGTGCGGTCGTAGCTGCCCGCCAGCTTCAGCGCCTCGGCGATGATGTAGACCGCGTCATAGGCATTGGCGGTGCCCGAGGGCATCAGCAGGTCGTTGGGCGAGCGGATCTCCGGGAAGCGCTGCTGCATGCGCGCCAGCACGCCCTGCGCGCGTTCCGGCAGTTGCCCCACCCAGGTGTAGGTGCCGGCGACGATCACGCCTTCCGCCAGCGGCCCGGCGGTCTGCGCGAACTGCACGCCGATGCCCCAGGCGGAGACGATCTGCGGCTTGTAGCCGAGCCGGTCCATCGAGCGCACGATGTTCGCCGCCTCGCGGTCGACACCCCAGTAGATGACGGTATCGACGCCCGCATCGCGCATGCGGATGAGCTGCGCCGTCATGTCGGTATCGGCGATGTTGAAGGTCTCGGTCGCGGCGGCGGTGGTGTTGGCGGCGCGCAGGGCGGCCGTCAGGTCCGGCACCGCGCCCTGGCCCCAGCCGGTCCCCTCGTAGAGGATGCCGACCTTGCCCGACCGGCTGCGCGCCAGCGCCGCCCTCACCAGGAAGGGCGCCACCCAGCGGTCCTTCATGGAGACGCGGAACATCCATTCGTTGCGGCCGTTCGGGTGTTCGACCACCTGCGTGCCGGCGGAGACCACGCCCACCCAGGGCAGGCCCATCTCGTCCAGCGGTTCGCGCAGCGCGATGGCGTTGGGCGTGCGGAAGCCGCCCAGCATCACCACGCAGTTGTCGCGTTCGCCGATGCGCCGCCCATTGTCTACCGCGCGCGCGGGTTCGCCCACATCGTCATAGGCGACCAGGCGCAGCTGCTGGCCGAGCACGCCGCCCGCCGCATTGATCTCGCCGATCGCGGTCTCGACCGCGATGCGCAGCGCGAAGCCGCTATGCGCGAGCGGACCGGTCAGTTCCCAGGAGGCGCCGATGCAGGGTTCCGCGCGCTGTGCCTGCGCGGGGGCGGCCGCTGCGAGCGCCAGGCCGGCGAGGGCGCCAAGGCCCAGCAGGGCCCGCCGCGCGGGGGATGGGGTCGGCTTCGTCATGCTGGGTCGTCTCCTGGGGTCGGGGGGTGGGGACGCGCGAGGTGAGCATCCGTCGCAGGCACGGCAGCACGCGGCATCAGCGTGAACCCGCCGCGCATCGCCCGACCCTAACGGCGCGCGGAAGACAGCCGCAATGCCCGAGGTGAGTCGTTTTTGGGCAGATGGAGCTTGGCTTGGCGCAGACTGATGAAAATATGTGTAAAAGCCGTCAAAGAAGCCCGAAAAACAGTCAGTTTCAGTGTCGCCAGTCATCGCGGCGCCCTCGTCGGCGTGGCGCGGCAGGGCCCGCCTGGCCGACACTCACGACCTCGGCGTGAAGGGGAATTGGATCATGGGTCACAACGGCATCGGCGTTTCCGTCCGTCGCAAGGAGGACCAGCGCTTCATCAGCGGCCGCGGCAACTACGTGGGCGACATGCAGCGGCCGAACATGGCGCATGGCGTCTTCGTGCGATCGCCCCACGCGCATGCGCTCCTGCGCGGCATTGACACCTCGGCCGCCGCGGCGGCGCCCGGCGTGCTCGTCATCCTCACCGGCACGGACCTCGCCGTGGCCGGCGTGGGCGGGCTGCCCTGCGGCTGGGGCATCACCGGCACCGACGGCAAGCCCATGAAGGAACCGCCGCACCCCGCGCTGGCGCAAGGCAAGGTGCGCTACGTCGGCGATGCGGTTGCCTTCGTGGTCGCCGAGACGCAGCACCAGGCACGCGATGCAGCGGAGCTCGTCGTCGTGGACTACGAGGCGCTGCCTGCGGCCGTCGACCTCGAATCCGCCATTGCGCCGGATGCGCCGCAGATCTTCGACGACGTGCCCGGCAACCTCTGCTGCGACTGGTCGATCGGCGACGCCGCGGCGACCGACGCCGCTTTCGCGAAGGCGGCGCATGTTGCGCGCCTGAAGCTCGTGAACAACCGCCTGGTCGGCAACCCGATGGAACCGCGCGCGGCGATTGCGGAGTTCGAGCGCAGCACGGGCCAGTACACGCTCTGGACCACCAGTCAGTTCCCGCATGTGGTGCGAATGCTGATGGGCGCCTTCGTGTTGAACATCCCGCAGCACAGGCTGCGCGTGGTGGCGCCTGACGTCGGCGGCGGCTTCGGCGTGAAGCAGTTCCACTATGCCGAGGAAGCGGTCATCACCTTCGCAGCGGCGCGCATCGGCCGGCCGCTGAAATGGGTGTGCGAACGCAGCGAGGGCTTCATCAGCGACGCCCATGGCCGCGACCACGTGACCGAGGCGGCGCTGGCGCTGGATGGGCAGGGCCGCTTCCTGGGCATGAAGGTGCTCACGATCGGCAATATCGGCGGCTACATCTCGACCTTCGGGCCGAACATTCCGACCAACCTGTATGCGCCGCTGCTGGCAGGCGTCTACACCACGCCGGCAATCCACTGCCAGGTGAAGGTCGCTTTCACCAACACCGTGCCGGTCGATGCCTATCGTGGCGCCGGTCGGCCGGAGGCGACCTTCGTCGTGGAGCGCCTGGTTGATATCGCGGCGATGGAGATGGGCATCGACAAGGCGGAGATCCGCCGCCGCAACATGATCCCGCGCAGCGCCTTCCCCTACCAGACGCCGGTGATGATGAAGTACGACAGCGGCGATCCGCTGGGCTGCATGGATCGCGCGCTGGCGCTGGCGGACTGGGACGGCTTCGCCGCGCGCCGTGCCATCGCCAAGCAGCAGGGCAAGCTGCGCGGCATCGGGCTGTCCACCTATATCGAGGCCTGCGGCCTCGCGCCGTCGCGCATCGCCGGGCAGCTCGGCGCGCGTGGCGGCCTGTATGAAAGTGCGACGGTGCGCGTGCACCCCACCGGCCATGTCACGGTGCTGATCGGCACCCACAGCCACGGCCAGGGACACGAGACCACCTTCGCGCAGATCGTCGCCGAGAAGCTCGGCGTGAACTTCGGGGATGTCGACATCGTCTATGGCGACACCGACCGCGTGCAGTTCGGCATGGGGACCTATGGCTCGCGATCCCTGGTGGTGGGCGGGGCGGCGCTGGCCAAGGCATCGGACCGCGTGATCGCCAAGGGCCGCAAGATCGCGGCGCATCTGCTGGAAGCCGCCGAGGGCGACATCGAATTCGCCGAGGGGCGCTTCGTCGTGGCCGGCACCGATCGCGCGAAATCTTTCCAGGACGTGGCGCTCGCGGCCTATGTGCCGCACGACTATCCGCTCGAGACGCTGGATCCGGGTCTGGAGGAGCAGGCCTATCACGACCCGGTCAATTTCTCCTTCCCCGGCGGCGCGCATGTGGCGGAGGTCGAGGTCGACCCGGAGACCGGCCAGGTCACGCTGATCAACTATGTGGGCGTGGACGACGTCGGCACGGTGATCAACCCGATGATCGTGGAAGGCCAGTTGCATGGCGGCGTGACGCAGGGCATCGGCCAGGCGCTGCTGGAACACTGCGTCTACGACCCCGCCACGGGACAGCTGCTGAGCGGGTCTTTCCAGGACTACTGCATGCCGCGCGCCGACAACGTGCCCAGCTTCGCCATGCAGACGCATCCGGTGCCTTCCACCGAGACGCCGATGGGCGTGAAAGGCTGCGGCGAGGTGGGGTCGATCGGTGCGCCGGCGGCGGTCATCAATGCCGTGGTGGATGCGCTGGCGGACCATGGCGTGCGGCATATCGACATGCCGGCCAGCCCGCCGCGGATCTGGGCGGCGCTGAAGGGCGCCGCTGCTGCGGCGTGAACGCCGGGCCGCCGTCGGCGACGCAGCCAGGCTTGGGCAGCGATATCCGTTCGGATGTCTGTCTGACGTTCGATGCCACGCTCGGTTGCGCGGACGGACGTGCGATCCATGCGGCGCCAGAAGGCGAAGCGACGATGGGGCGGATCGGCCTCGCGACCGCACGTTCGAAACGCGCAGTCGCGCTGCAAACATCGGAATGGCCTGCTGCCGGTTCGATGGACACCGAGTTGAGCCTGAGCTGGCCAACCGCTCGAACTGCACTGGGCTGAGATAACCGATGGCCGAGTGACGTCGCGTCGGGTTGTAGAACCGCTCGATGTAGTCGAACACCTCCGCTCGGGCGGTGTCGCGGGTCCGGTAGATCTTGCGGACCAAGCGTTCCGTCTTCAGCGAGGAGAAGAAGCTCTCCATCGCGCCGATCCGCTTGTCGTCGCGGGCGCGCTGGCTCGGCCTGCGGGTCAGCCAGGCGTGGAAGCCAGAGACTGCGAGGTGCGAAGCCCGCGTGCTCCTGGGCCGGATCGCGCAAGGCGACAACCCGGCGGAGCAGCGGGAACTCGACCACCGCGCGATCACTGTCAAGGATCTGTGTGCGCGCTATCTCGCCGACGCCAAGGCGGGTCTGATCCTCGGCAAGAAGCAGCAGCCGAAGCAAGCGTCGACGATCTACACCGACGAGGGGCGGATCAAGCGCCATATCGTCCCGCTGCTCGGCACGCGGCGCATGAAGGACCTCACCAGCGCAGACGTGACGCAGTTCATGCGCGACATCGCGTCCGGCAAGACGAAGGCTGACCTAAAGACGCGGAGGCGCGGGCGCCCTCATCGCGCGGGTGGCGTTGCCCGTGCGAGGCGGCCGCCGTCCGATCACCCGAAGTAATCCAGGAACGCCCGCACCTTGGCCGACAGCCGCCGATTGGGCGGATAGGTCGCGACCACCGGCCGTGTGGCCCCGCCATGCGCGACCAGCACTTCAACCAGGCGCCCCTGCGCGAGTTCTTCGGCGACCACGTAGTGACCGGTCTGGAAAAGGCCGCCACCGGCGATGCCAAGCGCGACCATGCCCATCGGGTCATGCACGACCACCGGCCCGGGCGGCGGCCGCACCAGCTGCGTTCGGCCATCCTCCACAAAGGTGAAGTCGAGGGGTTGCACCGCGCCGTTCAGCACGAAGCCGATCGCGACATGCGCGGCAAGGTCGCGCGGGTGCCGCAGCGCCGGCCGCTCCGCCAGGTAGGAAGGTGCCGCGAAAACGCCAATCGAGGCGTGTTCCAGCACCTTCTGGATCAGTGACGAGACCGGCGGCTGGCCCAGCTGCACAACGAGATCGAAGCCCTCCTCGACCAGGTCGATGACGCGGTTGGTGACGTGCAGCTCGAGTTCCAATCCGGGATGCTGCGCCTGAAAGCCCGGCAGGCGTGGGAAGATCCGCTTCTGCCCATAGGTGGTCGGCAAAGCCACGCGCAGCCGACCGACCGCCCGCCCCCGCGTGCCGCCGACGGCGAGCGTTGCTTCCTCGATGGACTGCAGCGCGGCCCGGCAATGCTGGAACAGCACGGCGCCTTCCTCCGTGAGCGTGACCCGGCGCGTGGTCCGTATAAGCAACGACGTGCCCAGCCGCGTCTCCAGGCGCTGGACGGCCTTGGTGACGGCGGAGGATGTCAGCAGCAGGGCTTCCGCCGCCCGCGCGAAACCGCCGAGCTCGGCCACGCGACAGAACACCTGGATGTCGGCAAGCGCGTCGCGGTTCGGCATTCATGCGTCCCAGGAAGCAATGTAGTGCCACCTTAGCCGATTATCGCGCGCCGCCGCGCTGACATTCTCCGCTCTGCAGGCGGCAGGGAGCCGCCGCGAAACGGAGACGGACCATGCGGCTAGGCGCCACCACCATCACCACCCCCGCGGATTATGCGTGGTTCCCTTTTCCCATCCCGGGATGTGTGGGCTAGATCACGGCCGCCTTCCTCAACCGTGACCTCGGCGCCGGCCCCATCGCCGCGGCGATGCGCATGGCGCCCGGCTCCCGCATCCCGGCGCACGTGCACGATCGCTCGACGGAAGCCTTCCTGGTGCTCGAGGGCAGTTTCGTGAACGCCGGCATCGCCTATGGCCCAGGCAGCTTCTTCACAGTGAAGCCTGGCGAGGTGCACGGGCCGCACGAGGCGCCGGAGGGCGCGACGATCCTGTTTCTGCAGTCGCAGGAAGTGGACCCCAGCGACTTCCGCATCGCCGAATAGCGCCACCCGCCATCGCCAAGGAAAGCCACGACATGACCAGCACCATCCTGCGCGCCGATCAGGTGAAGTTCAGCCCGTTCCAGCTTCCCGGGTTCTCTGGCACCACCGAGGCCGCCTTTCTCAACACCGACACGCGCGCGGCGCCGTTCGTCGCACTTCTGCGTATGGCGCCCGGCGCCGAACTCGCGAAGCACTTCCACCCGAAGGCAATCGGGGCGGTCTACGTGCTGGAGGGCGAGATGATCAACGATGGCGAGCGCCTGCCGGCCGGCTCCATCGTCTCGCACGGGCCGGGCGTCGCGCATGGTCCGCATCGGACGGAGACGGGTTGCGTGCTGATGTTCATCCAGTACCCGGGCGTCGGCCCTGATGACAGCGTGTTCGTCTGACGTCGGCGGGTGGATGGCCGCCGAAGCTATCGCGCGGTGCGTCGCGAGAGCTGCCGGTATTCCCGTGGCGTGACGGATGTCTGGCGCACGAAGCAGCGACGCAGGACGTCTTCGCTCGCGAATTCGCAGCGCGCGGTGATCGTCTTCAGCGGTTCCACGGTTTCGCGGAGACAGACGCGGTGCGCAAGCGGCTGTGCATCGATGCTGCGGTCAACACGATGTTCGCCCTCGTGCCCGTGGCCGAACAGCTGACGGCGCTGCCCGCATGCGCCGCCGAGGATGGCCGCACCGCGGGCATGAGCTTCGCCATGCAGCGCGACGCGGCGCCGCTCCCACCCGGTGCGGGGGCGGTGGCGGTGCTGGCGGAACGCTACGACGAACTCGGCGCGCGGGCGGGTACCATCCTCCCGGCGGCGATCGCCGGGCCGGTCGTGGCCTCGCTCGGCGCGATAGCGGACAGGCTCGCCGGGCGCGAGGCCGTGTCGGCGCAGGCCATCGAGGTCGCCGAGGGACGCGACGTCGTCATCCGCTTCGCGACGAAGCGCTGCATCCATGCGCGCTTCTGCGTGCTGCAGCAGCCCGGAGTCTTCAAGGCCAATGTCGTCGGCCCCTGGATTGCGCCGGATGACGCGACCACCGCGGAAGTCCTGGTCGCGGTCGCGCAGGCCTGCCCTTCCGGCGCCATCCGGTACAGCCGCCGCGACGGCGGGCCGGAAGAGGCACCGCCGCCGGTGAACCTGGTGCAGGTGCGGGAGAACGGGCCGATTGGCCTGCATGCCCAGATCGAACTGGACGGCGCGCCGATCGGGTATCGCGCGACGCTGTGCCGCTGCGGTGCCTCAGCGAACAAGCCGTTCTGCGACGGGGCGCACGCCGCAGCGGGCTTCACCGCGACCGGCGAGCCGGAGCCTGGCGACACCACCGCGCTCGCGGTGCGGGATGGCGTGCTGCAGGTCCGGCCGCAAAAGAACGGGCCGCTGGCGATTGCGGGCGCGATGGAGGTGCTGAGCGGTACCGGGCGCACCATCCTCAAGGCGGAATCGGCCTTGCTCTGTCGTTGCGGCCAGTCGCGCAACAAGCCGCATTGCGACGGCTCCCATGCGGCTGCGGACTTCCGCACAGATTGAGCCGGACGGGTCCCATGGCGCCGCTGCCAGACAAACATCGGGCCGTTATCGCCTGGCGTGCCGGGCATGGACGCTGCGGATGTGCCGACCGCCCCGCAGGTGCTGCAGATGGCGAGCGAGAATGGCGGCCTCACCACGCCCTATGGCGCGTCGATCGGCACGCTTTCGCCGGGCAGGTTCGCGGACCTGTCGCTCGTCTCGTGGCGCAGCGTCAGCTACCCCTATCTCGATCCGCTCATCCCGGTCGTCGATGCTGTCCTGCAGCGCGCCAAGGCCGAGGGCGTCGAGACAGTCATGATCGGTGGCGAGGTGGTCATGCGCGACCGCCGCTTCCTACGCGTGAACCACGAGGCGGCGCTGCAGGAACTCGCCGACCAGCTGGCCCTGCCGCTCAAGCCGGACGAGCTGCGCCGACGGGAGATGTCGCGCGAAATCCTGCCCCATGTGCGGGACTTCTACGCCGGCTACCTCGACGGCGAGGTCAGGGAGCCGTTCTATGCCCCAAGCTCTCGTACCTAACAGACCGCAAGCTCACGATTGCAGGTCCTGCATTTCGGCTTCGGATGCAGGCGCCCGCCCATGGTCCGGCCGGCTTGCTGGCGTCGGCGGACGCTTGCGCCATTTCGCCCCTATCGTCGATCGACGATGCTCGTCGCTCATCGAGACGCACTGACCCGCAGAATGCGCGCAGGCGCCTGTTCCGCCCAACTGAGTCCTGCCGCGTCAGGCATTGACGGAGTGCACGTCTATCGCAGACGCTCCGAGATCCGCACGAACCGCTCCATCGCCAGCATCAGCACCAGCGTCGCCAGGATCAGCACGCCCGACACCGCCGCGACGCGGACGTCCAACGTGCCTTCCAGCATTTGCCACATCCGTATGGGCAGCATGTTCGTGCGCGCATCCGACAGGAACAGCGATACCGCGACATTGTCCTTCGATGCCATGAACAGCAGGAAGGCACCCGCACCGATGCCCGGCAAGATGATCGGCAAGGTGATGCGCCGAAAAGTCCGCAGCCGTCCCGCGCCGAGGCTGGCGGAACTCTCAAGAAGCGCCGGGTCGAGTTGCGAGAGCGATGCGCTGATCGTCTTGTAGACCAAGGGTACGCAAACGATGACATGGCCGATCACGATGGCGGGCTTGGCCGCCTCGAAGCCGATCATGCTGAAGAACACGAGTGCCGCGACCGCAAAGGAGATCTGCGGCAGCATAAGCGGTGTCACGAACAGCGTATCCGCTGAGCGTGCTGCGGCGCCCCGCGCCCTGGCGAGAGCCAGCGCTGCCAGCAACGCGAGCAGGGTGCCGATCGCCGTCGCCCAGAGCCCGACCTGCACGGTGTTGATCGCCGCGCGATGGATCTGCGCCGAGCGCACCGGGTCGAACAGCGCCGCGTACCACCGCAGGGAAAAGCCGCTCGGCGGAAAGCGCATCGAGCTGTCGGCAGTGAAGGATATGGCGAGCACGATCAGCACCGGCCCCACCATGATGACCAACGCCAGCGTGCCGAGCAGCCCCAACAGGATGCGGTAGGACCAAAGATCGAGGTCAGGGCGGCGCGCGCGATCAGCCATGGATGTTCCCCCGCGCACTGCGTCCGAGGTGGTTGATGCCAAAGGCCACGAGCGAAATCGCCAGCACCAGGATCACCGAGATGGCGGCCGCGAAGGGCCAGTTGAACAGCGTGGTGGCCTGCTGATAGACGAACACCGGCATGTAGATCAGCCGCCCGCCGCCGATCACGGATTGCGAGACGAAGGCCGCGGTGGAGCTCGCGAACACCAGCAAAACGCCGGCCGCGTAGCCGGGCAGTGAGAGCGGCAGGATCACGCGCAGCAGCGTCCGCCACGATCCAGCGCCCAACGCCTGCGAGGCCGCGACGACGTTCGGGTCCAGTCGCGACATGACGCTGACCAGCGGCAACAGCATGAGCGGCAGCTCGATCTGCATCAGCGCGATGATGAGGCCGAGCTCCGTATGCAGCAGCTGCACCGGCGCACCGATGATGCCGAGCGACAGCAGCGCCGAATTCACCACGCCCTCACGGGAGAGCAGCACGATCCAGGCGAAGGTGCGCACGACCACGCTGGTCAGCAGCGGCACCAGGATGAGCATCAGCAGCACGCGCCGAAGCCTCGCTCCGGCGGCGAGGAACAGCAGCGCGATGGGATAGGCCAGCACCGTGGTGCAGGCCACCACCTTCACGCCAAGCAGCAGCGTCTGGCCGAGCACGCGCCAGTTGAAGGAATCCGACAGGAAGCTGGCGTATTGCGACAGGCCGGGCACGGTGATCTCGGGGTCGTCAAAGAAGCTCACCGCGACCAGCAGCAGCAGCGGCGCCACGAAGAAGGCGCCGAAGAACAGCAGCATCGGAAGGGCGAGCATGAACCGCCCTTCCGGCATCGTCATGCGTGCGGCCATGGCGTCAGGCACGCACCTCCCGGTTGAAGCGTTCGATCCAAGCCGGACGCTGCGGGTTGATGACGCCCCAGTCGTGCTGGATGAAGCGGCTCAGCGCGTCGTGCGAACCCACCAGCGCCGCGATCTCCGGCGCCAGGGGCGTGCGCGTCTGGGTCGGGATGAACATCGGTGGCGGCTGCTGCAGCGCGGCCTGGATGGCGGGCTCGAGCGAGACGTTGATGTACTGGTGCGCCTCGTTCACGACCGCACTGCGCGCGTGGATGTGCATGGTCGTGGCGAAGGCCGGGCTGCCGGTGTCGGGCTGCACGAATTCGATGTTCACGCCCTGCGCCTTCAGCGCCGCCACGTTGTTGGTGTTGGTGTAGAAGATGTCGATCTGACCTTGCTGGAACAGGGATGGCAGCTGCGAGCTGTTGAGCGCCACCGCGCCGACATTGGGCAGCATCCGCCGGACCGCCTCGAAGGCCGGCTCCATGTTGGTCTCGGAGCCACCGAAGGCCTTCGCGATCTCGATCATCGCAACGGTGCCGAAGGTGCTGCCGAAGCCCGTGATGGCGACGCGGCGGTGGTACTTCGGCTCGAACAGATCGCGCCAGCCGGTCGGCTTCTCGACGCGCGACGGGTTGTAGGCGATGCCCACCACCTGCATCGCGACGCCCACGCCCCATTCGTCGACATAGCTTGGCGAGACGCCCTGGAGGTTGGGCAGCTTGGCGCGATCGATCTGCTGCACCAGGCCGCGCTCGACGGCGGTGCGACGCGGGCCGGGATCAAGGCAGAAGCAGTCGAAGGGCGGGCGGCCGCGCGCCTGCGCGAGCGCGCGTGCCACCTGGTCGAAGGCGAGCAGGGGCGTGATCACCAGCTCGACCTGGTGGCGCTCCTGCAGCACCGGCGCGACGATCGTACGGTAAGCCGTCTCCCAGGTATTCGGGTAGTGCGCGGCGACCACGGTGGTCGACGCTGCTGCCGTCCGGGGCGAGAGCACCGCGGCGGCGGCTAGGCCGCCGGTCGAAAGTGCGGCACGGCGGCCGATCGTATCTGTCATGGCTGATTCTCCTGCTCGGGGTCTACGATGAGTCCGTCGGGAAAGATCGCGGCGCCGCTCTCGAGGCGGAGCTCGACATGCACCGGATCACCGGGGCGGCGTGCAGCGCCGCCATGCGTGCGCGGTTCGCTGACCTTGGCGCGCAGGCCATCGGCGAGGATCACCTCGTGCACCACGGTCGGGCCGAGCGGCATGGTCACGTCCAGCCTGGCCGCGATGCGTCCCGGTCCGGGCCCATCGACGAGCCGCATGCGTTCCGGCCGCACCGAGAGCATCACGCGTCCGCCGACGCCCAGCGGTGCGCGCGCGACGGCATCCACCTCGCCGCCTGCGGCGAGCCGCACGCGCGTGGTCGCTCCATCGATTTCGGCGATGCGCCCGGGCAGAAGGTTGGTCGATCCGATGAAGGTGCCGGCGAACAGTGTCGCGGGGCGGTCGTAGACGTCCGACGGCGTGCCGACCTGCTCGATGCGGCCCTGGTTCAGCACCACGATGCGTTCCGCCATGCTCATCGCTTCCTCCTGGTCGTGCGTGACCAGGATGGTGGTGAGGTTGAGCTCGCGCTGCAGGCGCTTGATCTCGATCTGCATGTCGAAGCGCAGGTTCTTGTCGAGCGCGCCGAAGGGTTCGTCGAGCAACAGGATACGCGGTCTCGCGGCCAGCACGCGCGCCAAGGCCACGCGTTGCTGCTGCCCGCCCGACAACTCGCGCGGCAAGCGCTTCGCGTAGTCGGTCATCTGCACCAGGCGGAGATTCTCCTCCACCAGCCGGCGTACGTCGGCGCGCGATACGCCCTGCGCTTGCGGCCCGTATGCAACGTTCTCCGCCACTGTCAGGTGCGGGAACAGCGCGTAGTTCTGGAACACGATGCCCACGCCGCGGCGGTTTGGCCGCACGTCGTCCACCACTTCCCCGCCGATCGCGATGCGGCCCGCCTGCGGGCGGATGAAGCCCGCGATCGCGCGCAGCAGGGTGGACTTGCCGCAGCCCGAAGGGCCGAGAAAGGCGACCAACGACCCGCCCGGAACCTCGAGCGAGACATCCCGCACCGCGACGAAGCTGCCGTAGCGATGCGTGATGCCCGTGAGCGTGACGGCATGCCCCGTGCCGGACTGCGTCGCGCCCTGAAGTCCGGCGTGCGGCGCGTCCAGCATGGTCACGGCCCGACCTTGGCGATCTGTTCCATGCCGGGCTGGTAGGGGAAGGTTGCGTGCCAGTGCTGCGCGATCTCGGTGCGCCGCGCCACCCATACGCCCTCGAACTTGCCGATGTAGTCGAGGAACTTCATCAGTCCCGCCGCGCGCGCCGGATGTCCGATCGAGCGCAGATGGAGCCCGCACGACATCATCTTGGGCTGCGTCCTGCCCTCGGCATAGAGCATGTCGAACTGGTCGCGCAGGAAGGCGAAGTAGTCATCCGCCGTGCTGAACACGCCCCGCCCGAACTTGCTGTCGTTGGTGACCAGCGAGTACGGCACCACCAGATGCGGCTTGCCGTCCTGCAGCACCCAATAGGGCAGTTCGTCATTGTAGCAGTCGCTGTCGTAGAGGAAGCCGCCTTCCTCGACGAGCAGCGGGCGCGTGTTCACGCTGGGCCCGTAGCGGCAGTACCAGCCGAGTGGCCGGGAGCCGAGCGTCGTCTTCAGGCTCTCGATCGCGAGGCGGATGTGCTCGCGTTCCTCGTCCCGCGTCAGCTTGAAATGTTCGACCCAGCGCCAGCCGTGGCAGCAGAAATCGTGACCGGCCTCCACGATCGCCGCTGCCGCCGGCGGGTGGCGTTCGAGTGCCAAGGCGCAGGCGAAGATTGTCATCGGCAGATTGCGTTCGGCGAAAAGGCGCATCACGCGCCAGAAGCCCACGCGCACGCCGTATTCGAACATGCCCTCGGCCGCGAGGTCGCGGCTGCCGGGCGGGAAGGGCGACTGTGCCGTCTCGGTCAGCGTCGCTTCCGAACGGCCGTCGCCGTCCATCATCGAGTACTCGGAGCCTTCCTCGTAGTTCATCACGAAGTTGACGGCGATGCGCGCACCGTTCGGCCATTGCGGGTGCGGCGGGTTGCGCCCGTAGCCGATCAGGTCGCGCGCATAGGGGCCGGTCAGTGCGGATGACATGGTGCTTCCTTCCTGTCGTCGTCGGGCACGCGGCGTCAGCTGCGCGGCCGCATGTAGGCGTATCGGGCGAAGGGATCCTGCGAGAAGGTCACGTTGGTCACGCGGCGGCTGGTGACGATGGTCCGCCCGAGCATGACGATCGGGATCGACGTGGCGGCGCTGTCCGCCATCTTGTCCTGCAGCACCTGGTAGGCGGCGCGGCGCGCGGCGACATCGTCGGAATTGCGGAATCGCTCGTGCAGCGCATCGGCCTCCGGGTCGCTGAAGCGCGCCCAGTTGGCCACGCCCGCGGTCGCGGTCTTGGTCGCGATCACCAGGTTGGTCAGCGTCGAGGGATCGTTCAGCCAGATGACGCTCTCGTTCATCAGCATCCCGCTCATCTCCTCGTTCTGCCCGTTGATGCGCGCGCGCACGGCGTCCAGAAGCTGCAGCGCCGGCGTGGGCCGCAGATTCGCGGTGACGCCGATCTGCTTCAGCGCATCGGCGATCAGGATGGCGATGTCGTTGTTGTAGGGCAGCGCCGAGCTGTACCAGAAGTCGAAGGAGAAACCTGTCTTGCCCGCCTCCGCCAGGAGCGCGCGCGCGCGGTTCAGGTCGAAGCTGTAGCGCGCCAGCGAGTTGTTGCAGGTGATGTCATCCGCGTTGAAGTAGCAGGCCGGACGTTGTCCGCGCCCCGCCAGCGCGGTGCGAATGATGCGGTCGGTCGGGATGGCGTAGAGCATCGCCCGGCGCACCCGGGCATCGGTGAAGGGCTCCTTGTCCATCGCCATGTGCAGTCGCAGCATCGTGGGCGTATTGCCATTCACCACCGGGAAGCCAGCTGCGGCCAGCGCATCGTATTGCCGCCCGGTCAGGCCCTCCGCCGCATAGTCAACGACTCCGCCGCGGATCAGCGAAACCAGGTCGGCGGAGCCGCGCACGCGTAGGATGATTTGCTCGAAGGCCGGCTGGCTGCCCGACCAATGGTTCGGGACCGCGCGCAGCTCGAGCTGCTGGCCCGCCGTGCGGCCGGCCAGGTAGTAAGGCCCTGTCGTCGCGACGTTCCGCATCAGCCACTGGTTGGCGAAGGGGTCCTCGGCGGTCGCGTGCTTCTTCACCTCGACCGAATCGATGATCGCGAATTGGAAGAACTTCATCGAGGTCAGCGCGACCGGAATCGCGGTCGGCGTGCCGCGGTTGTCGGTGAAGGTGATGCGGACCGTGAGCGGATCCAGCGCCTCGATCTGCTCGGCCTTGAAGATGCCGGCGATGCCCGCCTGGTTGCGCCCGTTGCCCACGATGTTGACGAGGCGCGTGAAGCTGTAGCGCACGTCTTCCGACGTCATCGGATTGCCGGTCGCGTGGAACTTGATGCCCGGGCGCAGCTTGAAGGTGATGACCGGGCCCTCGACGGTCCAGGATTCCGCGAGCTGCGGCACGACGTCGGTCGGGTGCGCACGCAGCGTGCCATCGGCCGCTTCCTCGAAGCGCATCTGCACGAGGCGTTCGTATAGGTTGACGCCGATCTCCTGGTCCTGCTGGCCGCGCGAGTCAGCCGGGTCCAGGCTCGCGATATCCGCCGGGATCGCATGCACGAAGGGTCGCGGCGCGCCCTGTGCCAACGCGTTGTGTCCCGTCGCGGCGAATGCGCCGGTGGCCAGGGCAAGTCGGGCGAGGTCGCGGCGATGCAAGGTCATGGGTGGCTCCTGGGGGTTTGATGGGGCATCACGCGAGTGCCACCGGGCAGGCGAGGGCGCGCCCGTCGCCCACATCGACCAGCGGCGGCCGGCGCGTTGTGCAGCTGCCCTGCTGCATCGGGCAGCGGCCGACCAGGCGGCAGGCATCGGGCGGGTCGATCGGGCTCGGGATTTCGCCGGCCAGACGCAGCCGCTGCCGCTTCGCGCCGAAGCGCGCGACCGGTGCGGCGGAGAGCAGGGCGCGCGTATAGGGGTGCAGCGGGCGGTCGAAGATGTCGCGCGTCGGCCCGGTCTCGACAATGCCGCCGAGGTACATCACCGCCACCCGGTCGGCCATGTGGCGCACCACCTGCAAGTCGTGGCTGATGAACAGGTAGGCGAGGCCGAGCTCCGCCTGCAGCCGCCGCAGCAGCTCCAGGATCTGCCCGCGCACCGAGACATCGAGCGACGCCGTGGGTTCGTCCAGGATCAGCAGGTTCGGCTCGGCCGCCAGGGCGCGCGCGATGCCCACGCGCTGCCGCTGCCCGCCGCTGAGCTCATGCGGGTAGCGGTCGAGATGCGCCACCGTCAGCCCGACCATCTCCATCAGGGCGCTGGCGCGGCGTTCCCGCTTGTCGGCGGGCATCGACAGGTGTAGCCGCAGCGGCTCGTGCACGACCTGGCGCACGGTCATGCGCGGATTGAGCGAAGCGTTCGGGTCCTGGAAGACCATCTGCACCTCGCGGTACAGCGCGGCCAGTGCCATGGCGCCGAGCGGACGCACTGCGCGGCCGTTGATCCAGACTTCGCCGCCCGAGGGTTCCACCAGGCGCAGGGCGCACCGCGCGAGCGTGGACTTTCCGGAACCGCTTTCGCCGACGAGCGCGAGCGTCTCGCCCGTGGCCACCTCCAGGTCCACGCCGTCCAACGCGAGCAGGCGCCGGCCGCGTCCGACCGGGTAGGCCTTGGTCAGCTTCTCGGCACGCAGCACGATATAGGGTGCGGCGGCGGTCATGCGGGCACCGGCTCCGGCGCGTCCTCGAACTGGGAGGCGGCCAGCAGGCGCTGCGTGTAGGGGTGGCTCGGGCGGGTGAAGATCGCCTCGGTGCTGTCGGTCTCGACCACGCGGCCTGATTGCATCACCACGACCTGCGCGCAGGTCTCGGCCACCACGCCGAGGTCATGCGTGATCAGGCAGGCGGTCAGGCCGCGATCGGCCACGAGATCGGCGATCAGCTCCATGATCGCGGCCTGGATGGTCACGTCCAGGCCGGTGGTCGGTTCGTCCAGGATCACCAGGCGCGGCGCGCAGACCAGCGCGGCCATGGCGATCATCGCGCGCTGCGCCATGCCGCCGGAGAACTCGTGTGGGTATTGGCGCGCGCGGCGTTCGGGCTCGGGGATCGCGACGCTGCGCAGCGCCTCGACCGCGCGGCGCATGGCGGCTGCTGCGCTGCCGCCATGGTGCAGGCGGTGCACGTCGGCGAGCTGCCGGCCCACCGTGAAGACCGGGTTCAGCGCCGCGCGCGCATCCTGGAACACCATGCTGATGTGGCGGCCACGGATGGCGCGCGTTGCCTCGGGCGGAAGCGCCAGAAGATCGCGCCCTTCGAACAGGATACGCCCGCTGCTGCGATGGAAGTTCGGCGGCTGGATGCCCAGGATGGAAAGCGCGGTCAGCGACTTTCCGCTGCCCGTCTCGCCCACGATGGCGGTGATCACGCCGGGCTGCAGCGCGAAGCCGACATCGAACAGGACCGGCGTCATGTCCCCGCCCGGAGACCGGAAGGCGCCGCTCAGCGCTTCGACCTCGAGCAGGGGCGCGGTCATCGCCGCCGCCTCGGGTCCGTCAGGTCCGACAACGCATCGCCCAGCAGGTAGAAGGCGCCGGTCATGCCCAGGATCGCGAGGCCTGGGAAGAAGGAGACCCACCACTCCCCGGTCATCACGCCGTCCTGGCCGCGCGCGATCATGTTGCCCCACTCGGGCGTGTTCGGGTTGAGCCCTAGGCCCAGGAACCCGAGGCTTGCGGTCACCAGCGAGACGAAGGCCGCGTTGATCGAGGTGAAGGCCAGCAGCGGCCCGGTGCTGTTCGGCAGCAGATGCCGGAACGCCACCTGCCAGGACCGATTGCCCACCATCCGCGCCGCTTCCGCATAGGGCCAGTTGCGGCGCGACTGCACCTCGGCGCGCGCCAGGCGCACATAATCGGGGATGCCCACGAAGGACAGCACCAGGATGATGTTGAACACGCCGGGCCCGACCGCCTTCGCCACCAGCATGGCAAACAGAACGCCGGGGAAGGCCTGGAACACCTCGACCCCGCGCGAGATCGCGATGTCGAGCGGCCCGCCATAGTAGCCCGCGACAACGCCGAGCAGACTGCCCACCACCAGCGCGATGCTCACCGCGACCAGCGCGATGCCCAGGTTGTACTGCGTGCCCGCCATCAGCCGCGACAGCACGTCGCTGCCCAGCCGGTCGGTGCCAAGCGGGAATTCTGCGCTCGGCGCCAGATAGGCATCGCCCACGCCGGGCGAGAGCGGATCATGTGGCGTCCAGACCAGCGCAAGCAGCGCCACCGCGACATAGACCGCGAGGATACCGAGGCCGATCCGCATCGACCAGGTGAAGGGCGCGCGCCTCATGTGCGCATCCGCGGATCGATGACGATGTAGAGCATATCGACAAGCAGGAAGGTGCCGACATAGAGCAGCGCCGCGTAGATCACGAAGCCTTGCAGCGCCGCGAAGTCCGAGCTCTCGATCGCCTGCAGCGCGTATTGCCCGAGGCCCGGCCAGCCGAAGATCGATTCCAGCAGCACCGCGCCGCCGAAGACGTAGCCGGCCAGCACGCCGACCAGCGTCACCACCGGCAGCAGCGCGTTGCGCAGCGCGTAGCGGAACCAGATGGCGCGCCGCCCGAAGCCCATCGCGACGGCCGTGCGGATGTAGTCGCTCTGCAATGCCTCGACCATCGAGGACCGCGTGACGCGCGCGATCGGCGCCAGCATCGCGAAGGCGAGCGTGCCCGCCGGCAAGACAAGTTGCAGCAACGCGAGGCGCCAGCGCTCCCAGTCGCCCAGCAGGGCAAGGTCCACCAGCAGGAAGCCCGTGATGGGCTCGGGCAGCGGCACGCCGATGGGCAGGCGCCCGACCGGCCCGGGCAGCCAGCCGAGGATCACGAAGAATACCCAGATCAGCACCAGGCCGATCCAGAACTGTGGCAGCGCCATGCCCGCCAGCGTGACGCCGCGCACCAGGAAATCGGGCAGGCCCTCGCGGCTCACCGCCGCGATCACGCCAAGCGGCACGCCGATCAGGATGCCCAGGCCGAGCCCGATCAACCCCAGTTCGAGCGTGGCGGGCAGGCGCTCCGTCAGGTCCTGTCCGACCGACTGGTTGGTGGTGAAGGAGATGCCGAAGTCGAAGCGCGCGATCTCCCCGAGGTAGCGCAGGTACTGCACCAGCAGCGGATCGCCGAGCCCGAGCTTCTCGCGGATCTGTGCGCGAAGCTCGTCGGTCGCCTCAGGGGGGGCGTAGAGCTCGGTGGGGTCGCCGCCGAACAGCCGCGCAACGAAGAAGGTGATGGTGACGACGCCTAGCGCCACCGGCAGGGCCCAGAGTGCGCGTTGGAGCAGCAGCCGGAGCATCGCTTTCAGTCCTTCCCGTGAGGCTGCGGCGGCACGGCGTCAGAACTCCATCATGTTGTCGCGGAAATGCGCATGCGTGTAAGCGCTGCGTACTGCGCCGCGCTTCTGCAGCACGGGCGTCAGGCCGTCGGTCACCTCGGTGACGTAGCGGCGCGTCAATGGCCCCGCGATGATGTAGCCGTCGCCGCCGACCTCCTCCATGATCTCCATCATCTTGGACGCGACCGTCTCGGGCGAACCCCACAGGCGATCCAGGCCATGGCTGTAATTGCGGACGATCTCGCGCAGCGTGCTGCCCTGCGCGAGAAACTGCCGGAGCGTGCCCTGCTGCCCGTTGGTGGTGAGTTCCGTCAGCGGCGTGTCGAGGTCGAAGGACGCGAAGTCGATGTCGGTGAGCGACGACATGCCCGCGAGCACCAGCTCGGGATGCGCCTCCTTGTAGGCCTGCTTGCGCAGGAAGCGGTCCTCGGCTTCAGCATCCGTCTCGCCGATGGTCGGGATGACCATGAAGACGACCTTGCAGCTGTCGGGGTCACGCCCCTCGGCGGCGACGCGCCGGCGCATATCGGCGCGGAAGGCCTTCATGTCGGGGATGGAATTCGTCGCGGCCAGCACGACGTCGATATTCTTGGCGGCGAAGGCGCGGCCCTGCGGCGATCCGCCCGCCTGCATCAGCACCGGCTGGCCCTGCGGCGAGCGGGACGTGTTGAGCGGACCGCGTGACGTGTAGAAGCGCCCCTTGTAGTCGATGGTGTGGACCTTGTCGGGATCGACGAAGACGCCGCGCGCCTCGTCCATCACCAGCGCATCGGGCTCCCAGGAGTCCCAGAGCTTCTTCACGACGTCGACGAATTCGGTCGCCATCTCGTAGCGCAGGTCGTGCTCGATGTGCTCCTCGAAGCCGAAATTCTGCGCAGCGCGGGCGGCGGTCGAAGTGACGAAATTGCAGCCGATCCGCCCCTCCGACATCAGGTCGAGCGTCGCGACATGCCGTGCGAGCAGATACGGCGGGTAGAAGGTGGTCGAGATGGTCGGCACGATGCCGAGATGCTTCGTCATGTAGGCGAGCACGCCCACCAGCGGCAGCGGGTCGTTCTTCGGCGCGCGCAACGCACGCTCAAGATAAAATTTCGAGGAACCGCCGTAGTTGTCCGGCACGAACAGCGAGTCTTCCAGCATCAGGAAGTCGAAGCAGGCGCGTTCGATCGCGCGCGCCAGGTCGATCTGCAGATCCGGCTTCGCCCAATCGCGTGCCGCGCGGCCGCTGAAGGGCGTGTTCCAGCCATGGACACCGAAGCCGTTGCCGACGAACCAGCCGAGGTGGAAGGGCTTCACCACCGTTCCGCGCCTCTCGTCGCCGCCACGGGCATCGCTGGGCAGTCCATCAGGGCCTCCGCAAGGTTCCCTCGAATGCTAGGCATCGGCCCCGAGGCGAGTCACTCCGCAAACTGCCCGAAAGAAAAGCAAAAATACGGCATTACGACCTAACTGGCATAAAAACGGTGCATCAAAACCCGGAATGACGAAAAAATCAGCATCGATGGACTCGACCCGTGACGTATGGGCGCTAGGCTTTTCCCACCACGATCCGAGGAGCGCGCGCATGACCGAGCCCTATCCCCGCGACCTCATCGGCTACGGCGAACATCCGCCGCATCCGCAATGGCCAGGCGGCGCGCGCGTCGCAGTCAACTTCGTGATGAACTACGAGGAAGGGTCGGAATACTCCTTCCCCGACGGTGACGGCCGCTCCGAAACCAGCACCGCCGAGGCGCCGCAATCCCCGGTGCCCGCCGGCCAGCGCGACCTGGCGGGCGAGGCGATGTTCGAATTCGGATCGCGCGTCGGCTTCTGGCGCATCATGCGGCTCTTCGCGAAGCGCAACCTGCACATGACCATCTTTGCCTGCGCGCTGGCGCTCGAGCGCCATCCCCCGGCGGTCGCGGCCATCCGCGCCGCGGGCCATGACATCTGCTGCCATGGCTGGCGCTGGATCGAGCACTACAAGCTCGCGAAGGAGCAGGAGCGCGAGCATATCCGCCTCGCGATCGAGAGCTTGCAGAAGACCATGGGGTCGCGCCCGCTCGGCTGGTACTGCCGCTATGGGCCGAGCGTGCATACCCGCACGCTCGTCGTGGAGGAGGGCGGCTTCCTGTATGACAGCGACTGCTACAACGACGAATTGCCCTACTGGGTGCTGCAGGACGGCAAGCCGCACCTGGTGGTGCCCTATTCATTGGTGACCAACGACAGCAAGTTCGGCCGCGGCATTTTCTCGACCGCCGACGACTACTTCTCCTTCCTCAAGGACCAGTTCGACATGCTGTACGAGGAAGGCGAGACGCAGCCTAAGATGATGTCCTGCGGGCTGCACATGCGCACAATGGGGCATCCCGCGCGTGCGATCGGGCTCGCCCGCTTCCTCGACTACATTCAGGGCCACGAGAAGGTCTGGATCACGCGCCGCATCGAGATCGCCGAGCATTGGCGGCGCACCTTCCCCTATCAGCCCGGCATGGAACAGATCGCGAAGGTGGGCCCATGACACGCAGCCTGGTTCTCCAACCCCTGACGCCGGAGGCCTTCGCGCCCTTCGGCGACGTGATCGGCCCGCAGGAAGAAGGCGCGCGCGTGTCGCTGACCGACACGCTGCAGGCGATCGATGGTGCGGCACAGCCGCGGCTGTCCTTCAGCACCGCGAAGGCATGGTGCCTGCCGTTGACCGCGACCGAGATGGAACGCCACAACCGGTCCTCGCAATGCTTCGTGCCAATGGACGTGGAGCGCTGGGTCGTGCTGGTTGCCCCCGATGTCGGCGGCAAGCCCGATGCATCAGCGCTGCGCGCCTTCGTGGTGCGCGGCGATCAGGCGGTGAACTATCATCTGGGCACCTGGCACCACCCGTTGCGCACCCTGGATCGCCCGGGGCGCTTCGCGGTGCTGATGTGGACAACCGGGAACAAGCCGGACGACGAGGAATGGTCGACGCTGCCTGAACCGGTCGAGCTGTTGGGCTGACTGATGTAGGCGCGGGGCGCCTGCGCTCTGTGCGTATTCGATAACCGCGCCGGCGGGTCAGCACTTCGTGAGCGGAGATCGGTTGGTGATGCGGTGCCTGTTGACATGCCGGTAGTCCCACCGAGCCACCGCAGGTCGAGCGTCATTTCGGGCCTTCCAGCCGAGTTGGACTGAATCTACTATCTAGGCTCAGGACCGATTAATTGCTTGCGGCGACGCGGCGGCGTGTGATTCTGCGTCAGGCGGAGGTCCCGCCATGCCCAACCCCAAGCCCCCGTTTCTGCTGACGTCGGCCCAGTTGCGCCGCCTGGCGCCGCACTTCCCGCTCTCTCACGGCGTGCCGCGGGTGGATGATCGCCGCGTGCTCAGCGGGATCATCTACGTGATCCGCAACGGCCTTCAGTGGCGTGACGCGCCCGCGGCCTACGGTCCCCACAAGACGCTCTACAACCGCTTCGTCCGTTGGAGCCGCATGGGCGTCTTCGACCGCATCTTCGCAGCCCTCGCGACTGAAGGCGGCCCGCCCGAGCGACTGATGATCGACAGCACGCACCTCAAGGCGCATCGCACCGCCGCGAGCCTCCTCCAAAAGGGGCTTTTCCCCGCTGCATCGGCCGAACCAAGGGCGGCCTGAACTCCAAGCTCCACGCCGCCTGCGACGGCCAGGGAAGACCCGTGGTCCTGTTGCTCACCGAAGGCCAGGCCAGTGACCATCGCGGCGCTGCCTTGATGCTGCACAAGCTCACGCCAGCCCGCGAACTCATCGGCGAGCGCGGCTACGACAGCGGTCGCTTCCGCGCCGAGTTGGCGGCGCGCGGCATCGCCCCCTGCATTCCTTCAACCCGCAGCCGAAAGGTGCCCATCCCGCACGACGCCACCCTGTATCGTCAGCGCCACCGCATCGAGATCATGTTCGGCAGGCTCAAGGATTGGCGCCGCATCGCCATGCGCTACGACCGCTGCGCTCACACCTTCTTCAGCGCCATCACTCTCGCCGCCACCGTCATCTTCTGGCTCGACAATGAGTCCTGAGCCTAGCTCGAAAGCGGTTTCGTATCTTGGACAAGCTAAGTATCTGAAAAACTGGCGGACCCGAAAGGATTCGAACCTTCGACCTCTGCCTTCGGAGCGTATCCGGAACGATTTCGCCAGGCTTTCTCTTTCTACGCCATGACCCTCTAACCCACTATGTAGATTGAGTTTTTCTGGCATCGTCCGCCGCATCGCGTATCCGTCTGCACGTCGAAGTTTCGGCCCGGGTGCTGCCGTGGTGCTTCCGCGAATGGAGCCCACGGGTCCCAACTCGGACCAGGAGCACAGGACGTGGGAAAGCTCAGCAAGCGCACCGTCGATCAGGCAATGCCGCGGGACGCGGACTACTTCATCTGGGATGACGAACTGCCCGGGTTCGGCCTGCGAGTGTTCACCTCGGGACGGCGCAGCTACGTCGTACAGTACCGCGCCAAGGGGCGCACCCGGCGATTCACGATCGGCGTGCATGGCGTGTGGACGCCGGAGACGGCGAGACGAGAGGCCCGCGTGCTCCTCGGCCGCATCGCGCAAGGCGACAACCCCGCAGAGCAGCGGGAACTCGACCACCGCGCGGTCACGGTCAAGGAACTCTGCGAGCGCTATATGGCCGACGCGAAGGCAGGCCTGATCCTCGGCAAGAAGCAACGGCCGAAGAAGGCCTCGACGATCTACACCGACGAGGGGCGCATCAAGCGCCATATCGTCCCGCTTCTCGGCACGCGGCGTGTGAAGGACCTCACGAGCGCCGACGTGACGCAGTTCATGCGTGACATCGCGTCCGGCAAGACGAAAGCCGACGTGAAAACACGGAGGCGCGGGCGCGCCATCGTCCGCGGCGGCATGGGAACGGGTCGCCGCACGGTTGGCTTCCTCGGCGCGCTGCTGACCTATGCGCGTGAGGCCGGCATCATCGACACCAACCCGGCACATGGCATCCGGAAAACCGCCGACCAGAAGAGGACTCGGCGTCTCTCGGAGGACGAGTATCGGCTGCTCGGGAAGCTGCTGGCGAAGGCGCTCGCGGACGATCATCTCCGCACTTCGGCGAAGATCACACGGCTGCTCGCCCTGACGGGCTGCCGGCGCGGAGAGATCCTGAATCTGACCTGGTCCGAGGTGGACACCGGCAACAGCTGTCTTCGGCTTCACGATACAAAGGAGGGCGCGTCCGTGCGCCCGATCGGACTTCCCGCCGTCGACATGCTGGAGGCGGATCGGCCGCGTGAAGCGGTCGGCCCGGTGTTCCGCGGCTTCCTCGATGGCAAGCCGTTGATCGGCTATCCGAAGCACTGGGACAAGATCTTCGCGAAGACACCGCTCGCCGACGTCACCCCCCATGTCCTGCGCCACAGCTTCGCCAGCATCGCGAACGATCTCGGCTTTACTGAGTCGACGGTGGCCGCGTTGCTGGGACATGCGCAGGGATCGGTGACCAGCCGGTACATCCACGCGGTCGACACGTCGCTGATCATGGCGGCCGATACGGTCGCGGGTTACATCCAGGCGCTGATGGAGGGCGCGCAGTTCCAGCGTCGAGGCTACGCGCTGGATCGCGCGTCGAGGGAGATGGCGCTCTCGCGGCACCTCGGGAACCCTTTGCCGCCCGGCGTGAGCCGCCTGGCCGAAGCCAGCGCCGCCGATCAGACCCCGGGGCCTCACGGCCTGACGCCTTGACGATATAGCTTGGGGGCTATATATGGAGTGGAAGGTCGCGTTTGGTGATGAGTTCGATGCGGAGTTCGGAGAGCTACCGGAAGCCGTGCAGGATGAACTGTTGGCCTCCGCCAAACTCCTCGCCGTGTTCGGCCCGAAGCTCAGTCGCCCACATGCGGACACGCTCAAGGACTCGGCGTTCGCCAACATGAAGGAACTGCGCTTCGAGGCGGATGGCGGCGTCTGGCGTGTCGCCTTTGCGTTCGATCCTGAGCGCAAGGCCATCCTGCTCGTCGCCGGCGACAAGTCGGGTGGCAGCGAGAAGCGCTTCTACAAGTCGCTCATCGCGAAAGCCGACAGGCGCTTCAGGGCACATCTCGAACGGCTCAATGCCGCGAAGAAGGGAAAGGCGTGATGGGACGAACGCTCAATGATGTCGTTGCCGCGCTTCCCGAGGCTCGGCGGGCACGTGTCGAGGCGCGCGCCCGAGAGCTCATCGAGGAAGTCGAGAGCCTGAGCGAGCTGCGCCGCATGGCAGGCAAGGCGCAGGTGGACATCGCATCAGCCTTGCGGGTCAAGCAGCCCTCGATCTCGAAGATCGAGAGACAGGCGGACATGTATCTCTCGACGCTCCGCAGCTATGTCGAGGCGATCGGCGGAAAGCTGGAGCTCGTCGTCCGCCTGCCTTCACGCGCGCCCGTTCGGATTGAGCACTTGGGCGATGTCGCCTCGAGTGTTTCCGCCGGCCCCAAGAAGGTCACCGCAAAGCGGCAGACCAAACCGCGCGCGAGCGCCCGCGTCGGGTGATCGGACGATCGGCGGCGAACAGTACCCAGGATCCGGGTGCCGGAATGGGTGACATCCCGCGGTAGCGGTTCGAATGCAGAGTGAGGGTTTTGCGGCTGTCGCCGTGACGGGTTTCGGGGCCGAGAGAGAGGCTCGCGGCCGGCCCGTCATGGAGAACCGCCATGACCCGCTCCGCGACGCGGCCGGCCCCGAGCGGCCGAGCCTCGGGTGACCGCGCAAACCTCTACGACGAGATCACCGACAGGATCATCGCTGAACTCGAGGCCGGGCGGCTGCCATGGGTGCAGCCCTGGGGAAGCTCGGGTGTGGCCGCGCCACTCGCCCTGCCGAAGAACGCATCGACCGGCCGACGCTACTCCGGGATCAACGTGCTGATCCTGTGGGGCGCCGTCGTCGAGCGCGGCTACTTCGGCCAGAGCTGGCTCACCTTCCGCCAGGCGCTCGCGCTCGGCGGCTATGTGCGCAAGGGCGAGCTCGGCACGACCGTCGTCTACGCCGACCGCTTCATCCCCGGCGAGGAACGCGAGCGCGCACAGGAGACGGGCAAGGACGCCCGCGCGATCCACTTCCTCAAGCGTTTCACCGTCTTCAACGTCGAGCAGTGCGACGGGTTGCCGCCCGAACTCGCCGCGGCGGCACCGCCTGCGGATACCTCACTCATCGAACCACGCGTGCAGGCGCTGATCACAACCTCCGGCGCCGAATTCCGCATCGGCGGGGAGCGCGCCTACTACGACGTGCTCGGCGACCTCATTCGCGTGCCGCCGCCGCAGGCCTATTTCCAGCCGATCGACTGGCATCGGACGGCGCTGCATGAGCTCGGCCACTGGACCGGACACGCGTCGCGCCTCGGCCGCGAAATCGCGAACAGCTTTTGCTCGAAGAAGTACGCGCAGGAGGAACTGGTCGCCGAGATGACAGCGGCCTTCACCTGCGCCGGCCTCGGCATCGTGCCGACGGTGCGCCACGGCGACTATATCGGCTCCTGGCTGGAGGTGCTGCGCGAGGACAATCGCGCGATCGTCCGCGCGGCGAGCGCCGCGTCAAGGGCGGCCGACTTCCTGCTCGCCTTCGTGCCCGAGACCGAAGCGGTCAACGAGGACGCCGATGCAGCGGAGGTTGTGTCGTGACCCGGCGACACAACACCAGGGCGCCGCTCATCGCTCCCGACGCGGAGGATCGCTACGGCCACTACATCCGCGAAGCACTGACCACGGAGGGCGGCCACCTCGCCATCGGCCGCGGCGGCTTCACCCTGTACTTCGCCCGCGGTGCATATCTCAGCGGGCACGACTGCGAGACCATCAAGACGGCTTGCATCGCTGCCGGGCTGCCAGTGATCGACAGCCGAGGGCTGGCCTTCGACGTCGTCCGCGATCTCGCGGTGCGCGGCCCGATGGTCGCGGTCGGTGAGCCCGCCAGCGCACCGCCGTGGGGTGCCTTCTCCTACGCGCCGCTCGCGGCTGTCGCGGCAGCCTTTCGTGCCGCTGGCGCGGAGGTCTGGAATCTCCCCCCTCCCGCATCAGCAGCGCCGAGAGAGTGAGAGGGCCGAGGCGGTCTTCGTGACGGGTTGAGGGTCGGGAGAGAGGCTCCCGGCCGGCCCGTCATGGAGAACCCCCATGTCGAAGTCCGCCTCCAAGGTCGCGCTCTCCGCCTCGCGCGACATCCCCTTCAACCGCCTCGTGCTCAGCCAGGCAAATGTCCGCCGCATCAAGGCCGGCATCGCCGTCGAGGAACTGGCCGAGGACATCGCCCGCCGAACCCTGCTCCAGAGCCTCACCGTCCGCCCCGTGCTGGACGATGACGGCCGCGAGACCGGGATGTTCGAGGTGCCCTCGGGCGGCCGGCGCTTCCGCGCGCTCGAACTGCTGGTGAAGCAGAAGCGCCTCGCCCGCACCGCGCCGATCCCCTGCATCATCCGCACCGAGGGCATCGCCGAGGAGGACAGCCTGGCCGAGAACGTGCAGCGCGCCCCGCTGCACCCGCTCGACCAGTTCCGCGCCTTCCAGGCGCTGCGCGAGCGCGGCCGCTCGGAGGAGGAGATCGCGGCGGCCTTCTTCGTCTCGGTCGGCGTCGTCCGGCAGCGGCTCCGCCTCGCCGCCGTCTCGCCCCGCCTCCTCGACCTCTACGCCGAGGACGACATGACGCTCGATCAGCTGATGGCCTTCACCGTCAGCC
>JAESGX010000197.1_pt1 | contig 41817 bp, 41 predicted proteins | sample 9269801 | NCBI WGS metagenome assembly JAESGX01 (sample SAMN16773122, study PRJNA677054) | algae metagenome | isolation source: Pleurocapsa minor GSE-CHR-MK-17-07R and co-occurring heterotrophs from wet... | place: USA: Lower Calf Creek Falls, Grand Staircase Escalante National Monument, UT ... | reverse complement strand
GGCCGAGGGCATCCCGGACGAGACGCCGGGCCTCGACGAGGAACTCCTGTACAAGCGCAACACCGAGTGCAACTTCCCCAATGGCTGCCACGTCGCCGAGGTGGAGATCGACCCCGACACCGGCATGGTCGCCGTCGTGCGCTATGCCGCCGTGGATGATGTGGGCGTGCCGCTCAACCCCATGCTGGTGCATGGCCAGTGCCATGGCGGCATCGTCTCCGGCATCGGCCAGGCGCTCTATGAGCATGCGCGCTACGACGACGAAAGTGGCCAGTTCCTGACGGCGACCTTCCAGGATTACTGCATGCCCCGCGCGGCCGACCTGCCCGAGCTGACCGTGGGCCTCAACGTCGTGCCCTGCCCGTCCAATGACCTCGGCGTGAAGGGTGCGGGCGAAGGCGGCTCCTGCGGGGCGCCGCCGGCGGTCGTGAGCGCCGTCTGCGATGCGCTGGGCATCGCGCATATCGACATGCCGGTGACGCCCGAGAAGGTGTGGCGCGCGCTGGCGATGCGCCAGGCGGCGGAGTAGAAACAAGGGGCTCCGCCCCTTGCCCCGGCAGGAACCTCAGGTTCCTGCAACTCCGGTGCGTGGGCCCCCTCACAGGAGTCACACGATGGAATTGCTCATTCTCGCCGGCGTCATCCTGCTCGTTGCCGTCGTCGCCATCGTCATGGGCGTGCGCACCGTGCCCCAGGGCCAGGTCTGGACGGTGGAGCGCTTCGGCCGCTTCACCCGCACGCTCGACCCCGGCCTTGGCCTCATCATCCCGCTGGTGGACCGTATCGGCCACCGCATGGTGATCCAGGAAACCGTGCTCGACATCCCGGAGCAGGCCGTCATCACCAAGGACAACGCCGCGGTTCTGGTGGATGGCATCGTCTATTACCGCGTGATGGATGTGGTGAAGGCGGCCTACCAGGTCGCGGGCCTGGCCAATGCGCTGGAAGCGCTGGCCATGACCAACCTGCGCAGCGTCATCGGCTCCATGACCTTCGACGAGACGCTGAGCAAGCGGGAGGAAATCTCCCGGCAGCTGATGACCGTGCTGGACGCCGCGACCGACCCCTGGGGTGTGAAGGTCACGCGCGTCGAGCTCCGCAAGGTCGAACCTCCCGCCAATCTGGTGGAGGCGATGAACCTGCAGATGACCGCCGAACGCCGCCGCCGCGCCGTGGTCGCCGAGGCCGAGGGCAAGCGGGAGGCCGTGGTGCTGGAAGCCCAGGGCCGCAAGGAAGCCGCCGACCTCGACGCCCAGGCGCGCGAGCGGCTGGCCGAGGCCGAGGCCAAGGCCGTGACCTCCGTGGCGATGGCGTCCGAGGGCGCGGGCAATGCGGCGCTCAGCTATTTCGTGGCCGAGAAATACATCAAGGCGCTGGAGGCGCTGGCCGCCAACCCCTCCACCAAGACGCTCGTCATGCCCATGGAAACCGCCTCCATGGCCGGGCAGATCGCGCAGGTCATGGCCGTTTTGGCCGCCAACAACCCACCCCCGCCCCCTCCTTCAGCTGGGCCCGCGCCGCCCCGGCGCTATCCCGCATGAACTGGGAAATCCTCGCCATCCTGGCCCTGGTTCTGCTGGGGCTGGAGATGCTGACGCCCTTCACCGTCTTCCTGTGGATGGCGATCGGCGCGGCGGCGGCGGCGGGCGCTTCCTACTACGGCATTGCCTGGCCAGGGCAGCTGGGCGTTTTCCTGCTCGGCACTTCCGGCAGCATCGCCACCTATTTCCTGAAGCGGCCCAAGCCGCGCGGCCCGGATGTATCGGCGCCCGCGGGGGTGCTGATCGGGCTGCAGGGTGTGGCACTCGGTGAACTCTCGCCGCAGGGCCGGGTGCAGGTGGCCGATGGCAGCTGGCATGCCCGCACGGCCGATGGCGGCATCATCCCGGATGGTGCCGCCATCGAAGTGACCGGCCATGAGGGCGCCACGCTGCTGGTCCGCGCGCTGCAACGGCCAGGCTGAGGGATCTCAGCCGCCGAGCTTGGCGACGCGCCCGGTCCAGACCCGCGCGATGGTGTTGGGCGTCAGCAGCCGGCGCGCCGTCTCGGCCGATTCCTCACGACCCAGGCTTGGAACCGCGTGGTGCGGCGCGCCCGCGGCCAGCGCCACCCCGGCATTCTCGGCCATGTAGATCGCGATCATCACGGCCTCGGCGATGGTCGGCCCCACCACCACTGCGCCATGCGCGCGAAGCAGCGCCGCGGGATGCGGCCCGAGCGCCTCGGCCAGGCTATCGGCCTTGGCGATCGTGTCCACCAGCATGCCCCCCGCGCCGAAGGGCGCCGAATCCCAGAGCGGGATGTCCCAGCCCGCGATGGCGCCAGTGTGAAACACCGGCCGCAGCGGCGGCGCGCCCGGTAGGGTGAAGGGCAGCAGGGGACGCGCGTGATGGTGGATGCAGACCTGCACATCCGGTCGCGCGGCGAAGATGCGCGCATGCAGCACCGCCTCGGAATAGCTCTGCACGGACGTATCGTCGCAGGTGCCATCCGGCCCGTAGCGCCTGAGGTCGTCCGCGGTGACGAGATTGGGCGGCAGCGCGCGGGAGAGCCAGAAGCGCGTGGGATCCTCCGGGTCGCGCAGCGCGACATGGCCGAAATCATCCACGACGCCCTCGTGGTGCAGGACGCGATTGGCCAGCGCCAGGTCTTGCAACAGCGCCTCGCGTGTCGAAGTGTGAGTCATGATCCGCATTCCCCTCTCGCGTCGGGCGCTGCTTGCCAGCCCGCTCCTCTCCGCGCCAGCCCTGGCCCAGCCGCGCAGCGTGCGCGTCGTCGTCCCCTTCCCGCCCGGCGGCGGCATCGACATCGCCGGGCGGATCTACGGCGAGGCGCTGGCGCCGATCCTGGGGGAGAACTGGCTGGTGGAGAATCGCTCCGGCGCCAATGGCTCGATCGGCGCCGCGGTGGTGGCGCGGGCCGAGGCGGATGGCCGCACCCTGCTCTGCAATTCCGACAGCCACCTGCTGGCGCGCGGCGTGATGCGGCAGGTGCCCTATGACCCCATTGGCGATTTCACGCCCATCGCGCGGCTCGCCCTCTCGCCGCTGGTGCTGGTGGGCGCGCCTAACCTGGCTGCCACTGACCTGCGCTCCTTGCTCGCGGAGATTCGCGCCAATCCGGACCGCCACGCCTTCGCCAACACCTCGCTCGGCACATCGGGCCATCTGGCGACGGAGGTGTTCCGGCTGGAGGCGGGGGTGCCGATTCTCATCGTCTCCTATCGCGGCACGGGCCCGGCGCTGGCGGATGTGGTGGGCGGGCAGACCAGCCTGATGATGGCGCCGCTGGTCTCGGCCCTGCCGCTGATTCAGGCAGGCCGGCTGCGCGCCTATTGCGTGACCGGGCCGGGCCGCGCGGGCGTGGCCACCGCCATTCCCAACGCGGCCGAGGCGGGGATGCCGGCGCTGGCCCCCATCGCGCCCTGGTTCGCGCTCTGGGGACCGAAGGGCCTGCCGGTCGCGCAGGTCGAGCGCATCCATGCCGGCGTGCAGCAGGCGGCGGGCACCGCCGAGGTGCGCCGCAAACTGGCGGATCTGGGCGGCGATGCCATCACGGGCGAAAGCCCCGCCGCCTTCGCCGCGCTGATCCAGGAAGCGACCACGCGCGGCCTCTCCATCCTCAGCCGCGCGGGCGTGCAGCCCGAATAGGGCTCAGCCCGCGGTGATGCCAAGGGCGCGGATCATGCCGCCGATCTGGTCCACGTCGCGCTGGGCGAAGGCGGTGAATTCCACGGGGCCGAGCGGCGTGGGCGAGATGGCGTGCTCCAGCAGGCGGCGCTGGACGATCTCGGTGCGCAGCCCGGCGAGCGTCTCGGCATTCAGCCGTTCCACCACGGCGGGCGGCAGGCCCGCGGGGCCGGAAATGCCCACCCAGTTCAGCGCGATCAGGCTCGGGTAGCCGCCTTCGGTCGTCGTGGGCACGTTGGGCGCCATGGGGTTGCGGGCGGGAGCGCTGATCGCGATGCCGCGCAGGCGGCCGGCGGCGAAGTGCTCGACATATTGCGGCATGGTGTCGAAGGCGAGCGGCACCTGGCCATTCAGCAGATCCGGCAGCAAGGGCGCGCTGCCGCGATAGGGCACGTGGGTGAGTTGCACGCCGGCGGCGCGCTGGAACATCTCGCCCAGGATATGCCCGACCGAGCCGGTGCCCGAGCTGCCGTAGCTGGCGGGGTCGCGCTGCGCCTTCATCCAGGCGACCAGCGAAGGCAGGTCGGTCGCCGGGATGAAGCGCGGGTTGGTGACGATCGCGACCGGCGCCGCGCCGATATAGGTCACGTGCGTGAAGCTGCGGATCGGGTCATACCCCGCCTGCGGATAGAGCGGGGGCGAGGTGGTGATCGGCGCGGAGTTCGAGAGGAACAGCGTGTAGCCATCCGCCGGCTGCTGCGCGACATGCAGCGCCGAGAGCGTGCCGCCGGCGCCGGGGCGGTTGTCCACCACGAAGCGCTGGTTGAGCGCCGTGGAGTAATGCTCCGCCATGACGCGGGCCGTGATGTCGGAAGACCCGCCCGGCGGGAAGGAGACGACGATCCGCACGGGCCGCGAGGGCCACGCGGCCTGCGCCCTCGCCTGCACAGCCGGCAGGCAGAGAGGTGCCACGAGCAAGGGCAAATGACGACGACGCATGGGCCTAACCTCCATCAACGGGGGAAGCCCTGCATCAATCATGCCGCATTACGCATCCATCATCTGGAGTGCGGCGCGCAGCCCGAGCAGCGTCGCGTCCCAGACCGGCTTGCCCGCGCAATCCTCGCCGATCAGCGGCAGCGGGTAGTTGGTGCACCAGCCCAGCAGCAGGTCGCAATCCGGCGCCACGCGCGCCGCCTGGGCCGCGATCACCTCGCGCGGGGTCGCGGCATAGGAGAGGTTGTCGGAGAGGCCCAGATGATCCTCGGCCGAGACGATCCAGCCGCGCCCCGCGAAGGCGGCGATGAGCTTGGCCTGGTAGGTGTCGTTATAGGGCGTGATCAGCCCGATCCGCGTGGCCCCCCGCGCCGCCAGCGCCGCTTCGAGCGCGAGGCCGGAGGTGGTGGCGGGAATGCCCGTCGCTGCCGTGATGCGCGCCGCGAGGTCACGGTCGTGATCCAGTCCGATGGCGCCGCCCTTGCTGCCATTCCACAGGATCACCTTCGGCTTGGCATGGCTCAGCAATTCGGCAGCGCGGAGCATGCCGTCGAGGTCATAGCTGTCGGGAAACGGGTCGCTCGTGCCGTGCACGGGAATGCGCGCGAAGATGGGCAGCACACCCGGCACATCGCGCAGCGCCGCCTGCGTCACCGCCTCCACCACCGTATTGCCCGAGGGCGTGATGGTGCCAAGCACCTTGGGGCCGTTGAGGTTCATCGCGCCAGCGACAGCAGCGCGGAGCGCGGCGGCATGCCGGCCTCGAATTCCGGCCAGCGCGTGCCTGGGCGGTTGAAGGTGGCGCCCGGCTCAGCGCCGGGGCGCCGCGCCACGGTGAAGATCGTGCCGCCATCGGGTGAAGCGACCGCATTGCCGATGCCCGCCGCCCGCGCCGCGCCGTAGAGCGCCGTGGCATTGCCGCCCTCGACGGCCCACAGCGTCTGCGCCCTGGCACCCACCGGCCCGCCCGTATCGGTGCCGATCAGCAGCCGGCCCCGCGCATCGGTGGTCGCCGTCTGCACCGCACCGAGGCCTTGGGTGTTGACCATATTGCCCGCCATGCCGGGCGCAGCGGGGTCGCCGCCATCGGGGGCGAAGCTGAGCACGCCGAAGCCACCGGCGAACAGCAGCCGGTTGCCGCGCGGATCCCAGAACAGGCCGGAGGGCGCGTCGAAGGCCATGCCGCCCGCGGCGCGCGCCGCATCCACCGGGTTGCCGGCCGCCCCCTCCGGCAGGGCGACCCAGGTGACGCGCGCATTCTGCAATTGCGCGACGCTGAGCGTGCCGCGGTCCAGCGCATCGGCATCCCGCGCGGGGCCGGCGGAGACGAAGCGGAACAGGTAGCCGCCGGATCCGCGCTCGGCCACATAGACCACGGCCTGGCCGCCCCGCGCCTGGGCCGCCGCCGCATCCGCCTTGCCGAAGCGGCCGAGCGCGGTGCGCTTCACCGGGATGGATTGCGGGTCGAGCGGGTCGAGCTCGACCAGCCAGCCGAAGCCCTCGCCGCGCTGGAAGCGGCGATCGAGGCCGCCCAGGCGGCTCGACCAGAGTGCGGGGTCGCCTTCGGCCAGCAGCAGCGAGGCCCAGGGAGTGGCGGTGCCCCCGTTGATGCCGAGCACGCCCTGCACCGAAGATCCGACCTGCTCCGCCAACGGTCCCGAGACGCGGCAGAGGGTGGAAGCGGTCAGCCGGCGCGACTGGAAGCCGCCATCCACCACGATCCAGCGCCCGGCCTGCATTTCGAGATTGAGCAAGGAAGCGCCCTGCATCTGCGCCGCCACGGCGGGCCGGTCGAGCCCACCGGGGAAGGCCATGGCCGCCTCCACCGTCGGATGCGCGATGGCGAGCACGGAGCGCGTCACGCCATCGGCCGCCATGGGCGGGACGATCTGGGCGGCAATGCGGGCATCCCAGCCAAATTGCGCGGCGGCGCCCTCGGCATCCACCGTGGCGGGGTCGAAGGGTGGCGCGTCGAAGGTCACGCGGTCGCCCCAGCGAATCAGCACGCCACGCCGCAGGCCGGCGCCAACCGTGTCATCCTGCTTGACCGGCGGCGCCGTCTGCGCGGCAGCGACAGCGGGCAGGAGCGCGGGGGCGGCCAACAGGGAACGGCGGCGGATCATGCGGGCATCTCCTCGATCACCGGGGGCACGAAGGAACGCACGGGTGGCAGCGGGCCCGTCCAGGGCTCCACCCGCACGAGGCAGGATTGGGCGGAAGGCCCCTGGGTCAGGCTCGAAGTGCCGATATCGGCGGTCAGCACGTTCGGGTTACCATGCACGCAAAGGCTGCCGGGCACGCCCGGCTCCAGCGGATCGAACCAGGCGCCCGTCGCCAGCAGGGCGACACCGCGCGTCAGCTTCGGATCGCAACGCACGCCCGCGAGGCAGGCGCCGCGCGCGTTGAAGACGCGCACCACCTGGCCCTCCGTGAGGCCGCGCGCCGCCGCGTCCTCGGGGTGCAGGCGGATCGGCTCGCGCTCCTGGATCTTGTCGGCCGCGGCAATCGGCCCGGGGTCGAGCTGCGAATGCAGGCGCGTCGGCGGCTGCTGGCTGAGCATATGCAACTCATCCGGCGCCGCCCCGCCCAGCCATTCCCGGGGTGTGAGCCAGGTGGGGTGGGCCGGGCAATCCGCGCGGTCGAAGCCCGCGATGGTCTCCGAAAACAGCTCCACCTTGCCCGACGGCGTGTTCAGCGGATTGGCCTCGGGGTCGGCGGCGAAATCGCTGAACTGGGTGAAGGCTTCATGCGCCTCGATCGGCGGCATTTCGACATGGCCCTCGGCCCAGAAGGCGTCAAAATCCGGCGCGTCGAAGCCGAGCCGCCCGCAGGCCACGCGCCACTTGTCGTAGAGGAAGCGAAGCCATGCGCCCTCGTCCCGCTGCTCGGTGAAGCGGGCGCGGAAGCCCGCGGCATCGGCGAGGTCGGCCAGGATGTCGTGGTCGTTCCGGGCCTGGCCCTGCGGCGGGATGGCCTGGTGCATGGCGCGCACGAAGCGGTCGCGCGAGGAATGCGCGATGTCGTTGCGCTCAAGCGTGGTGGTGGCGGGCAGCACGATATCGGCGTGGCGGGCCAGCGCGGTCCACCAGGGCTCCTGCACCACGATGGTCTCGGGGCGGGACCAGGCACGCAACAGGCGGTTGAGGTCCTGGTGATGGTGGAAGGGATTGCCGCCGGCCCACCACACCATGCGGATATCGGGCAGCGGCAGGTCACGGCCATTGTAGTGCAGCGTGCCGCCGGGGCGCTCCAGCAATTCGGTGACGCGGCCCACGGGAATGAAGTCGGAGACGGGGTTGCGCGCGGCCGGCAGGGAAATCCCGGGCATTTCCCTGCGCGGATTGCCGATGCCGCCGGAGGAGCCGTAGCCGAAAGCCACCCCCTGCCCCGGCTTGCCGATATTGCCGAGTGCGGCCGCAAGCGCGATCAGCGCCCAATAGGGCTGTTCCCCGTAATCGGCGCGTTGCAGGGACCAGGCGGCGGTCAGCATGGTGGGCTGCGCGAGGGATTGCTCGGCGAGTTCGCGGATGGTGGCGGCGGGCACGCCGGTGATGCCCTCGGCCCATTCGGGCGTCCTGCCGGTCAGCGTCGGCGCCAGCCTGTCCCAGCCGACGCAATGCGTGGCCAGGAATGCGCAATCCTCGCGGCCGAGCGCCACGATGTGCTGGATCATGGCGAGAATCATCGCCGCATCCGTGCCGGGGCGGATCGGCACCCACTCGGCGGCCAGCGCATCCTCGGTGTCGCCGCGATAGGGCGAGATGTTCACGAAGCGCAGCCCCGCTGCACGGGCCGCGCGCATGTTGGGGCCATAGGTCATGGCGGCCCCGCCCGAAGTCACATAGCCATTCTTGGCCGCAAGCCCGCCGAAACAGAGCATCAGCTTCGCGTGCTGAGCGATGGCGGCCCAATCCGTCATGCGGCCCAGCACCACCTCATTGGTGCCGACCACATGCGGGATCAGCGCCTGGGCCGTCGCGTAGGAATAGGCGTTGATGGAATAGGTGTAGCCGCCCCCCATGCCGAGGTAGCGCTGCAACTGGCTCTTGGCATGGTGGAAGCGCCCGGCCGAGGACCAGCCATATGAGCCGCCATAAATCGCGGAATCGCCATGCTCGGCGCGGGTGCGGGCGGTCTCCTCAGCCAGCAGCCGGGTCACGCGGTCCCAGCTCACGGGCACGAAGGCATCGCCCCCGCGCGCATGGCCCGAGCGGCGGCCTTCCAGCCAGCCCTTGCGGATATAAGGCTGGTCCACCCGGGCCGCGCTGTGGACGGTGGCCGGCACGGAATCGATGAGGGAGGCAGGCACAGGATCCCGCGCGAAGGGCCGCACGGCGACGACGCGCCCGCCCTCGGTCACGGCGTCGAAGAAGCCCCAATGGGCGGCATGCGGCTTTATGACGGTCATGCGATGGATATTGCCCCCTTTCTCCCCTTCCGCGAAGCGCCGGGAGGGATAGACTGCGCGGAAGCTCAAAGGATGCCACCATGACACCCCCGCGCAATTCCAACGCCGCCCGCGACATCGCGAACCTCATGCACCCCTATACGGATGCACGCGCGCACCAGAAAAACGGTCCGCTTGTCATCACCCGCGGCGAGGGCGTGCGCGTCTTCGATGAGCAGGGCAATGCCTATATCGAGACGGTGGCCGGCCTCTGGTGCGCCTCGCTCGGCTTCGACAATGAGCGGCTGGTCCAGGCCGCGCTCAAGCAGATGCGCCAGCTGCCCTTCTACCATTCCTTCACCGGCCGCAGCCACGAACCGGCGATTGATCTCGCCGAGATGCTGATCGAGCGCGCGCCGGTCCCGATGAGCAAGGTGTTCTTCTGCAACTCGGGTTCCGAGGCGAACGATACCGCGGTGAAGATGATCTGGTACTTCAACAACGCCATCGGCCGGCCCGAGAAGAAGAAGATCATCTCGCGCATCAAGGGCTATCACGGCGTGACCGTGGCCTCGGCCTCGCTGACCGGCCTGCCCTACAACCACAAGCTCTTCGACCTGCCGATCCAGGGCATCCTGCACACGGGCACGCCGCACTACTATCACTGCGCCCTGCCGGGCGAGAGCGAGGACCAGTTCACCACGCGCCTTGCGAACGAGCTGGAGGAGATGATCCTCCGCGAGGGTCCCGAGACCGTCGCCGCCTTCTTCGCCGAGCCGATCATGGGTGCCGGCGGCGTCATCGTCCCCCCCGCCGGCTATTTCGAGAAGATACAGGCGGTGCTGCGCCGGCATGACGTGCTCTTCGTGGCCGATGAGGTGATCTGCGGCTTCGGACGCACCGGCAGCTACTGGGGCTGCCAGACCTTCAACATACAGCCGGACATCCTGACCTGCGCCAAGGCGCTGAGCAGCAGCTTCCTGCCGATCTCGGCCGTCATGGTGAATGACCGCGTCTTCCAGGGCCTGGCCGATGGCTCGGCCGGCCTGGGCACATTCGGCCATGGCTACACCTATTCCGGCCACCCCGTGCCGGCCGCCGTCGCCGTCGAGACGCTGAAGATCTATGACGAGATGGACCTGGTCGGCCATGTCCGGAAGGTGGCGCCCAGCCTGCAGGATGGGCTGCGCAGCCGCTTCGGCGACCATCCGCTGATCGGCGAGATCCGCGGCGTCGGCCTGATCGGCGCGGTCGAGTTCGTCTCCAACAAGGAAACCCGGGCGAATTTCGACCCGGCGGTGAAGATCGCCCCGCGCCTCGTGAAGATCGCGGAAGGCCATGGCCTCATCATGCGCGCCCTGCCCGGCGATGGCATCGCCTTCTCTCCGCCGCTCATCATCACGGCGGAGGAGGTCAACGACATGCTCGACCGCTTCGGCCGCGCGCTGGATGACCTGACGGTGCAGATCCGCCGCGAGAGCCTCGCCCCGGTTTGAGCAAGCGCCTCTGGCCGCTGGCGGTGGCGCTGGCGGTCGCTCCCTTCATCGTGGTGCTGCAGAACCGCACGCTCGCGCCGATCACGCTGCTGGCCTTCGGCGGCGTGATCCTGGCGGGGTGGCGCGCGGGCTGGCGCCCCTCGGCGCCGCCTGTGCTGGTCTGGCCAGCAATCGGGCTGCTCGCCTGGGCCGCGATCTCCATCCTTTGGGCGCCGGAGGCCGGACGGGTCGCGGACAGCGTGCTGCGCCTGGGCGCCACCCTGGCGCTGGCCGTGCTGGCGGCGGATGCGCTGCGCGGCGTGCCGACCGCACCGCTCATCCCCCGCGCGGTGGCGATCGGGCTGGCGCTCGGCATCGCCGCAGCCCTGTTCGACGATCTGAGCGGCCACGCGCTGCGCGCCGCCGTGCGCGGAATCCGCGAGGCGCCGCTGACACTCTCCTTCGGCTTGAAGAACGCGGCCTCGGTCATCGCGCTGCTGCTGCCGCTTGCCGTCTTCGCGCCCGGCCTGCCGCGCTGGCCGCGCATCGCACTTGGCGTCTCCGGCGCGGTCGTCGCGCTGCTGCTGCCGGGCGACAGCGCGAAGATCGCGGTGATCGCGGGACTTGCTGTCGGGCTTGCCGCCAGCTTCGCGCCACGCGTCACCCGCATCGGCCTCGCGGCCCTTGTTGCCGTGCTGGTGCTGGCGCTGCCCTGGGTGCTGGGGGCGGCCCTGCCGCGAGACGTCAGCGGCGTACCCTTCTCGGCCGCGCACCGCCTGCTCATCTGGGATTTCACGGCCGAGCGCATCGCCGAGCGGCCGGTGCTGGGCTGGGGCATGGACAGCAGCCGCGCCATTCCCGGCGGCGCGGAGCGCACCTCCCAGGAGACGCGCAGCGCTTTCGGGCTGACCGCGCATGACGCGCATCACTGGTTCATCCACCAGCAGATGCTCCCGCTGCATCCGCATAACCTCGCCCTGCAGATCTGGCTGGAGCTGGGCGCCATCGGGGCGGCGCTGATGGCGCTGCTGCTCGCGCTGGTGGCGCTCGGCTGCCGCAACCCGGCTGCCTGCGGCGCCTTCGCGGCCGGGCTGGTCATCGCCCTGCTCAGCTATGGCGTGTGGCAATATTGGTGGGTGGCCGGGCTGCTGCTGGCTGCGGTGACGGCGCCGCTGGTGGGCGGGCGCAAGCCGGCCTAGCTTCGCCCGATGCAACGTTTCTGGTTCAGCGCGGCGGGGCTCTGCGGGGCGCTCGCCGTGGGTCTCGCCGCCATCGCCGCCCATGTCGCGCTCGATTCGCGGGCCATGGTGCAGAATGTCGCCATGCTTCTGGGCTGGCATGCGCCCGCACTCATCGGCCTTGGCCTGTGGCAACGCTCCGGCTGGGTGCCGGGGGTGCTGCTGGCGGGCCTCACCCTGTTCAGCGGGGCGGTGCTTCTTCGCGCCTTCGCGGGCGTCTCGCTGGGCCCTGTCGCACCCATCGGCGGCATGACGATGATCGCGGGCTGGCTGCTGCTGGCCGTGCTCGCGTGGCGGCGATGATCCGCTCGGCCTACCTCGCCGATGAGGGGCTGGAGCGCCCGCTCGCCGAGGAGCTGGAGCTCTCCGGCCGCCGGGTAACCGCCTGGCATGGCCGCCTTGCCCTCTCGCCCGATCCGCCGGCGCCGGCCGCCTGGGCCCTCGATGTCTGGGATGACCCGCGCGAGATCCCGGCGCCTTCGGTGAAGCTCGCGGCCGATGGGCTGCGCGCCATCCAGCGCAACTGGTCCCTCGTCCCCGCCCTGCACCACCGCCGCGCCGCGCTGATCGAGGAGCGGCTGCCGCCGGTGAAGGCGCGCCCCCTGGCCTTCCCGGAGCCCGCGCCCACCGGGCATCTCGGCGGCTGGACGCTGCTCACGCAGGAGTTGATCCTGGCCTCGCCCACCAAATCCTCGCCCTTCCCCGGCGGCGCGCCGCGCTTCGTCGAGGACCGCGAGGGCCCGCCGTCGCGCGCCTATCTCAAGCTCTGGGAAGGGCTGACGCGGCTTGGCCGGCACCCCGGCCGGGGCGAAACCTGCCTTGACCTCGGCGCTTCGCCCGGCGGCTGGAGCTGGGCGCTGGCGCAGCTGGGTGCCACCGTGACCGCGGTGGACAAGGCCCCGCTCGAGGATCGTGTCATGGCGATGCCCAACGTGACCTGGCGGCAGGAGAGCGCTTTCGCCCTGCCGCCGGAACCTGTGGATTGGCTGTTCAGCGACGTGATCTGCTACCCCGCGCGCCTCTTCGCGCTGGTGACGCGCTGGCAGGACGTGGCGCGCAACATGGTCTGCTCGGTGAAGTTCCAGGGTGAGACGGATCACGCGGCAGCGGCGCAATTCGCCGCCATCCCCGGCGCGCGGCTGTTCCATTCGGCGCACAACAAGCACGAGCTGACCTTTGCGCGGCTCGAGGGAGATCCGCCATGAGCGCGCTCACCATCCGCTCCATCACGATCCGCGCCGTGGATGCGCCGATGGACCCGCCGCTGCGAAACAGCCTGAACGTCATCCCCCGCGCGCCGCTGGTCATCGCCGAGGTGCAGACCGAGCAAGGGCCGCTCGGCACCGCCTACGCCTTCGCCTATGCGCCCGCGGCACTTGGGCCGCTCGCCGCGCTGACGCGGAACCTGGGTGCGGGGCTGGTCGGGCGCGAGGTGGCGCCCCAAAAGCTCTGGGACGAGATGCTGAACGCCAATCGTCTCCTCGGCGCCGAGGGCCTGGTGATGATGGCGATCTCGGTGCTCGACATGGCGCTGTGGGATGCGCTGGGCAAAGCGGCCCACCTGCCGCTCGCGCGCCTCTGGGGCGGCGACCTTTCGCCCATTCCGGCCTATGGCAGCCTGCGCGGCTGGGGCCCGGCCATGCTGGCCGAGGAAGGCGGGCGGGCCGTCGCCCAGCACGGGTTCCGCGCGGTGAAGTGCAAGCTCGGCCCGCCCGGCATCGCGGGCGACATCGAGACGGTGCGCGCGCTGCGGGATGCGGTGGGCCCGGGCGTGGAGGTCCTCGTGGACTATAACCAGGGGCTTGACCGGCCGGAGGCGCTGCGGCGCGGCCTCGCCTTGCAGGCCGAGGGCGTGCGCTGGATGGAAGAGCCACTGCATGTCACGGATGACGCGGGCCTGGCCTGGCTCTCGGCGCAGCTCGAAATGCCCGTGCAGGGCGGTGAGAACTGGTGGGGCGTGACGGGCATGGCGCGCAGCCTGGCCGCCGGTGCCACGGACCTCTGCATGCCCGATGTGATGAAGATGGGCGGCGCGACCGGCTTCCTGCGCGGCATGGCGCTGGCCGCGGCCCACCGCGTGCCGCTCTCCTCGCATATCTTCATCGAGGCGAGCGCCCATCTGCTCAGCGTCTGCCCGCTTCGGCACTACCTGGAACACCTGGATATCGCGGGCGCGCTGCTGCGCGAGCCGCTGAAGATCGAGGCCGGATGCGCGATCCCGCCGGACCGCGCGGGCCTCGGCCTGGAATGGGATGCGGCGGCCCTGGCCCGCCACGCCGCCGACGCCTGAACCGACACGAGGAAACGAAAAAGATGGCCGACGATCCCCGCATGGACCCCGAGATGGCGGCCTTCACCGCCTATATGGCGACGCAGATGGCGGGCTACCCGCCCATCATCCTGCCCAACCCGCCGCGCAGCGCCCCCTTCGACGAGCCGCGCCGCATCAATGACGGGCCGCAGGTGCCGCTCAGCGAGGGCGGCCCCGTCATGGCCGAGAGCCGCGACCTGCTGCTGCCCATCCGCGGCCGGCGCATGCAGGTGCGCTTCCACCGCCCGAGCCATGACCCGAACCTGCCCGTCGTGATCTACCTGCATGGCGGCGGCTGGGTCTGGGGCAGCATCGACACGCATGACCGGCTGATGCGCAGCTATGCCGCCGCCAGCGGCTGCGCCGTGCTGGGCCCCGACTACGCGCTGAGCCCGGAGGCGATCTTCCCCCAGGCGATCGAGGAATGCCACGCCGTGCTCCGCCATGTGGCGACGCGCGGTTCGGAGCTTGGGCTGGACCCGAGCCGCATCATCCTGGGTGGCGACAGCGCGGGCGCCAACCTCGCGACCGGCCTCGCACTGCTGAACGCCGAGCAGGCCGAGCCCGTCCCGCTGGCCGGCCTGCTGCTGAACTACGGCGTCTTCGACCACCGGCTGGATACGGCGAGCTACAAGGAATTCGCCGATGGCTATGGGCTGACGCTCGCCAAGATGCGCTTCTACTGGGACGCCTATTGCCCGGACCTGGTGGCCCGCGCCTCGGCCTTCGCCTCGCCCATGCGCGGCCACCTCGCGGCGCTGCCGCCCACGCTGCTGCACATCGCGGCGCTCGACGTGCTCTGCGCCGAGAACCTGGCCTTCGCGGAGAAGCTGCGCGCGGCGGGCGTGCCGCTGGAGACGCAGCTCTTCCCCGGCACGGTGCACGGCTTCCTGCGCGCACTCGGCCGCGTGGGCGCGGCGGACCGCGCGGTGGAACTGGCGGGCGCCTGGCTGAAGACGCGCTTCAGCCGGTGATGTTCATGCGCCGGAGCAGCGGGCCCCAGCGCTCGCTCTCCGTCCGCAGGAAATCCGCGAAACCCTCGGAGCTGCTGCCGATGGCGAAGATGCCCTCGGCGAGCAGCCGGGAGCGGAATTCGTCGGTGCGGATGGCCTGGACAGAGGCGGCGTTGAGCCGCTGAACCATCGCGGATGGTGTGCGGGCGGGCACCAGCAGGCCGAACCAGGTCTGCGCCACCGTCCCGGGGCGGAAGTCGGCCACCAGCGGCACTTCCTCATTGCCCGGCATGCGGCGATCGCCCGTCCAGGCCAGGATGCGCCCCTGCCCGGCGCGATGCATGGCAAGGCCGGTGCTGCCGCCCACCATCAGCAGGTCGAGCCGCCCGCCCAGGAAATCCGCGACCTGCGCGGCATCGCCGCGATAGGTCACATCCTGCATGCGGACACCGAAGGCCTCGTTCACCAGCAGCATCGCGATGTTGTTGAAGCTGGACGGACCGTTGGTGCCGTAGGTGATGGTGCCGGGGCTCGCCTGCGCGCGGGCCATCAGCGCCTGCAGGTTCGCCGGCCCATCGGGGCGCGCCACGATGGCGAATGGCAGCGTCGAGATCAGCGTGACCGGGGCGAAATCATCGGCGCGGTAGGGGATGTTGCGGACGATATGCGGGTTGATCGTCAGCGTGGAGCCCGAGGCGATCAGCACGGTGTGTCCATCGGCCGCGGACCGCGCCACGTATTCGGCGCCGATCACGGTGGCCGCCCCGGGCCGGTTCTCGGCCTGCACCGGCAGGCCCAAGGGGCCCGCCATGCGCTCAGCCAGGATGCGGGCGGTCACGTCGGTCGAGCCGCCCGGTGGGAAAGGCACGGTGATGGTCACCGGCCTCGCCTGCGCCTGGGCGACACCCGGCAGCAGAACCGGCGCCGCCAGGAGCGCGCGACGATTCACGACGCGACCAGGATCGTGCGCCCTGTCACCTTGCCGTCCCGCAGGCGCATCAGGGCCGCGTTCGCGTTCTCCTGCTTTTCCAGGGTGATCGGGATGCCCGGCACCTTGCCCTTCTGGGCCAGCGCCACCAGCGCCTTCAGCTCCTTCAGGCTGCCCACATAGCTGCCCTGGATGGTCAGCGCCTTGATCGGCATGAGCGGCAGCGGCACCCGCATCTCCCCGCCGAAAAGCCCCACCTGGATGAGCTTGCCGCCCTTCGCCAGCGCATCGAAGGCGGCCATCGCGGTCTTGGTCCCGTTCACGAGATCAATGATCCCGAGCACCGGCCCGCCGCAGGCCTTTACGATGTGCTGCGCCGTATCGCCGCCGGCCAGCACCGTCTCGGTGGCGCCCTGCGCCTTTGCGGCCTCGAGCTTCGCCTCGTCCACATCCACCGCGCAGATGCGCTTGTGGCCCATGGCCTTCAGGATCGCGATGGCGTTCAGCCCCAGCCCGCCCGCGCCGATGATGACGATCGGGTCGGTCTTGCCGATGGGCTGGAGCTTGCGGATCGCCGAATAGACCGTGACGCCCGAACACGCATAGGTAGCGGCCAGCGCGGGGTCGAGGCCATCAATCGGCACCAGGTGCTTCCAGTGGGTCGCCAGCACATGGGTGGCGTAGCCGCCGTTCTGATAGACGCCCAGGGCGCGCGGCTTCACCGCGCAAAGATTCTCCTCATCCGCCTTGCAGCGCGCGCATTGGCCGCAGCCGACCCAGGGGAAAACGAGGCGGATCTGCCCCTTCTTCAGCCCCTGCCCCTTGGCCCCCGGCCCCCATTTCACCACCCGGCCGACGATCTCATGCCCCGGCGCCAGCGGCAGCTTCAGGCCGCGATCGGCCATGCGCAGCTTGCCGCGCGTGCCCAGGTCATACTCGCCCTCCCAGATGTGCAGGTCCGAATGGCAGACGCCGGCATGGGTGACTTCGAGCAGCACCTCATCGCCCTGCGGCTCGGGGGTGGGCAGCTCGATTTCCTGGAGCGGCTTGCCCAGCTCGGTGATGGCCCAGGCGCGCATGTTCGTCTCTCCCTCTTGCTGTTGGGCGCATGGGAAACCTTCGGCGGCCCCCGGTCAATTGGCATCGGGTGGCGGGGCCGACATGATCCCGCCATATTGCCGCCGCCTGCCCCGGTCAGGTCTGGTGAACAAATGGAGCCTGCCCGCCGATGACACGGCTGATGGTCGCTTTTTTCTGCTCGGGCTTTGCTGCCCTGCTCTGCCAGATCATCTGGCAGCGGATGCTGGGGGTTTTCGCGGGGTCGGACACCGTCTCCGCCGCGCTTGTCGTCGGCGCATTCCTGGCTGGGCTGGGGCTCGGATCCATCATCGGCGCGAAGCTGGCCGACCGGCTCTCGCCCCACCGGGCGCTCCTCGGCTTCGCGCTCTGCGAGGCGGGGGTCGCGGTCTGCGCCCTGCTCTCCAAGTTCTTCCTCTATGACCTGATCGCCATGGGTCTTTCCGAGGCGGTGGAGCAGCCGGCTGCCATCTTCGCCCTTTGCTTCGCCGGGCTCGTCATCCCCACGACGCTGATGGGCGCCTCCCTCCCCTTGCTGGCGCGCGCGGTGACGACCGACCTTGCCAGCGTGGCCAGCCGCATCGGCACGCTCTACAGCCTGAACACGCTGGGCGCGGGCCTGGGCGCGTTGATCGGCGGCTGGTTCATCGTGGGCAGCCTCGGTTTCGTCGCCGCGCTCACCTTCGCCGCTGGGCTCGACCTGGTCGCCGCCGCGCTGGCGCTGACCCTGCTGCCCGGCCTCTCGCGCGAGGTTCCCACGCCCCCCGACCGCCGCGCGACGGCGGCGGCAGAGCCCTTCGGCGGGCTGGCACTCTGGTGCCTGCTGGTCTTCCTCTCGGGCTATGTGATCGTGGCGCTGGAGATCATCTGGGTCCGCATGCTGGGCCAGGTCGGGCAGTACCATGCCTACCTGTTTCCCACCGTGCTCGGCGTGTTTCTGCTGGCCGATGGCCTCGGCATGTCCCTCGCCTCGCGCATGGTCCGCAGCATGCCCGACCCGCGGCCGGCCTTCTTCCTGACCCAGGGCGCGGGCTTCGTGCTCGGCGTCGCGCTCCTCGGCCTGCTCTGGTGGCTGATGGGCGTGGCGCCGCTGAAGGATATGATGGCGGTGGATTTCGACCGCTTCGGCCCGCGCGAGATCACGATCTCGACGGCCATCATCGTGGCGGTGGTGGCTCCACCCTCCTTCATCATCGGCATGACCTTCCCCTTCGTGCAGCGTGCCGTGCAGCAGGATCTGGCGAGTGTCGGCGCGCGCGTCGGCTGGGTGCAGCTGGCCAATATCCTCGGCAATGCGGCGGGGTCCATCGCCACGGGGCTGCTGACCTTCCATCTGTTCGGCACCATGGGCACGCTGCTGCTGCTGGCCCTCCTCTCTCTGGCGCTGCTGGGCTTCTGGGTGATCAAGGCCGAGGCCTCGCGCCCCGCCACGCTGGTGCTGGCGGGGCTGACCGCGCTGATCGCCATCGCGGTGCCAAGCAACCAGGCGTTCTGGTCGCGCATGCATGGCCTGCCGCCCCAGGTCGAGTCCGCCTGGGGCGAGGATCGCTCCGGCATCGCCTTCTGGCGCGAGCGGGGCGAGGGCGAAGGCCGCGCACCCGGCCGCTTCTTCATCATGGGCCATGGCCAGGGCTTCGTGCCTTTCCTCGACACGCACATCCTGCTGGGCATGCTGGGGCCGCTGATCCATCCGGACCCGCAGCGCGTGCTGACCATCGGCGTGGGTTCAGGCGGGACGCCCTATGGCGCCACGGTGAACCCGGCCACGCGGGAAATCCGCTCCATCGAGCTCATCAAGCCGGTGCTGGACGCGCTGGAGGAAATCGCGCGCGAGCGGCCGCAATCCGGCGTCGCGGCGCTCATCGCCGATCGGCGCGTCAGCCTCGAATATGGGGATGGTCGGCGGGCGCTGACGCGCGGGACGGGCGTGTATGACGTGATCGAGGCCGATGCCATCCGCCCGCAATCCTCGCATTCCGGCCTGCTCTACAGCGCCGAGTTCCTGGAGCAGGTGCGCGGCCGGCTGGCCCCCGGCGGGCTCTATGTGCAATGGGCACCCACCTGGCGCGTGGTGGATACCTTCGCCGCCGCGTTCCCGCACGCCGTGCTGCTGCGCCCGGTGAATGTGATGATCGGCAGCGACCGGCCCATCCCGCTGGACCAGGCGGCCTTGCTGGCCGCGCTCCGCCGGCCGGAGATCATCGCCTTCGCCCGGCGCGGCAACCCCGACGCCACGGACCTCACCAAGCTCGTGGATGGCGAGGTGACGGTCTGGACGCCCGACACACCACGCGTGGCGCCCCCGCTGACGGATATGTTCCCGCGCGACGAGTTCTTCCTGAACCATGAGCAGCTGCACAGCTGGGCGCCGCGGCGCTGACGCGTCACGTCATGCCGGGGAGGTGCGGCAGAAGCTTGTCCAGCCGGATCGGGTAGTCCCGCACCCGCGCGCCGGTCGCGTTGTAGATGGCGTTGGAGATGGCAGCGCCCACGCCGCAGAGGCCCAGCTCCCCCACCCCCTTGGCCTTCATGGGCGAGGAGATCGGGTCCACCTCGTCGAGGAACACCACCTCCTGGCGGGGGATGTCGGCATGGACCGGCACTTCGTAGCCCGCGAGATCATGGTTCACGAAGAAGCCGTGCCGGTGATCCACCGACAGCTCTTCCATCAGCGCCGCGCCCAGCCCCATGGTCATCGCGCCGATCACTTGGCTACGCGCCGTCTTGGGGTTGAGGATGCGACCGGCGGCGCAGACGGCCAGCATGCGCCGCACGCGCGTCTCGCCGGTCGCAGCATCGACAGCCACTTCCACGAAATGCCCGGCGAAGGTCGATTGCTGGTAGCGCTTGGCGAGGTCGCCGTACTCGATCTTGTCCTCCGCCGTCAGCCCATCCGGGCCGGCGGCATCGCGCAGCGCCGCGCTGCGATGGCCGGCGCGCACCTCGCCCCCCACGAATTCCGCCTCGTCGGAATTGAAGCCGAGGCGCTGCGCCACCGCCTCGCGCAGCTTCACGCAGGCGGCATAGACGCCGGCCGTTGCGCTGTTGCCGCCCCATTGCCCGCCGGATCCGGCCGAGACCGGGAAACTCGAATCGCCCAGGCGCACCTCCACCTGGTCCAGCGTCACGCCCATCATTTCGGCCGCGGTCTGCGCGATGATGGTGTAGCTGCCGGTGCCGATGTCCGTCATGTCGGTCTCCACGGTCACACGGCCGCGTTCGTCGAGCCGGATGCGGGCGGCGGAGGGCATGACGAGGTTGTTGCGGAAACCCACCGCCATCCCCAATCCGATGAGCCAACGCCCCTCACGCCGCTGCGCCGGCCGGGCGGAGCGCCGCTGCCAGCCGAAGCGCTCGGCGCCGAGGCGGAGGCATTCGACGAGCTGCCGCTTGGAGAAGGGCCGGTCCGGATGCTCGGGGTCCACCTGCGTGTCATTGGCGATCCGGAATTCGACCGGGTCCATGCCGAGGCGCTCGGCCATCTCATCCATCGCCACTTCCAGCGCCATGAGGCCCGGTGCCTCGCCCGGCGCGCGCATGGAGTTGCCCTCGGGCAGGTCGAGTTCGGCGAGGCGCAGGGAAACGAGGCGGTTGGCGCCCGCATAGAGCAAGCGCGTCTGCGCGACCGCCGTCTCCGGCTGGCCGTCGGGCAGGTCGCCCGAGAGGCTTTCATGGGCGATGGCGGTGAGGCGGCCATCGGCGCCGGCACCCAGGCGAATGCGCTGGACGGTGGCTGGGCGGTGGGTGGTGTTGTTGGCAATCAGCGGGCGCTGCAGCGCCAGCTTGACCGGGCGGCCGGCCGCGCGCGCGCCCAGCGCCGCCAGCACCGCATCCGAGCGCAGGAAGAGCTTCCCGCCGAAGCCACCGCCGATAAAGGGCGATTCCACACGCACATCCTCGGCCTCGAGGCCGAGCGTGGTGGCGATGTCCTGCTTCGTCCACTCCACCATCTGGGTGGAGGTCCAGAGCGTGAGCTTCCCGCCCTCCCAGGCTGCGATGGAGGCATGGGGCTCCATCATCGCGTGGCTTTCGTCGGGCGTGGTGTAGGTGGCGTCGAGCTGGACGGGGGCGGCGGCGAAGGCCGTTTCGAAATCGCCGAGCCGCTCCTCCTTCGGGGAGCCGCTGCCCTCGCTGTCCGCCGCGGCGAGCTCTGCCTTGGGCGCCTCCTCCGTCAGCTCGAAGCGGCCATCCTCGCGCGCATATTCCACGCGGATCATCTCGGCCGCGTCCCGCGCCTGCTCGAAGCGCTCGGCCACCACCACGGCGATGGCCTGGTGGTAGTGCTGGATCTCCGCGCCGCCGAAGAGGTAGGCGGTGTTCTTCTTGGCCTTGGGCAGGCGCGGCATGTCGAGCGTGGTGATGACGGCCAGCACGCCCGGCGCGGCGCGCGCCGCCGACGCGTCCATCGCGATCACCCGCCCCTTGCCGATGCCGGCCCCCAGGACGTGGCCATAGGCCTGGTTGGGCGCGACATCGTGCCGCTCATAGGCATAGGGCGCGAAGCCGGTGGTCTTGAGCTTGCCGTCGATGCGGTCGAGCGGCTGGCCGATGAAGGCCAGGCGATCGATCGGATTGGCCGCGGCGGGGGTTTCGAACTTCATGGTGTCAGCCTTTCGCCTCGGCGAGGACGGCGGCGAGCGTGCGTTCCGCCAGCCTGATCTTGAACGCGTTGTCGGCACTCGGCTTCGCGCCATCGAGGATGGCGGCCATGGCCGGAGTGGCGCCCCGCGGCAGCAGCGCCTCGGCCGCTTCCACCCGCCAGGGCCGGTGCGCCACGCCGCCCAGGGCGACGCGGCCGGTGCCGTCCCGCTGGATGATCGCGGCCACGGAGACGAGCGCGAAAGCATAGGAGGCGCGGTCGCGCACCTTGCGATAGATTTGCGTGCCGCCGATGGGGGGCGGCAGGAGCACGCCGGTGATGATCTCGCCCGGATCCAGCGCGGTCTCGATATGCGGGGTCTCACCCGGCAGGCGATGGAAATCCGCCATGGGGATGCGCCGGGCCGCGCCGTCGGGCCGCAACGTCTCCACCTCGGCATCCAGCACGCGCATCGCCACCGCCATGTCGGAGGGATGCGTCGCGATGCAGGCTTCGCTGGCACCGATCACCGCCAATTGCCGCGTGACGCCACCGATCGCCGCGCAACCGCTGCCGGGGGCGCGCTTGTTGCAGGGCTGGGCGGTGTCATAGAAATACGGGCAGCGGGTGCGCTGCAGCAGGTTGCCGGCCGTGGTCGCCTTGTTGCGCAGCTGCGCCGTGGCGCCGGCGAGCAAAGCGCGGGAGAGAACCGGATAATCCCGCCGGATGCGCCCATCGGCCGCGAGGTCGGCATTGGTGACCAGGGCGCCGATCCGCAGGCCCCCCTCCGGCGTTGGCTCGATGGCGCTGAGCTCCAGGCCGTTCACGTCGATCAGCTGCGTGGGCGCCTCGATCTGCAGCTTCATCAGGTCGAGCAGGTTCGTCCCGCCCGCGATGAACTTCACATGCGGGTTGCGGGCCGCCGCCGCGGCGCTGGAGGGCGTCGTCGCCCGCGCATAGGTGAAGGGCTTCATGCCGCGCTCCCCGCGACGTCATTGATGGCGTCCAGGATGTTGGAATAGGCGCCACAGCGGCAGATGTTGCCGCTCATCCGCTCTCGGATCTCCTCGGGCGTGATCTGCGGCGGTGCCAGCAGGTCGGCCGTCACATGGCTCGGCATGCCGGCGGCGATTTCCTGAAGCGCTGCGACGGAGGCGCAGATCTGCCCCGGCGTGCAATAGCCGCACTGATAACCGTCATGCTTGATGAAGGCGGCCTGCATCGGGTGCAGCGCATCGGGCTGGCCAAGGCCCTCGATGGTGGTAACCGCATCACCCTCATGCATCACGGCGAGTGTGAGGCAGCCGTAGATCCGGCGGCCGTTCACCAGCACGGTGCACGCGCCGCATTGCCCATGGTCGCATCCCTTCTTGCTGCCGGTCAGGCGAAGATGCTCCCGCAGGGCATCTAGCAGGGTCGTGCGCGGATCCAACTCAAGGCTCGCCTGGGTGTCGTTCACCCGGAACGAGACGGGCACCAGGTCTTGCGGCTGGGGTGAGATGCCCGGCATGCCCTGGGCGGCCACGCCTGACGTCGCACCCGTGGTGGCGGCGGCCGCCGCGGCCAGGCCGCGCCGCGTCCATGAAACATCCTCGGGGCCTGCCATGCTCGATCATCCTTCTGCTCGAGCCCGCGCTGGGCCCTCCGGGGGCGAATGCGCGGGGGCGCATCGGGTTGCACCACGCGGCATCGCTTGCCAACCGAACGGCTTGGGGCCGATCCGCGGCTCGCCGCCGCCGCGATCGTCGTCGCGGGGCTGCCGGGCCGGCGGACACTGCGGGCCGCCCCTGCCCGGCCTCGCTTGCTTTGCCCGCCATCGCCCGCCCCGACGGGATCGCAGCGCTCACGCGCTTCGGGGCTGCTCGTGGAGAGTGAAGCGGCCCCGCCGCCCGGCATTACGGGGCTCGCCGGCTGCATCCTCGCGAGGAGAGGGCGGCCCCATGCCGCGGCGGATGATGATCCCGCGGGCCTGAGCGGCTTGCCGGCCCCCGACGCGCCGCCTAGCCTCCCCCGAAATACAACAGGGGGGAACGGCCGCATGAAGGTCACCGACGTCATCTGCCATGTGGTGCAATCCAAGGTGGAGAAGCCCTTCACCTCGGCGCGCGGCTGGCTCTACACCACCCGCGCCTCCTGCCTCGTCGAGATCCGCACCGATGAGGGCGTGACGGGCTGGGGCGAGTGCTACGGCCCGGCCATGGTCAACAAGGCCATCATCGAGACGCAGTATCGCAGCCGCGTCATCGGCCGCGATCCCTTCGACGTCGAGGTGATCTGGGAGGATCTCTACAACCGGATCAAGGATTACGGCCTGACCGGCATGACCATCTGCGCGCTCTCCGGGATCGACATCGCGCTGTGGGACGTGATGGGCCGCGCGGTGAACAAGCCCATCCACAAGCTGATCGGCGGCGCGCATCGCACCGAGCTCGTGGCCTATGCGACGGGCCTCTACTTCATCGACATGGACCGGCTCGTCGAGGAAGCGGTGGAGGAGGCGCTGGCCTACAAGGAGCAGGGCTTCCGCGCGGTGAAGATGAAGATCGGGCTCGGCGACCCCAAGCTCGACATCCGCCGCATCGCCGCGGTGCGCGAGGCGCTGGGCGACGGCGTTCAGCTCGCGGTGGACGCCAATCACTGCTTCACCGTGCCCCAGGCTATCAAGCTCGGCCGTGAGATGGAGAAGCTCGACCTGCTCTGGTTCGAGGAGCCGATCAGCCCCGAGGATCATGAGGGCTATGTCGAGGTCTCCCGCGCGCTCGACCTCGCTGTGGCGGGCGGCGAGAATGACTTCACCCGCTGGGGCTTCCGCGACGTGATCGCGAAGAAGGCGATGGATATCGTGCAGCCCGATGCCTGCGCCGCCGGCGGCATCAGCGAGTGCCGGAAGATCGCGGCCCTGGCCAGCGCGCATGGGGTGGAATGCGTGCCGCATGCCTGGGGCTCGGCCATCGGGCTTGCCGCCACCGTGCAGTTCCTGGCCGCCCTGCCCGACACGCCGCCCGCCTTCCGCCCCATGCCGCCCATGCTGGAATTCGAGCAGACGCCGAACCCGCTGCGCGACCATTTGGCGAAGGAGCCGATCGTGCAGGTGAACGGCATCGTCCGCGTGCCGGACGGTCCGGGCCTGGGCATCGAGGTGGATCTCGCCGTGCTGGAAAAATACCGCGTGGCCTGACAAGCTGCGCTCAGGCCATCCCGGGACAACCGGGAGGCCATCCTTGGGAGGAACGATCATGCGGCGCATCCTGCTGCTCTTGCTGGCACTGACTGCACCCGCTGCGGCGCAGGATTACCCGACGCGGGACATCCGCTTCCTCAACGCCTTCGCGCCCGGCGGCACGTCCGACCTGTTGGGCCGTGTGCTGGCCGAGCAGCTCTCGCAGCAGATGGGCCGGCGCGTGGTGGTGGACAATCGCACCGGGGCGAGCGGCGCCATCGCGGCCGGCGAGCTCGCCCGCGCCGCCCCGGATGGCTACACGCTGCTGCTCGTCTCGATGAGCATGATGGCCGTGCTGCCGCAGATGCAGCGCCTGCCCTATGACACCGACCGCGACATCACGCCCATCGTGAACGTCGCCAATGTCTACAACATCCTGGTCGCCTCGCCCGCCTCGGGCATCCAGACCTGGCAGGATGTGCGCCGCATGGCGCAGGAGCGGCCGGGTGCCTTGCGCTGCGCGACCGTCGGCCCCGGCTCCAGCCAGCAGCTTTCCTGCGCGCTCTTCATGTCGCTCACCAACACCCGGCTGGAACAGGTGGGGTATCGCGGGGGCGCGCCCGCCATCCTCGACATCGTGGCCGGTCGGGTCGAGGTGATGTGGGGCAACATGCCGGAATACCTGGCCCAGATCCGGGGCGGCGGCCTGCGCCCCATCGCCTATGGCGCGGCCAGCGCCTCGCCCCTGCTGCCGAACCTGCCCGTGATGTCGCAGGATGGCCTGCCCAATTTCGTCATCCCGAACTGGTTCGGCGTGGCGGGCCCGGGCGGCATGGCGCCGGCGCTGGTCCAGCGCATCAATGCGGAGGTGAACCGCGCGATGATGGCGCCGGAGGTGCAGCGCCGCTTCGAGGAGAATGCGATGCTGCGGATCGGCGGCACGCAGGCCGACATGGTCCGGCAGATCGCCCAGGACCGCGAGCGCTGGGGTGCGGTGATCCGCGACCACGACATCAAGCCGGAATGACCCGCGTTACGCCGGCGGTGTGACGGGGGCCGTCTCCTCGCGCACCGCCAGCACCTTGTCCACGCGGCGGCCATCCATGTCCACGATCTCGAAACGCCACCCGGCATGGGCGATGCGGTCGCCCTCGCGCGGGATGCGCTGCAACAGCGCGAGCATCAGGCCACCCACGGTGTGATAGGCGCCGGATTGCGGCGGCAGCTCGAAGGCTTCGAGCCGGTCGCGCAGTTCGTCCAGCGCCATCATCCCATCCAGCAGCAGCGAGCCATCATGCCGCTGCACGGCCGAGGGCTTGCCCGATTCCGGGGCGGGGCCCAACTCACCCACGATGGCCTCCAGCAGGTCGGACGCCGTCACCACGCCCTCGAAGCTGCCATATTCGTCAAGCACGAGCGCCATGCCGAGATTGTCCGTGCGCAGCCGCTCCAGGGCATCCAGGGCCGAGAGACTGTCCGGCATCACGATCGGCTGGCGCAAGGCGGCCGCGAGGTCGAGCGGCGCACCCTCCAGCATCTGGTCCAGCAGGTCCTTCGCGGCAACGACGCCCACCACATTGTCCACCCGGCCCTCGGCCACGACGAAGCGCGTCAGCGGCTCGGCCCGAAGTGCCGTCGCGATCTCGGCTGGCGCCGCGTTGCGGTCGAGCCAGGCGACCTCGGGGCGAGGTGTCATCAGGGCGCGGACCGGCCGGTCGGCGAGGCGGAGGACGCGCTCGATCATCTGGCGCTCGCCATGGACGAGGGCGCCGGCCTCCACGCCCTCGGCGACCACGGCCTTCACCTCCTCTTCCGTGACGCTCTGGTCGCTCGGCGTATAGGCGCCGAAGAGGCGCAGGATCAGCGCCGAGGAGCGGGAGAGGAACCAGATGAAGGGGGCGGTCAGCCGGGCCAGCGCGGTGAGCGGCAAAGCGAGGGCCGAGGCCACCTTCTCCGGATTGCGCAGGGCCAGCTGCTTCGGGACCAGCTCACCCAGGATCAGGTTGAGGAAGGTGATGGCCATGACCACGAAGAAGAAGGCGAGCTCATGGCCGAGATTGACCATGAAGGGGTAGGTCTCCAGCCAGTCGCCGAAGGGCCCGGCGATGGCCGCGCCGCCGAAGACGCCCGCCAGGATGCCGACCAGCGTGATGCCGACCTGCACCGTGGGCAGGAAGCGCTGCGGATCCTCCTGCAACGCGATCGCCGCCGCCGCCCCCCGGCTGCCCTGGCGCTCCATCGCGAGCAGCCGCCCCTTCCGTGAGGAAACGACGGCCAGCTCGCTCATGGCGAAGACGCCGTTCAGCAGCGTGAGGAGAAGGACGAAGATGATTTCAAGGCTGACACCCATGGGGGCTCATGTAGGGCACAAACCCCTTGGCTGTAATCGTTGGCGCGGAGGATTCACTTGCGCCTTCGTCCGGGCGCGGTAGTTCTCCACCCATGGACACCATGACTCGCCGCACCGCCTGGCTCCTCGGCCTCGCCGGCCTCCTGCCCTTCGCCGCCTGCGCGCTGGCTTTTTTCGCCGCGCCCGATTCCTGGTCGGGCTTCGCCGAAGGGGCGCTGATTGCCTATGGGGCGGTGATCCTGAGCTTCCTCGGCGCCGTGCATTGGGGTCTCGCCCTGCGCGCCCCGGTTGAAGAAGCGGCGCACGGCCCGGCGCGGCTGCTTTTGGGCGTGGTTCCGGCCCTGCTCGGCTGGGTTGCATTGCTGCTGCCTGACGTCTTCGCGCTGCCGCTGCTGGCCCTCGCCCTCTTGGGGACGGCGGGCATGGAGCAATGGGCGCGTGGCCTGGGCCTCGTGCCTGGCGACTACCTCCTGCTGCGCTGGGTCCTTTCCATCAGTGCGGCGCTTTGCCTGATGGCGCCCATCACCGGCTGAAGCTTCCGCGCAACCAGGGATTGCCGCCGGGGTTTCCGGCATCACCAGGGGCTGTCCTGCCCGCGAAAGTAAAGCTTGTCTTAAAATCGGGACTGTGTTATAAAATTGTTAACACATGGACCCAGGAGAACCCCCGATGGCCGACATCCTTGCCTTCCCCCAGAAGCCGGAAGATCGCCTGCGCGCCGCCCTGCGCCGGTTGGATGACGCGCTGGCCGAGCAGAAGCTCGCCTTCACAGAGTTCCGGACCAATCTCGCCGCACTGGGCGGCGCGGTGAACGGCCTTGAGGGCAGCCTGCACCAGTATCGCGACAGTCTCGCCGCCACGCAGCAGGATGTGGCACGCACCCAGGTGGCCGCACAGCGCCTCGAAGTGACGGCGGACATCTGGCTGCAAAAGGCGCGCTGAGCGCCGCCCGTGTGCGGCCGCTACATCCTGCAGCGCGATCCGGCGGGGCTCGTGCGCTATTTCGGCGCCTCGCCGCCGGTGCCGAATCAGCCGCCCAGCTGGAACATGGCGCCGACCCAACCGGGCCTTGTGCTGCGGCGGAACCCACACTCCGGCGCCCGTCACCTCGATGTCCTGCGCTGGGGCCTGGTGCCGCATTGGGCCCGCGATGCGACGGGCGGGGCGCGGCTGATCAACGCCCGTAGCGAGACGCTGCTGGAAAAGCCCAGCTTCCGCGACGCCTTCCGCAAGCGTCGCTGCCTCGTGCCCATGGATGCCTTTTACGAATGGGCCCAGGATTCCAAGCCCAAGCAGCCCTTCGCGGTCGCCTTGCGCAGTGGCGCCCCCTTTGCCGCCGCCGGGCTGTGGGAGGGATGGCAGCAGCCGGACGGGACCTGGCTCAAGACATACAGTGTCATCACCTGCGCCTCATCCGGGCGCCAGGCCGGGCTGCATCCGCGCATCCCCGCCTTCCTCGCACCCGAGGATTGGCCGGCATGGCTGGGTGAGGTGGAGGCCGATGACACGATGCTGAGCACCCTGTTGCGACCGATTGATGACGGGAAACTGGCCTTCTGGCCCGTCGCGGCGCGGGTGGGGCGCGTCACGGAAAACGATGCGGGGCTGATGGCGCCCGCCGCGGCCGAAGGATGGCCCGAGATGCGGGACGCTCCGCCTGATTGGGAACGTCCCCTGGAAGATGCGGCCCTGGCTTCCTGAGAAGCCGGCCGCATCAATCGTCGCGGTGCACCTTTTCCATCCGCTCATGGCGCTCCTGCGCCTCGATCGAGAGGGTGGCGATGGGGCGGGCTTCGAGGCGGCGCAGGCCGATCGGCTCGAAGGTTTCCTCGCAATAGCCGTAGGTGCCCTGCGCGATGCGCTCGATCGCCTGGTCGATCTTGCTGATCAGCTTGCGGGCGCGGTCACGGGTGCGGAGTTCAAGGGCGCGATCGGTTTCGACACTGGCGCGGTCGGTCAGGTCGGCTTCGGTGATGCCACCGGCGGAGAGCGAGTTGAGCGTGGCGCCCGCCTCGCGGAGCAATTCGTGACGCCAGCGCAGCAACTTCTGGCGAAAATACTCCTGCTGCAAAGCATTCATGAACTCTTCGTCTTCTGATGGACGATAATCGGACGGCAGGGTGACGACCATGAGCCTGTACCTCACCTCGTGGCGCGTCCGGCCCGACGCCAGATGCATTCCCGAGGCGTCCGGACCATATGCAAAGCCGGTGGCCGCGCCAAGGGGTGATTTGCCCCAAGTGCATGTCACGCCACCGATTTCATCGGATTGTCCCCGGCTTTATGGGCCGTGCCGGGCCAATTCGACCTTCGCCCGCAACGATATCTCCCGCATGATCTCGCGCAGAACCGGGTCGGCGCCGACCTCGCCCTCGGCCAGCAGAGCGAGTCGGGAGAGGCGCGCCGGGTCCGCCCCCGCGCCCAGCATGGCCAGTTGCAAGGCGCCCAATTCACCCAGTACGGCCTGGGCGCGGCGCTGAGCCGCGGCATCGGCCTCGGCCGGGCTCCATTCATCCTGGAAGGCGAACATCGCCTGGGCCGCCGTGGCGGCCGAGGCTGCGGCAGCTTCCTGCGGCCCGGCCTCGGGCAGGGCGAAGCCGGTGGGGCCTGTGCGGCGCGCCCGGGCCGGTGCGCCTGGCGCCTGGGACGTTCGGATCGGCGGCAGCATTCTTCACCCTTTCCTCATCACGGCGCTTTCTGCCGGGGTCCGGGGGCGGCACCCGCCCCTCCCCGGCAGATCCTGCCACCGCGGGCTCCCCCTGGGCTGGCACGGCAGTTGCCCATTGGCGCCAGGATGAACTCGTTACGACAGCAGCGCGGAGTGCCAGGGAAAGTGGCGGCAAATCCTTTCGGCCAAATGAAGATGGCGGGGCTGGTGCTCGGACTCGGGCTGCTGCTTTGGCCTGCGCTGGCGGCGGCGCAGCCCGTGCGGATCAAGGACATCGCGGATGTCGAGGGCGTGCGCGACAACCAGCTGGTGGGCTACGGCCTGGTCGTGGGCCTCCCTGGCACGGGGGACCGGCTCCGGACCGCGATCTTCACCCGCCAGTCGCTGGTCGGCATGCTGGAGCGCCTCGGCGTCAACACCCGCGACAATGAGGCGCGGCTGGACACGCGCAACATCGCGGCCGTGATGGTGACGGCGAACCTCCCGGCCTTCGCCCAGCCGGGCAGCCGGATCGACGTCGCCGTCTCCTCCCTCGGCGATGCGTCCAACCTCACCGGCGGCACGCTGCTGGTCACGCCGCTGCTGGGCGCAGACGGCGCGGTCTATGCCGTGGCGCAGGGCGCGGTCGCGACGGGCGCGATCGCGGCGCGGGGTGCGGGCGCCTCCATCGCCCGCGGCGTGCCGACCTCGGCGCGGATCTCGTCCGGCGCCATCGTCGAGCGCGCGGTGCCCTATACGCTGGCCGGGCGGGACCATATCCGCCTGGCACTCCGCAACCCGGATTTCACGACCGCTCAGCGTATCGCCGCCGCCATCAATGGCCGCGGCGGCAACACGGCCCGCGCGGTGGATCCGCGCACCGTGCTGCTGAGCCTGGGCGGGCGCGACCCGATGAGCTTCATCACCCAGATCGAGCAGCTGCGCGTCACCCCGGATCAGGTGGCCCGCGTCATCATCGAAGAAGCGTCCGGCACCATCGTGATGGGGGAGCAGGTGCGCGTCTCCACCGTGGCCATCGCCCAGGGCAACCTGACGATCCGCATCACCGAGACGCCCCAGGTCAGCCAGCCCAATGCCCTCGGCCAGGGCGAGACGCAGGTGGTGCCGCGCACGCAGATCGAGGTGGATGACCAGGCCGAGCGGCGGATGGGCGTCCTGCGCGGCGGCGTCACTCTCAGCGAGCTGGTGCGCGGGCTGAACAGCCTGGGCGTCGGTCCGCGGGACCTGATCACCATCCTGCAGAGCATCAAGGCGGCCGGCGCGCTCCAGGCCGAGCTGGAGGTCCGATAGATGATGCCCCTCACCAACCTCCCCCCCGCCGGCGGCGCGCAGACGCCGTCCCGCATGCGGCAGACCGCCCAGGCCTTCGAGGCGCAGGTGCTGGCGCAGCTCATGCAGCCCGCCTTCGATACGGTGGACACATCGAAATCCGCCTTTGGCGGCGGCTCGGCCGAGGCGCAGTGGCGCCCGATGCTGGTCGAGGCCTTCGCCGCCGGCGCCGCCCGGTCCGGCCAGGGCATCGGCATCCAGGACATGGTGCTGCGCCACATGCTCCGGCTGCAGGACCAGGCCACCAATCCCACCCCACCCCAAGAGGAGACCCGCCCATGATGGACGCCGTGATCGCCGCCGGAGAGCGCCTGGCCGAGGCCCTGCGCGCCGAGAACGAGGCGTTGGCCGCGCTCGACCTCACGCGCGCCGCGGCCCTGGCCACGCGCAAGATGCAGGCGACCGACGCCTTCGCCGCGGCCACCGCCGCCGCGACCCGCACGCAGTCCCGCGCCGAGGGGCCGCTGCGCGAGGCGGCCGAGAGCCTGGCCGTCAGCCTCTCCAGCCTCGGGCAGGAGAATCGGAAGCTGCTGGAGGCGGCGATCGCGCTGCAATCCCGCGTGATCGAGACCATCGCGGGCGCCGCCCGGCCGCTCGCCGCCGCACCGGGCTATGGGCGCGCGGGGCGCTCGCGCCCGCCGGTGCAGGCGGCCGCCATGGCGCTCGCCACGCGGGTGTGAGGGGAAGCCTGACAGGAGGCCGCGCCTGGGCTATCAGCGCCGGGCATGGATGGCCCCCAGGACGACCCCGAATGGACCGCGCTGAGCGAAGGGCGCGGCGGCGCGCTCGCTGCGCTGTTCGGCCCGCTGCTGGCGCCGCCAGCACGCGGCATCGTCATTGGCCGCCTGGCGCAGACGCTCGATGGGCGGATCGCCACCCTTTCGGGGAACAGCAAGTGGATCGGCGGGCCCGGCGACCTTCGGCACACGCACCGGCTGCGCGCGCTTTGCGATGCGGTGATCGTGGGCGCGGGCACGGTCCGGGCCGATGATCCGCAGCTGACCACGCGCCTGTGCAGCGGCGCCTCGCCCGTGCGGGTGGTGCTGGATGCGGGGCGAAGGCTGGGCACGGAATACGGGTTGTTCCGTGCGGGCCCGCAGACCCTGCTCGCCACCGCCACCCCCGGCCCGGCGCACCATGGCGCCGCCGAGACGCTGCTGGTGCCACGCACCGAGTTGGGCGGGCTTGACCTTTCCGCCTTGCTCGACGCGCTGGCCGCGCGCGGGCTGAAAAAGATCTTCGTGGAGGGCGGCGGGCAGACCGTCTCGGGCTTTCTGCGCGCCGGCCTGCTGGACCGGCTGCATGTGACGGTGGCGCCCATGATTCTTGGCTCGGGCCGGCCTGCCTTTGATTTGCCCGAAGTGGGGCGCATCGAGCAGGGCATGCGCTTCACCTGGACCGTCCACGACATCGCCCCCGATGTCCTCTTCGACATCGCCCTCGATCGGCGCGCGCCGCATGAGTGACCGCCGGGTGACCATGGCCCGCGCCCTCTGGCATGTGGCGCCTGGCCGATCGGAGCTGCGCGACGCGCGCCTCGCCTTGCCGGGCGAGGGCGAGCTGCTGGTGCAGGCGCTCGCCTCCGGCATTTCGCGCGGGACGGAGCGGCTTGTGCATCACGGCCGCGTGCCCGCGTCCCAGCACGAGGCCATGCGCTGCCCCATGCAGGAAGGCGGGTTCACCTTTCCCGTGAAATACGGCTATGCGGCGGTCGGCCGCGTCGAGGAAGGGCCGGCGGAATTTCTGGGCCGGCGGGTCTTCGCGCTGCATCCGCACCAGTCGCGCTTCGTCATCCCCGCCCATTTCTGCGCGCTGGTGCCCGACGCGGTGAGCGACGCGCGTGCCTGCCTCGGTGCCAATATGGAAACCGCCGTCAACGTGATGTGGGACGCCGCACCGCGCCTGGGCGAGCGGGCGCTCATCATCGGCGCGGGCGTCGTCGGGCTGCTCTGCGCTTTCCTGCTCGCGCGCATCCCGGGCGTCGCGGTGACCGTGGTGGACCGCGACCCGGCCAAGGCGGCCCTGGCGCGCAGCTTCGGTGCCGAGTTTGCCCTCCCCGAAGCAGCGCCGCGCGAGCAGGAGCTGATCATCCATGCCAGCGCCAGTGCCGCCGGTCTTCGCCTCGCCCTCACCTGCGCCGGTTTCGAGGGCCGCGTCGTGGAAGCGAGCTGGTTCGGCGATGCCGAGCCGGCCTTGCCGCTCGGCGCCGAATTCCACCAGAAGCGGCTGCAGCTCATCTCAACCCAGGTGGGCAGCGTCTCGCCCGCCATGCGCGGCCGGCGCAGCCATGGCCAGCGCATGGCGTTGGGCCTGGCGATGCTCGAGGATGCGCGGCTGGATGCGCTGCTCGGCCCCTTCGTCGCCTTTGAAGATCTGCCCGCCGCCCTACCTGCGCTGCTGGACCCGCCGCCCGGCGCGGCGCAACCGCTCTGCCCCGTCATTCGCTACGCTTGAAAGAAACAACGCCCATGTTCAGCCTCACCGTCGTGGACCACATCATGGTCGCGCATTCCTTCCGCGGCGCCGAATTCGGCCCGGCCCAGCGCCTGCATGGCGCGACCTTCGTGGTGGAGGCCGAGTTCCGCGCGGAAAAGCTCGATGACCTGCATCTGTTGATCGACATCGGCCTGGCCAAGGACGAGCTGCGCAAGATCCTGAGCGCGCTCGACTACCGCAACCTGGATGAGGAGCCGGTCTTCGCCGGCAAGAACACCACGACGGAGTATCTCTGCCTGCACATCCACGGCCTGCTGGCCGCCGCCTGCCAGGATGGCCGCATGGGCCCGGGCGGCCCCGGCGTCAGCGCCATCAAGGTGCTGCTGCGCGAAAGCCACATCGCCTGGGCCGCCTTCGAGGGGCCCGTGAAGTAACCATGAAAGTCGCGCTGCTCGTCCCCGCGCCCTTCGACACAGTCTCGGGCGGGTACCTCTATGACCGGCGCATGGTCGAGGGGCTGCGCGCCCTCGGCCACGAGCTGCGCGTGGTCGAGCTCGCCGGCAGCTTCCCGATGCCGGACGAAACCGCCCAGGACTCCGCGCGGAGCGCCTGGGCCAGGCTGGCGCCGGATGAGCGGGCGGTGATCGACGGCCTGGCCCTGCCCGCCTTCCGGCCTCTCGCGCGGGAGCTTGCCGCCCGCAGCGCCGTGGGCCTGATCCATCATCCGACATCGCTCGAGCCCGGCCCCTTCCAGGCCGAACTCGCGGCGCTGGAGCGCGCGGTCTTCGCCGCTTGCGGCCGCCTCGTCGCGACCTCGCCCTACACCGCGAAGGGCCTGCCGCCGCTAGGGGCCGAGCCCGCGCGCATCGGCGTGGTCGAACCCGGGACCGACCCGGCGCCGCGCGCCACCGGCTCGGGCGGGCCGGGCGCGCGCATCCTGGCCGTGGGCTCGCTCATCCCGCGCAAGGGGCATGACGTGCTGCTGCGCGCCCTGGCGCGCCTGACCGACCTCGAATGGTCGCTCCGCATCGCAGGCCCCGCGGCCGATCCCGTGCACGCCGAAGGGCTGCGCGCCCTGGCCGAGGAACTGGGCCTCGCCGCACGCGTGAGCTTCCTCGGCCCCGTCACCGATGCGGCGCTGGAGGCGGAGTACGCCGCGGCCGACCTCTTCGCGCTGGCCACCTGGTTCGAGGGCTATGGCATGGCGGCGGCCGAGGCGCAGGCGCGCGGACTGCCGCTCATTCTCTGCACCGGCGGGGCCATCGCCGACCTGGTCGGGCCGGGTGCCGCGATCCTGGCTGCACCGGGCGATGTGAACAGCCTCTCGCGGGGGATGCGCCGGCCGATCTATGACGTGGCGCTGCGCGCGCAGATGGCGGAAGCCAGCTGGCAGGCCGGGCAATCCCTGCCCCGCTGGGAGGACCGCGCCGCGCGTTTCGTGGCCGAACTGGAGGCCGCCGGCCATGGATGATCCAACCGAGCAATTCGACGGAGACTGGCTCTCGCTGCGCGAGCCCTTCGACGCCCGGGCGCGCAACCCCGAGATCGCGGGCGCCCTGATGCATCACCTGGATGAGAAGGGCCGGCCGCGCTTCCTCGATATCGGCGCCGGCACGGGCAGCCTGACGCGCTGGCTCGGCCATTTCGTGGGCCGGGCGCATGCCTGGGTGCTGGCCGATGCCGATGCGGAACTCATGGCCCGCGCCTTCGACACCATGATGGACTCAGCCGAGGCGATCGGCTGGCGCGCCACCTGGCCGCAGCGCAAGGTGCTGCTGCTGCACGCGCCGGAAGGCGCCTGGCGGATCGAGGGCGTGCTGACCAACCTGGCCGAGGCGCCGGATGGCCTGCCGCTTGAGAATGTGGACGCGGTGACGTGCAGCGCGCTCTGCGACCTCGTCTCCGAGGCCTGGCTCACGCGCTTCGCGGCGGCGCTGGCCCGCCGCCGCCTGCCCTTCTACGCGGCGCTGAACGTGACGGGGCGCGAGCGCTTCATGCCCCCCTGCCCCGGCGATGCGCTCGTGGCGCGCGGCTTCGCGCGGGACCAGCGGCGCGTGAAGGGCTTTGGCGGCATGGCGCTGGGTGCCGCCGCCACCGACACCATCGCGCGCGTCTTCGCGGGCCATGGCTACCGCGTGCTGCGCGGTGCGAGCCCCTGGGTGATCCCGCGCCAGGCGCGCGAGATGGCCCTCGAGCTGGCGCTCGGCCATGCCGAGGCGGCGCTGCGGCACGAGCGGCGCGGCGCGGCGCAGATCAACGCCTGGGCGGAGGCACGGGCCGACCAGGCGGATGCCGGGCTCCTCTCGGCCTCGGTCGGACACCAGGACATTCTCTGCCTTCCCGGATAGCGATCGCCCGCGAAAGGAAACGCGCGGGTGATTGTGGATTGGGCATTTTCCCGCCTCCTGCACGGCCATTCGGCATTCAGCGGTCTGGGAGGGCTATTTCTCTCCCTGGAGTCATGTCCGGGACATGGAATTGAGCGGTCGCGCCTCCCTAGGCTAGCTCGGTTTCATGTTCCTGGAGGATGCCTTGTCCAAAACCTTGCCCCCGATCTCCCGCCGCGCGCTGCTCGCCGCCCCCATGGCCGGGGCCTTGGCCGCGCCCGCGATTGGCCAGACCGCGCCGATCCGCGTGGGCGTGCTGCATTCGCTCTCCGGCACCATGGCCATCTCCGAGACCGCGCTGCGCGACACCGCGCTGATGATGATCGAGTGGCAGAATTCCCGCGGCGGCCTGCTGGGCCGGCGCCTGGAAGCCGTGGTGGTGGACCCCGCCTCCAACTGGCCGCTCTTCGCCGAGAAGGCGCGCGAGTTGCTCGCCGTCTCCCGCGTGGATGTCACCTTCGGCTGCTGGACCTCGGTCTCGCGCAAATCCGTGCTGCCGGTCTTCGAGGAGCTGAACGGCCTGCTCTTCTATCCCGTCCAGTATGAGGGCGAGGAAGAGAGCAAGAACATTTTCTACACCGGCGCCGCGCCGAACCAGCAGGCCATCCCGGCGGTCGAATACCTGCTTGGCCCGGATGGCGGCAATGCCAAGCGCATCGCGCTGCTCGGCACCGACTATGTGTATCCGCGCACCACCAACCGCATCCTGCGCGGCTTCCTGAACTCCAAGGGCATTCCCGATGCCGACATCATGGAGGAGTACACCCCCTTCGGTCACAGCGACTGGCAGGGCATCGTGGCGCGCGTGAAGCGCTTCGCCGGCGAGGGCAAGAAGACCGCCATCGTCTCCACCATCAACGGCGACGCCAACGTTCCCTTCTACCGCGAGCTGGGCAACCAGGGCATCAAGGCGGAAGACATCCCCTCCGTCGCGTTCTCGGTGGGTGAGGAAGAACTGGCGGGCATCGACGCGCGTCCGCTGGTGGGCCACCTGGCCGCCTGGAACTACTTCATGTCGGTCCAGTCGCCCGCGAACACCGAGTTCCTGGCGATGTGGCGCGCCTATATCCGCAACCCGCGCCGCGTGACCAATGACCCGATGGAAGCCACGCTGATCGGCTTCAAGATGTGGGCCCAGGCCGTCACCGCCGCCCGCACGACGAGCGTGGATGCGGTCCGCACCGCGCTCTACGGCCAGAAGGTCCAGGCTCCCTCGGGCTATGAGGTCGAGATGTTCCGCAACCATCACCTCTCCAAGCCGGTGATGATCGGGGAAATCCAGGCGGATGGTCAGTTCAACATCGTGAGCAAGACGCCGACCGCGATCCAGGCCGAGAACTGGAGCCAGTTCATCCCGGAGAACGCCAATCGTCGCCGCTAGGCGCCGATTGGATTTTTTGATGCCCTCAAACGCCGGGCGGCGGCTCCGCCGCCTGGGCTACGCCGCGCCGCTGGAGCACCCGGCGGCGCGGTCATTTGGGCGGCGCCGGCCGCGTTGCGGCCGGATCCTCTGTGGGGCGTTCATCCCTTGATCCGCTTTCTCCTGTTGCGCGGTGGTGCCCTGGCACTGATGGCGCTGCTGTTTCTCTCCCCCGCCCGCGCGCAGGATTTCGACGCGCTTTTGCCCGGCCTCGCCGGCGGCTTCGCCCAGCAGGCGGAGACGGTGGAGCGCCTGGGTTCGCTCGGTGATCCGCGCGCCCTTCCACTGCTGCAAGCCATGTCGGATGCGCGCCTTCTGCGCATGGCCGATGGCCGCTTCGTGATCCAGGAGGGCACAACGCCCCCCGAGGGCGCCACGCTGATCCGCATCAACAACCGCGTCCGCGTGGCCCTGCGCGGCGCTCTGGGCCGTTTGCAACTCGTCTCGCCGGATCCGGCCGAGCGCCTGCGCGCCGCCGACGCCATCCTGCGCAACCGCAGCGCGGACGATATCCCGCTGCTGGAAGCCGCCCTCACTCGTGAATCCCGCGCCGATATCCGCGCGCGGATGGAGCTCGCCCTGGGCGGCGCGCGCCTCGCTTCCACTGATTTGGCGGCCAAGCGCGCGGGGATCGCAACCCTCGGCGCTTCCTCCTCGCCGGAGGCGCGCAACCTTCTCCTCGCCGCCCGCGCCGGCAATGCCGAACTCACCGCCGAGATCGAGGCCGCCGTCGCCGCGATCGACCGGCGCCTCCAGATGCGCCGCGCGGCCGAGACCTTCTTCCAGGGCCTCTCCCTCGGCTCCGTGCTGCTGCTGGCCGCCTTGGGCCTCGCCGTCACCTTCGGCGTGATGGGCGTGATCAACATGGCGCATGGCGAGTTCGTGATGTTGGGTGCCTACGTCACCGTCGTCGTGCAGGAGATCTGCCGCGACATCCCGGCCTTGCAGCCCTATTCCCTGCCCCTTGCGATCCCCGCGGCCTTCCTGGTCACCGCCGCCATCGGCGCCGCCATGGAACGCGGCCTGATCCGCCACCTCTATGGCCGCCCGCTCGAGACGCTGCTGCTGACCTTCGGCGTCGGCATGGTGTTGCAGCAGGTGGTGCGCCTGGTCTTCGGAGCGCAGAACCGCGAGGTGATCAGCCCCGACTGGATGATGGGCACGCTGATCCTGCCCGGCGGCATCGCCATCACGCAGAACCGCGCCTGGATCATCCTGTTTTCCATCGCCGTGCTGCTGGCCACCCTCGCCGCCATCCGCCTCACCCGCTTCGGCCTTGAGATGCGGGCCGTCGTGCAGAACCGCCGCATCGCCGCCACCATGGGCATCCGCACGGGGCGCGTGGATGCCATGACCTTCGCCTTCGGATCCGGCATTGCGGGCTTGGCCGGGGTGGCGCTGAGCCAGATCGACAATGTCTCGCCCAATCTCGGCACGGGCTACATCATCGACAGCTTCATGGTCGTGGTCTTCGGCGGCGTCGGCTCGCTGATGGGCACGCTGATCGGCGCCTTCACGCTGGGCCTGGTGAACAAGATCCTCGAGCCCTATGCGGGCGTCGTGCTGGCCAAGGTGCTGCTGCTGGTGGGCATCATGCTCTTCATCCAGCGCCGCCCGAAGGGACTCTTCGCGCTGAAGGGGCGCGCGGCCGACCAATGAACACCCGTCGCCTCGTCCTCCTGCTCGCCATCGCGGTGCTGGCGGTGCTGCCGCTGCTCAACCTGCTGCCGGATGAGCATCCGCTGCATGTCTCGGACTTCCTGGTCAGCATCATCGGCAAGTGGATCTGCTACGCGATCCTGGCCTTGGCGCTCGATCTCGCCTGGGGCTATGCGGGCATCCTTTCGCTCGGCCACGGCGCGTTTTTCGCCCTCGGCGGCTATGCCATCGGCATGCATCTGATGCGGCTGATCGGGCCGCGCGGCGTCTATGGGCATCCGGTGCTGCCGGATTTCATGGTCTTCCTCGGCTACACCGAATTGCCCTGGTACTGGCTGGGCTTCGACTGGTTCATCTTCGCCTTCGCCATGGCGCTGATCGTGCCGGGGCTGCTGGCGGGGATCGTGGGCTACCTGGCCTTCCGCAGCCGCATCACCGGCGTCTATCTCTCCATCATCACCCAGGCGCTGACCTATGCGCTCATGCTCGCCTTCTTCCGCAACGACATGGGCTTCGGCGGCAACAACGGCTTCACCGATTTCAAGGAATTGCTCGGCATGCCGCTCAACAGCGGGCATACGCGGGCCATCCTGTTCTACGCCTCGCTGGTGTCGCTGATCCTGGTCTTCCTGGCCTGCCGCGCGCTGACCCGCACGAAATATGGCCGCGTGCTGACCGCGATCCGAGATGCCGAAAGCCGCGTGCGCTTCCTGGGCTACGACACCACGCACCACAAGCTCTTCGTCTTCGTCCTCTCCGCGATGATCGCGGGCCTGGCCGGTGCGCTCTATGTGCCGCAGGTCGGCATCATCAACCCCGGCGAGTTCAGCCCTGGCAATTCCATCGAGGCCGTGGTCTGGGTCGCCTTTGGCGGCCGAGGCACGCTGGTGGGCGCGGTTTTGGGCGCCTTTTCGGTGAATGCGCTGAAGACCTGGCTCACCTCGGTCGCGCCCGATCTCTGGCTGATCGTGCTGGGCTGCCTCTTCATCGCCGTGCCGCTGCTGCTGCCGAAGGGGCTGATCGGCCTGATCCGCCGGCGCGGGGGAGCCAAGCCATGAACGCCGTCCCCCTGCCGCAGGGCGATTCCACCACGGGCCTCTACCTCGACGGCGTCTCCGTCGTCTTCGACGGCTTCCGCGCGCTGAACAACCTCTCCCTCATCGTCGAGCCCGGCGAACTCCGCGCCGTGATCGGCCCGAATGGCGCGGGCAAGACGACGATGATGGACGTCATCACCGGCAAGACGCGCCCGGGCCAGGGCGTGGTCCGCTTCGGCGGGCGCGACCTGACGCGGATGGATGAGGCCGCCATCGCCAATCTTGGCATCGGGCGCAAATTCCAGAAGCCGACGGTCTTCGACGCGCTGACCGTTTTCGAGAATCTGGAACTCGCGCTGAAGGCCCCGCGCGGCCCCATCGCCTGCCTGCGCTGGGTGCTGAAGGGCGAGGCGCGGACGCGCATCGAGCGCACGCTGCAGGAGATCGGCCTCACCGAACGCGCGCAGGATCTCTCGGGCCTGCTGAGCCATGGGCAGCGCCAATGGCTGGAGATTGGCATGCTGTTGATGCAGGACCCGCAGTTGCTGCTGGTGGATGAGCCCGTCGCCGGCATGACCGATCACGAGACCGAGCAGACGGCCGAGCTTCTGGTCGGCATCGCCGGCACGCGCAGCGTCGTCGTGGTCGAGCATGATCTGGAATTCGTGAAGGCGCTGGGCAGCCGCGTCACGGTGCTGCATGAGGGCAGCGTGCTCTCGGAGGGTTCCATCACCCATGTGCAGAATGATCCGCGCGTGATCGAAGTGTATCTGGGGCGTTAGCGGCACATGCTCCAAGTCACCGACATTGACCTCTCCTATGGCGCCAGCCGCTGCCTGCGCGGCGTCTCTCTCTCCGTCGGCCCCGGCCAAGTCGCGGCGGTGCTCGGCCGCAACGGCGTGGGCAAATCCTCGCTGCTGCGCTCCATCATCGGGCTCGAGAAGATCCAGGGCGGCTCCATCCTCTGGGAAGGCAAGGAGATGCGCGGCCTCGGCCCCGCCGAACGGGCGCGGGCCGGCATCGGGTATGTGCCGCAGGGGCGCGAGATCTTCCCCTTCCTGACCGTCCAGGAAAACCTGGAAACGGCGCTGGCCGCCGCACCTCGCGGCAGCGCGGTCCCGGACGAGGTCTTCGACCTCTTCCCCATCCTGCGCCAGTTCCTACGTCGGCGCGGTGGCGATCTCTCAGGCGGGCAGCAGCAGCAATTGGCGATCGGACGTGCGCTGACCGCCCGCCCGCGCCTGCTGATCCTGGATGAGCCGACCGAGGGCATCCAGCCCAATGTCATCAAGGACATCGCGAAGGTCATTCATCACCTCGCGCGGGACAGGAACTTCGCCATCGTTCTGGTGGAGCAGTATTTCGAATTCGCGCGGGACCTCGCGGACACCATCACCGTGATGGTGCGCGGCGAGGTGGCACTCACCGGCAGGACGAGCGAGCTGGATGAGGCCGAGGTCAGGAAGCTGCTCACGGTTTGAAGCGGCCGCACTTCTGATCTAGCCTCCCCGCAACAAGGGGAAGGACACGCTCATGGGTCATCGCATCGCCATCATCGGCGCGGGCGCCGTCGGCTGCTATGCCGGCGCGTATATGGCGCAGGCCGGCGAGGACGTGACCTTCGTGGACATGTGGCCCGAGCATGTCGAGAAGATGCGGCGGGACGGTCTGCGCATCTCCCACATCCGCGACGTGCCGGAATTCACGACGCCGGTGACGGCCATCCACCTGACGGAATTGCAGGCCGTGGCCCGCAGGCCCTTCGACATCGCCTTCATCTGCGTGAAGTCCTACGACA
>JAESGX010000196.1_pt1 | contig 41981 bp, 42 predicted proteins | sample 9269801 | NCBI WGS metagenome assembly JAESGX01 (sample SAMN16773122, study PRJNA677054) | algae metagenome | isolation source: Pleurocapsa minor GSE-CHR-MK-17-07R and co-occurring heterotrophs from wet... | place: USA: Lower Calf Creek Falls, Grand Staircase Escalante National Monument, UT ... | reverse complement strand
AAAAGATATTAAATAAATTGTTACCACCTCCCACCTCCCACCTCCCACCTCCCACCTCCCACCTCCCACCTCCCACCTCCCACCTCCCACCTCCCACCTCCCGCTTCAATGCGCAGCGATAAAGGCCTCAATAGCGCGCATCACTTCCGGGTTGCGCCTCGGATCGTAGATCGCCGCCGCAGGCGCGGAGTGGCCGGCGTCGGGCAGCAGCAGCAGTTCGGCCTTGCCGCCGTTGAGGCTCAGCTTTTGCGCCAACTCCACGCTGTCCTTCGATTCCACTACCCGGTCGCCGGTGCCGTGCACCAGCAGGAAAGGCGGTTCGTCGCCATCGACGAAATTCACTGCCTGCGCCTGCGGCCACTGCGCGCGGTCGCCGAACACCCTTTCGTAGCCGCCGCTGATGACGAAATCGTAAGGCCCGGACAAACCGATCACACCCGCCAGCTCGCTAGGCCGCATGCCCTGCGTGCCCAGGTAGCGCGGATCGGTACCGAGCAGCGCCGCGATCTGCGCGCCGGCGGAATGGCCCGCCACGAACAGCCGACGCGGATCGCCGCCGTACTCGGCCGCGTGCTGGCGGCTCCAGGCGACGGCCTTAGCGCTGTCCTGCACGAATCCCGGGAAGACCGCGCGCGGATAGGTGCGGTAATCGGCCACGATGGCCAGCACGCCGCTCTGCGCAAGGCGATGGCCGACGAAACGGTACTGATCGCGCTCGCCGGTTTTCCATCCGCCGCCGTAGAAAAACACCACCACCGGCGCGCCCTGCGGGTTGGCGGTCATCGGCTTGTAGATGTCCAGCGCCAGACCGGTGGCGGCGTCGTAGACGGCGTTGGCGTCGGCCTGCGGCACGCTGCGATTGGCGAAGCCGAACACCGCGCTCTGGCAGCCCGCCGCCAGCAATGCAACGGCCACGGCCAACAGGCCGCGCAACGGAAAGAATCGGATCATGGAGTCGACCTGTGCAAGGGGAAGGAAGATCGTAAGCAGCCGCCAGCAGCTACGATGTCGCCGATGGATACGGCCTCACCACCACGTCTGGATGCACTGCTGCGGCAGGCCGGCGGGCGCATCGCCGCCGCCGAAGCCAAGACGCTGCTGGCGCATGCGTTGAGCCAGCCGCTGTCGTGGTTGTACGCACATGGGGATGAAATAATCGGTAAGGCCCCGCTTGCGCGCTTTAATACGCTGCTCGAGGCGCGTGCCGCGGGACAGCCGCTGGCCTACCTGACCGGCCGCTGCGGTTTCTGGACGCTGGAACTCGCGGTGACCCCGGCCACGCTGATTCCGCGCGTGGAGACCGAGCGATTGGTGGAGCTGGCCTTGGCCCGACTGCCGGCCGCAACGGCGCTGCGCGTGGCCGATTTGGGCACCGGCAGCGGCGCCATCGCGCTGGCCATCGCCAGCGAAAGACCGCTGGCGCGGATCGTCGCCACCGATGCGAGCGGCGAGGCGCTGCAGGTCGCGCGCGCTAATGCCGCCGCCAACGCCATCGGCAACGTCGAATTCCGCCACGGCAGCTGGTTCGCGCCGCTGGCCGGCGCGCGCTTCCACCTGATCGCCAGCAATCCGCCGTATATCGCCGAAGGCGACGCGCATCTGCAAGAAGGCGATCTGCGCTACGAGCCCGCCGCCGCGCTGTCTTCCGGCGCCGATGGTCTGCAAGCGATACGCGAGATCGTCGCCCATGCGCCGTCGCACTTGGAGACGGAGGGCTGGCTGCTGATCGAACACGGCTGGGAACAGGGAGCAGCGGTCCGCGCGCTGTTTTCGCGGGCCGGATTCGTGGCGGTGGGCAGCGAGCGCGATCTGGAAGCGCGCGAGCGGGTCACGCTTGGGCATTGGCTTGGATGAGCGCACGATCTTTTTCTGCGTCATCCCGGCATTCGCCGGGATGACGACAATAGGGCCACTCTCGCTGAAATGAGGAACCCCCGCGACCCGCTCGGCTAAACTGCGCACCTGTCCCCACGGCAAAGCACATGCGCACGCTCTATCCCGACATCGAACCCTACGACACCGGTACGCTCAAAGTCGACGCGCGCCACACGCTCTACTACGAACAGTGCGGCAATCCGGATGGCAAGCCGGTGGTGATACTGCATGGCGGTCCCGGTGGCGGCTGCAGCGCGAAGATGCGGCGTTTCCACGACCCGGCCAAGTACCGCATCGTGCTGTTCGACCAACGCGGCGCCGGACGCTCCACGCCGCACGCCGATCTGGTCGACAACACCACCTGGCACCTGGTCGCCGACATCGAACGGCTGCGCGAGACGCTGGGCATCGCCAGGTGGCAGGTGTTCGGCGGCAGCTGGGGTTCGACCCTGGCGCTGGCGTATGCGCAGAAATACCCCGAGCGCACGACCGAACTGGTGCTGCGCGGGATTTTCCTGCTGCGCCGATGGGAACTGGAGTGGTTCTACCAGCAAGGCTGCTCGCGGCTGTTCCCCGAGGCCTGGGAGCACTACCTGCAGCCGATCCCGGAGGTGGAGCGGCATGACCTGATCTCCGCGTTCCATCGCCGCCTGACCAGCGACGACGAGGCCACGCGCCTGGCCGCGGCCCGCGCGTGGAGCGTGTGGGAAGGCGCCACCAGCTTCCTGCACGTGGACAGCGATTTCGTCAGCGGCCACCAGGACGCCGCGTTCGCGCTGGCCTTCGCGCGCATCGAGAACCACTACTTCGTCAACGGCGGTTTTTTCGAGGTCGAAGAGCAGCTGCTGCGCGACGCGCACCGCATCGCCGGCATCCCCGGCGTCATCGTGCACGGCCGCTACGACGTGGTCTGCCCGGTGGCCAACGCCTGGCAACTGCACAAGGCCTGGCCGAAAGCCGAACTGCACATCTCGCCGGCGTCCGGGCATTCCGCGTTCGAAGCGGAGAACACGGATGCGCTGGTGAGGGCGACGGACGGGTTCGCTTGAGTCCTTTCCTTCTCCCGGTGGGAGAAGGAAAAACACGCTACCGCGGAATCAACGCCTCCACCCACGTCTCCTCCGACCACACCTCGAACTTCTCCAGCGTATTCGGCCCGAAAGTGTTGCTGATCGCCACGTCGGCGGCGTCGCGGCCGCGCGCGATCAGCACGCGGCCGATGCGCGGGAAATTGTGGCGCGCATCGAAGGTGTACCAGCGCCCGTCCAGGTAAGCCTCGAACCAGGCCGAGAAATCCATCGGCGCAGCGCTGGCCGGCACGCCGAAGTCGCCGAGATAGCCGGTGCAGTAGCGCGCCGGAATATTCATGCAGCGGCACAGGGCGATGGCCGCATGGGCGAAGTCTCGGCACACGCCGCGGCCCCGTTCCAGCGCCAGCGCCGCGCCCTGGGTGGCGTCGGCGAACTCGTACCCGAACTGGATGCGGTGGTGCACGTAATCGCAGATCGCCTGCACCCGCGCCCAGCCGGTCGGCGTCTGCCCGAAAGATTGCCAAGCCTGCTCAACCAGTTGGTCGGTTTCGCAGTAGCGGCTGCCCAGCAGATACACCAGCGTGTCGTCCGGCAGCTGATACACCGGCACCTGCTGCGCATCCGGCGCGACCGTATCGGTCCAGCCGCTGTCGCGCACCACCGCATCGGAGAACACGGTGAACGATCCCGCCGGCGACACCAGGCGCGTGCACAGGTTGCCGAAGCCGTCGTGGTACTGGCGCATCGGCAGCGCAGGCGTGCAGCGCAATTCTTGGGCGATGGCGATGTCCACGCGGCGCGAGTCGTGCACGTTCAAGTTCAGCAGCATCGGCGTCGGCTCGGGAAGGCGATGGGTGATTTCGAAGCCGAGACGGATCAGCACGGGATACTCCGGGTGTCGTGCCGTCAACAGGGCGTGCTCCGGGTGGTCCGGCGCCCGATGCTGCAAGCGTGAGGGGTGCAGCCGTTGTAGCAGAAGCCGATCAGCGCTGCGTCAAATCGGACGCCAGCGCGGGCAGGATCCGCGCCAGGCGTTCGCCCCACTCGTCCTGGCCGCGTGCGTCGGCGATCAGGTCCTGGCGAATTTCCAGCTCCACGTGCAGCAAGCCGCGTCGCTCGCCGTGCACCGGGATGGCGAAATCGGTGGCGTCGCTGACCGCATACGGCTGGTTGTCGCCCACTTCCAGCCCCGGTTCGGCGCGCAGCGCGGCCAGCAGCGCATGCGCCAGGCGCGCGTCGCGCTGGTACAGCACGCCGGCATGCCACGGCCGCGTATGGCCGCCGAACAGCGGAGTGAAACTGTGCATCGCGATCAGGATCGGCACCGGCCTTGCGGCGCTGCGCCGGTCCAGCTCCGCGGCGATGCGCGCGTGGTAGGGCGCGAAAATTTCCAGCGCGCGGGCGGTGGCGCAGGCGTCGCTGACGCTGCGGTTGCCCGGCACTTCGGTGCCATCGCTGATTCGCACGATTGAGCCGGCGGTACCCAGCGGGCGATTGCAGTCGATTACCAGCCGCGAGTAATGCTGCAGGATGGCGCAGGCATCCAGGCGTTCGGACAGGCGCTCGGTGACGCCGGCGATGCCGATATCCCAGCCGATATGGCGGTCCAGCTCGGCCTGCGGCAAACCCAGCTCATCCAGACCCGCGGGAATCGCCCGGCCGGCGTGATCGGCGATCAGCACGAACGGCGATGCGCCCTGCGCGCGCAGCACGCGGTACGGCGGCGGATCGTCCGCGCCCATCAGCGCGGCGGGTTCACTCACGCGGCGTGCCGTCCAGATGGTGGTCGATCATCCACAGCCCGGCCCAGAGCTTGGCGTCCAGCTGGTAGCCCTCGGCCATTTTCCGCACCAGCCAGGCGGCCGCATCGGCACGCGCGATCTCGTGCACGGTGATGTTCTCGTCGCCGTCGCCGCCGCCCGCGCCGACGCGGCGCAGGCCGGTGGCGCGGACGAAGGCGATCCTTTCGCTGGCCAGGCCCGATGAGGTGGGCCCGATCATCAGCACTTCGGCGTGCGCGGCGGTCCAGCCAGTTTCCTCTTCGAGTTCGCGGATCGCGGAAATCTCGATCGATTCCTGCGCGTCGATATCGCCCACCAGCCCGGCCGGCATCTCGATGGTCGGCGCCTGCAGCGGCACGCGGAACTGCTCCACGAACAGCACGCGGTCTTCGGGCGTCACCGCGACGATGATCGCCGCCAGGCCGCTGGCGTGGGTGCGTTCCACGTATTCCCAGCTGCCGCGCTTGACCATGCGCAGGTACTTGCCTTCGAAGACGATCTGCGGTGCGGCGTTCTTGTTCATGCGGCCATGCTATGCGGAACCGGTGACGTTTTGTAGGAGCGGGCCTTGCCCGCGATGCCTTTGGTTCCGAACCAGAAGCATCGCGGGCAAGGCCCGCTCCGACAGATCGAGGCCCGCCGCGGTCTGGAGCCGACGCCGTGTCATCGGGCCGAAGCGCAGCGCGTCGGACAGGGCGGCGAGCATGCCGGGGTCGGCGCTGCCGCGGACGAAGTCGGGTTCGGCGCTGTCCACCGGCGCGTCCAGGGCGATGGTGGTCAGCTGCCGCCACAGCAGCGCATGCTCGCGTTGTTCGCGCAGGCGCAGCGCCATTTGCGCGGCGCCGCGCAGGCGCAGGAAGGCGACTTCGTCGATGCGCGCAAGCAACGTGTCCAGGCTGCCGAAATGCGCGAGCAATATCGCCGCCGACTTGGCGCCGATGCCGGTGATACCGGGAATGTTGTCCACCGCATCGCCGGTCAGCGCCAGGTAGTCGGCGATCTGGCTCGCTTCCACGCCATGCCGCGCCTTGACCCCGGCCATGCCCCAGCGCTGGCCGCGCGCGAAATCCCACTGCTCGTCCGCCTCCATCAGCAGCTGCGACATGTCCTTGTCGGCCGACACGATCACTCCGCGGAACCCGCGCGGCCGCGCCAGGTGCAGGGCGCTGCCGATCAGGTCGTCGGCTTCGTATTCGCCGTGCGCCAGCACGTTCAGGCCCAACGCCGCGCACAGCGCCTTGCAGTGGATGAACTGGCGCTTGAGCTCCTCCGGCGCCGGGTCGCGATTGGCTTTATAGGCGGGATACAGACGGTTGCGGAAGCACTGGTCCAGCGCTTCGTCGAAAGTGACCGCGATGTGCCGTGGGCGCTCCTGCTCCAGCAATTCCAGCAGGAAGCGCGCGAAGCCGTGCACCGCGTTGGTCGGCCAGCCGTCGGCGTCGTGGAATTCGTCCGGCATCGAATGCCAGGCGCGGAACACGTAGATGCTGGCGTCGATCAGATACAGCGGCCGCTTCGGCGCCAGCGCGGACAGCGTCTGCGGCTGCGACGCTTCAGGCATCGGCGCGCCAGTCGCTGAGCAGCATCGCGGCGTCGGCACGTTCGCGTTCGGGCACTTCGAGTTTGGGCGTGCCGATGTGGATGAAGCCGGCGATCTTTTCGTTGCCCTGCAGGCCTAGCTTCACTGCGATAACCGGATCGTAAGCCGCCCAGCCGGTCAGCCATTGCGCGCCGAAACCGTAGGCCTGCGCAGCCTGCAGCAGGGCGAAGCAGACGCTGCCCGCGGTCAATAGCTGCTCCTGTTCCGGCACTTTGTGACCCGGAACGAGGCATGCGATCACCGCCACGATCAGCGGCGCGCTGGAAAAACGCCCGCGGTCCTTTTCCACCGCGGCGGCGGGCGCATCCGCATCGCGCTGCAGCGCGCGCACGGCCAGCGCGTCGCCCAGGGCATGCCGGTGCTCGCCGGCGATGCGCAGGAAACGGAACGGCGTCAGCTTGCCGTGATCGGGCACGCGCGCCGCGCTTCGCAGCATGCGCAGCAGGGTGTCGTGGTCGGGGCCGGGCGCCTCCAGCTGTTTGGAGGGAACTGAACGGCGTTGGTCCAGGGCTTGCAGCAGGGCGGGGGTACGCATACGCTCAGTTTAGCGGTCTGGCACAAGTTTTGAATGCGATAATTGTCGGTGCGGCAGTGTGACGGCAAGCAGAATAAGCCCGGATCAACCGGCGCGATCGCAGTCGATCGGTCGCCCCAGACAGGATGTGCGTCGCTTTGATGGTCAACCCGTATTCCACAGAAGCCCAGCGCGTCAGGAACGCGCAGTTGCTCGATCAGGTGCGGCAGATGGCGATGGTGCCGCTGGCCGAAGCGTTCGCATCGATCCTGCAGGAGCTGCCGGAGGCGCTGCTGGATCACGCCGGCAAGGCCGGTCCGGCGCAGATCGACTATCTGGACGCGATGCGCGAAGTGCGGCGCAAGCGCGAACCCATGATGACCCGTTTCCGCGCGCATCTGGCCAATGCCTGGCAATCGCTGGAAGCCGGCAAGCCGCTGTCGGTGGAATACAAGCTGGCCGAAAGCGACGGCGAGGGCGACTACGACCTGATCTCGCACCAGGAGCTCGAAGTGCGGCTGGCGGTGCGCCGTCTGGCCGATACGCTGGCCCACAAATGGCGGCCGGAGCTGACCCGCCTGAACCGCTACACCGGCCTGATCGCGGGCGGGCTGAAGCTGGATTCGGACACGCTGCCGTTCGGCCCGCACCATATCGGCGCGGCCGTCTACGACGCGTTCGGCGCCTGCACGCTGATGCCCAACGCGCACCTGGCGCTGATCGCGCAGTGCGAGGCGGCGCTGCTCGAAAGCATCGGCCAGCTTTATGCGCAGCTGGTGAGCGGCCTGATGCGGGTGGCGCGCGGCGATACCGAAACCGCGGCCCAGCCGCGCCGGCGCCGGCGCATTCCCACCTCGCGCGGCCGCGCCGACGCCGGGGCGGCCGAAGCGGCCGAGGCGCCGGACTGGATCGCGCGCTTCTTCGGCCAATGGACGGAAAAAACCGGGGCTGGCAGCGCGCATGCGCACCCGGCGCGCGGCGAACACCAGCGCAGCCCGCAGGAAGTCCTGCCTGCCGCACTGCACATCGTGCTGCGGCGGGCGCGGCAGGAGCAGGGTTTCTCGGCCGACGCGAACGCGGCGGACGGCAAGCGCTTCCTGTCGCAGCGCGAGCTGCTGTCGGTGCTGTCGCTGATGCAGAGCACGCCGCCCGGCGAAACCCTGGCCGCCTCGCCGGTGCTGGCCAAGCAGCTGGCGCAGCGGCTGAAGTGGGAAGCGCTGGCCGGCGCCGGCAAGCTGGGCATCGACCCGGCCAAGGTGCGGCTGGATCCCGCCGACGAGGACGCCATCGACCTGATCGGCATGCTGTTCGACGCGATGCTGGAGCAGTGCCACCTGCGTGGACGCACGCGCGAACTGCTGCTGCGCCTGCCGGTGCTGTACGTGAAGGTGGCCCTGCTGGACCGCGAACTGTTCATCCGCGACCACCATGCCGCTCGCCGCCTGCTCAACCTGCTGGCCGACGCCGCCGAAACCTGCAACGCGGACGAAACCGCCGAAGCCGCGCTGCTCAGGGAAATCGAGCGCGCCATCGAGCGGCTGACCCTGGATTTCAGCGAGAACCTGGAACTGTTCGCCAGCGTCGAGCAGAGTTTCGCCGCGTTCTACGGCCAGTACCGCCGCCGCATCGAAATCGCCGAGCGCCGCGCCACCGAGATGCATCGCGCGCAGGAGCGGCGCCAGGAAGCCCGGCGCACCGTCGCCGCCGAACTGGGCGCGCGGCTCGGCGCGCGCGCGCTGCCGCCCGCGTTCGATGAATTCCTGCAGCGCTACTGGTCGCCCTATGCGGGCATGGTGGTCCTGCGCGGCGAAGCCGGCATGGCGGACCGTGCCGAGGCCCTGGCCCTGGTCGACGGGCTGCTGCACGAGCTCGACATGTCGCGCGTGCTCGGCGCTGCGCGTCCGTGGCTGGAACCGCTGCGTCCCGCGCTGGAAAAGATCTTCGCCGGCCTCGGCCTCGCTGCGGACGCCTCCGCCGCAGCCGCCGACACGCTGCGCGACACGCTGCAGGCGACGGCGACCGCCAGCGCCGAACGCGTGGCCGAACTGCCGCCGGTGCCGCCGGCGGTAGCGCTGGCCGAAGCGGAAGCCCCCGCGCCGCAGGCCTGGGACGAACCCACCGCCCCGCAGGGCGTGGACGAAACCACCGCCGATTATTTCGCCCGGCTGCCGCTCGGCACCTGGCTGGATTTCGTCGCCCGCGACGGCAGCGTGCAGCCCGGCAAGCTGACCTGGATCAGCCCCATATCCGCGCGGCTCATGTTCGTCAACCGTCGCGGCTCGCGCCTGTGCGTGGCTTCGGTCGACGAACTGGCGGCCATGGCGCATCTGGATCGCGTGCGTTTACACCGTCAAGATGACGCTTTCTATAGCGCCATGCAGGGCGCGATCGATCGCCTGCAGGTCTGAAGCCGCTTTCGCCGCCCGTACCGGAGCCGCGGGTGTTGCAGAGCATCATTGTCCGACGCGCATCACGGATGCCGGGCCCGCCGATTCCCTAAGCTGTCGCAGCGGAGTTCAGGGGCCGCGCTCCTCATCGTTCATTCGCCTGCCAAGGCGGGGGTCCTTGCGCATGTCGTTCACCCATCCCATCATCGAACGTCAAGGCCGCGATCCGCGCTTGCTGGGTCTGGCCCGCGATACGACGCTGCCGCCGCTGGTGGATACCTTCGCCATGGCGCTGGGCCGTTTCGACGACGCCCTGTTCGACCGCGCCGAACGCGCTGGCCACTCGCAGATGGCGTTCCTGGATGCGATGCGCGAGCTGCGCCGCCGCCGCGACGAGATCGTGAGCCGTTTCCGCGCGCATCTGGGCAAAGCCTGGCAGTCGCTGGAGGCCGGCGAACCGCTGTCGGTGGAGAGCGCACTGACCGAAGCCACCGACACGCTCAGCCTGATCTCCGACCAGGAGCTCGAATCGCGCCTGGCCGCGCGCAACCTGGCCAGCGTGATCCTGCGCGACTGCAAGCCGGTGCTGCAGCGCCTGGACCGCCGCCTGGGCTGGATCGCCGGCCGCTTGGTGCTGGACAACGACCACAACCCGATCGGCCCGGAGCACATCGGCGTCGCCATCCACGAGGCGTTCGCCACCTGCGAGCTGAGCATGGAAGTGCGGCTGGTGGTGATCAAGCTGTGCGAGCGCGACCTGGTGCCGGGCATCGCCCGCATCTACGAAACCTTGGACCAGCGCCTGGTGCAGACGGGCGTGATTCCGGAAATGCCGGCCGTGCGTTCGCCGGCGCGGGCTCCCGCGCGCGCGCCCGAAACCGATCACCGCGACGCGGCGATGAGCGACGAGGAAGAAGCCAGCGCCCCCGCCTGGGCCGCGCGCTTCACGCACCGCATGGCCGGCATGAAAGGCGGCATGCAGGCCTCGCTGGCCGCCGGCGGCTACAGCGATGGCCCGCCCGGCTATGCCGGCGGCGCGCAGGGCGTGCTCTTGGAAGCGCTGCATCATCTGCTGCAGGAATCGCGCGGCAGCCGCGAATCGGCGCAGCCTTCGCGTCATTCCGGCAACGATGAATACCGCGCCATGTCGCAGCGCGAAATGCTGTCGGTGCTGTCGCTGCTGCAGAGCACGCCCAGCGCCACCTTGAGCGCCGCCATCGGCGATACCGGCGAATCGCTGGCCCAACGCCTGAAAAGCGAAGTGCTGAGCAACGCCACGCAGCTGGGCATGGATCCTTCGACCGCACGCCTGGCGCCGGTGGACGAGGACGCGATCGACCTGGTCGGCATGCTGTTCGACGTAATGCTGGACGAACGCGATCTGGAAGGCCGCCCGCGCGAACTGATCGGCCGGCTGGTGGTGCCGTTCGTCAAGGTCGCGCTGCTGGACCGGCGCATGTTCGTGCAGAAGACCCATCCCGCGCGGCGCCTGCTCAACGTGCTGGCCGAGGCCTGCGAAGGCAACAGCGGCGAAAGCGCGGCCGAACGTACCCTGATGGCCAAGGTGGAGGAAGTGGTGGGCCGCCTGACCGCCGAGTTCAACGAGAACCTGGCGATCTTCCTTACCTTGGAAGAGGAATTTCGCGATTTCCTGGGCCAGCACAAGCGCCGCATCGAGATCGCCGAACGCCGCGCCGCGGAAATCCAGCGCGGCCAGGAACGGCTGGAATCGGCGCGTCTGCGCATGGCCAGCGAACTGTCCGCGCGCTTGGACGGCCGCCACGTGCCGCAGGCGATCGACGACTTCATGCGCCAGCCTTGGGCGCACCACGTGACCATGGCGGTGCTGCGCGAGGGCGAGGACAGCGACGCGCTGCGCGACGCGCTGGCGCTGGCCGACGGCGTGCTGGAGGAACTGGCCGAGGCGCAGCGCCAGATCATCGGCAAGCCGTGGCTGCAGGCGTGGCGTCCTTCGCTGCAGAAGGTGTTCGCCAGCATCGGCATGAACGCCGACGCGGCCAGCTCCGCGGTCGATGCGCTGCACGACACGCTGCAGGCGGTCGCCGCCTCGCGCCCGGACCTGGAAAAATCCCTGCCGGAACTGCCGCGGGTAGCGCTGCCCAAGGCCGAGGACGAAGCCGGGGGCGTGGTGCAGCTGGTCGGCGGCACCGACACCATGGACTTCGACCACACCGACGCGGACCACTTCCGCACGCTGGCCATCGGCACCTGGCTGGATTTCATCGACAAGGACAACAAGGTCCAGGCCGGCAAGCTGTCCTGGGTCAGCCCGATCTCCTCGCGCCTGCTGTTCGTCAATCGCCGCGGCGTGCGCTTCTGCGTGGCCTCGCCCGAGGAGCTGGCGGTGATGGTGCGCATGGGCCGCCTGCGCAAACACGAAGACGAAGATGCTTTCGACAGCGCGATGCAGGGCGTGATCCAGCGGCTGGATCCGGAGAAGTCGGTGGCCGGCGCCTGATCTCGCCTTTGCTTCCTTCCATGCGCATAGCGCAAGGAAGGGTGCCTTTGATCCTGCTCTTTTCTGCTCGTCATCCCGGCGAACGCCGGGCCCCAGTGGCATCGTTATTTTTTGCTCGTCATCCCCGCGTAGGCGGGGATCGCTCCTTGGCTCTTGTCTTGAAGCAAAAGCTTGACCAGCTTCGCTGTTGAAAGCCGCGCTACGCGCGAGTCACTTTTCTTTGAACGGCAAAGAAAAGTAACCACTGCGCCGCAGGGGCAGCGCGAACGGCGCAGCCGGCCCGAAGGGCGTAGGGCAGGATACCCGGAGTAAAAGAAAGCCGCCCCCGTATCGAGTACGGGGCAGGCTCTGTAGCCGCGCCCCACGATGAAGCCGTGGGGTTCGCGAGCGGGCCGTGAATTTCCGTAAGACGCCTCCTGCGTCTCCGGAAACGGCGCACATCCTTGTGCGCCGCCCTTCGGGTTTGCCCCGTCCCGCTTGCCGCGCCTCCCGGGAGCAGTGATAGAGAGTCAAGAGCGCAGCCAAGCGAAATCCGCCTATCCGCCCGCGCTTTGCTAGCATCGGCAATCCGTAATCCGACAGGCGAGGCCACCATGGCGATTGAAGTGCTGGTGTTGAAGGAATCGGCGCCGGGCGAGCGTCGCGTCGCGGCCACGCCGGAAACCGCGAAGAAACTCGCGGCCGCGGGCGCCAGCATCAAGGTGGAAAGCGGCGCCGGCCTCGGCGCCGGATTCATCGACCAGGCCTACCTGGATGCCGGCGCCCAGCTGGCGACTGCCGATACGCCCTCGCAGGCCGACCTCGTACTCTGCGTGCAATCGCCCGATCCCCTCGCCATCGGCCAACTCAAGCAGGGCGCCACGCTGGTCGGCATGCTGCAGCCGCAGGCCAATGCGGCGCGCACCGAAGCGCTGCAGGCGCGCGGCATCCTCGCGTTTCCGCTGGAAAGGCTGCCGCGCACCACGCGTGCGCAGTCGATGGACGTGCTGAGTTCGCAGGCCGGCATGGCCGGCTACAAGGCGGTGCTGATCGCCGCGCAGCTGGCGCCGCGCTTCTTTCCCATGCTCACCACCGCCGCCGGCACCATCCGTCCGTCCAAGGTGCTGATCGTCGGCGCCGGCGTGGCCGGTCTGCAGGGCGTGGCCACCGCCAAACGCCTGGGCGCGCAGGTGGAAGGCTTCGACGTGCGTCCGGAAACGCGCGAGCAGATCGAATCGCTGGGCGGCAAGTTCCTGGATCTGGGCGTAAGCGCGGCGGGCGAGGGCGGCTACGCGCGCCAGCTCACCGACGCCGAACGCGCCGAACAGCAGCGCCGCTTGGCGGATCATCTCAAAGGCATCGACGTGGTGGTGTGCACCGCCGCCGTGCCCGGCCGCCCCGCGCCCAAGATCATCACCATGGTTATGGTGGAAGCGATGAAGCCCGGCAGCGTGATCGTGGACCTGGCCGCCGAAACCGGCGGCAACTGCGAAGCGACCCGGCCCGGCGAAACCATCGCGCACAACGGCGTCACCGTATCCGGTCCGCTCAACCTGGCCAGCATGGGCGCGGTGCATGCCAGCGAAATGTACGCGCGCAACGTGTTCAATTTCGTGGCGCTGTTCCTGAAGAACGGGGCGATCGACTTCGACTGGAACGATGAGCTACTGGCGAAGACGCGGTGGCCGGAAGTGGGCGTCGTTTCCTGATTCCAATGGATGTCGGCAATGAGGACATACGGCACCTTGTCCAAGTGGAACGAAACCAGGGGCTTCGGTTTCGTTATGCCGGTCGATGCCAAGCAGGAAGTATTCGTGCATGTTTCGGCGTTTCCGAGGGACGGCAGGCGTCCTGTGATCGGCGAGATGATCTCCTTCGACGTGCAGGTCTCGTAGGGCGCAATAACCGCAGGGCATTGCGCCGCATGAGCATCAGTAGCCAGCAGCATCCGCTACCGAGTGATCGCTTTAGCCTTGCACGCCGATGCCGCGCCGTCATTTCCGGTCGGCGCAATGCCCTGCGGTTATTGCGCCCTACGTCAGCTTTAAAGCCCCTTTCCCCTCGGGAGAGGGGTTGGGGTGAGGGTACGGCGAAGCGGTGGTGGTTCAAGTGTTTGTTGCTTCGGCGTACCCTCATCCGCCCTTCGGGCACCTTCTCCCGGAGGGAGAAGGGAACAGGCGTCATAGATATCGTCTTGACCCGCCTTGCGGAATCACGCGACTTTCATGCGGCGGGCCGGGGCCCGCCTTAGTCTGCTTTTGGTTATTTGAGTGACAGGCTTGGCGGTCGCTTCGGAGCATTCTTTTCTACCCACTCGCGACGCTGTTCCGGGGTCATGCTTCTCCACTGCTCACGCAGCTGCTTGCGCTCTTCGGGCGGCAGAGTCTTCATGCGCTCGTACAGGGCGCGCGCTTCCTCGCGCTGCTGCGGGGTCATGCCTTCGAAGCGGCGCATGCCCTTGCGGGCCTGTTCGCGCTGTTTGGGGTCCATGGTTTTCCAGCGCTGCGCGCGCTCGAGCATGCGCGGGCGTTCGCGCGGTTCGTTGTTCCAGCGTTCGCGCACCGGCGCGATCAGCGCCTCGCGCTGCTGCGGAGTCAGCTTGTCCCATTCGGGCAGGGCTTGCGCGGGCGGCGATTGGGCTAGGGCCTGGCCGGCCAGCAACAGCAGGCCCAGCAGCAGGGAACAAGGCGCGATAGTTTTCAAGGTCTTCATCGATTATTCCATTGCCAACGGTTCGGCTTCGGACGAGGCCAGCCAGAGGTACAGGTCTGGGTTTTCATCCAGCGCGGTGCTGCCGCTGGCGTAGTCGTCATCCGCAGCGCCTGCGGCGATCAGCGGCTGCGCGGTGGCAACAGGGTCGGGCCGCGGCATGAACTGCAGGCCGATGGCGACCGCAAGCACCGCGGAAAATGCGCTCGCCGCCAGCCAGCGCCAGGCGTGGTTGCGGCGCGGCGCGGCCGCATTCTCCAAGCCATGGCGCGCGCTGCGCAGGCGGGCCAGCGTCTGCGGGGAAATCTGTGCGACGGCCGCGGCGTGCAGTTGGCGCAGGCCGCGATCGAAGTCTTCTTGTTGGTCGTCGACTTGTTTGCCGTTGATCGCCGAACTCATCGGAAATCCTCCAGTTGTTTCTGCAGGGCATCGCGCGCGCGCGACAAATGGGTTTTCACCGAACCTTCGGAACAGCCCATGGCCTTGGCGGTGTCGGCCACATCCAGCTCCTCCAGCACACGCAGCTGGAACGCCTCGCGCTGGCGCGGCGGCAGCTGGCGCAGAGCGACTGTCAGCTTGGCATAAGCCTCGCGCTGGTCGTGCGATTGCGACGGGCCGGCGGCGGAATCGGCCCAGTCGATCAGGCTGTCCTGGCTGCGTTCGCCGGCGGGCGCCAGCCAGCGCAGGCGGAAGTTGCCGCGCCGCTGCATGTCCACGATCTTGCGCCGCAGGATGCTCCAGAACAACGGCGTCCATTCGCCGGCGGGCCGTTCGCGGTAGGCCAGCATCTTCATCATCGCGTCCTGCACCGCGTCCAGCGCGTCGTCGCGGCTGCGCAGTGCGGCCTCGGCGAAGCGGAACGCGCGCGTGCCGATATCGGCCAGGAACAGCTCCAGCGTCGCCGCGGGCGGACGCGCTGCGCGTTGCTGCAATTCCTGACCGACATCGGCACTCACCAACATAGCTTAGTGCCTGCGGTCCCAGCGGCGGTCGAAGCGGTCGCCGCGGCGGTCCAGGCGATTGTCGGTGCGTTCGCCCTTGCGGTCCAGGCGCCCGTCGATGCGGTCGCCCCGCGATTCCAGGCGATCGGCCAGCTGTTCGCGTCCGTGGTTGTCGGCCCAGGTGGCGTGGCGGTCGTAGCGATTTTCGATGCGGTGGCCTTTCTGGTCCAGGCGTCCCTCGACCCGCTCGCCCTTGCGGTCCAGACGGTTGTCGACGCGGTCGCCGAAATCGCGGGCGGAGGCGCCGGCGCTAACGCCCAGCAGCAGTGCGGCCAATACCAGCATGCGTGTGTTCATGGCGGTTTCCTCGCGTAGGTGGTTGGGTGGTTCGCAGCGGTGCTGCAGCGAAGGGAACGCCGCCGCTGGCCGCCGGTTGACCACGCTGCCCACCGATTCAGTGGCCGGTTATGATGCGGTCAGGGCGCGGTGCCCGGGGAGAGCGTGGATGAGCGACGGTTTCGTGGCCCTGTACATCTTCATGCTGGCGGCGATCGCCGGCCACGTCATCATTTCGCGGGTGCCGGTGATCCTGCACACGCCGCTTATGTCCGGCAGCAACTTCATCCACGGCATCGTGCTGATTGGGGCGATGGTGGTGCTGGGCCACGCGGACACCACGCTGGAAAAAATCATCGGCTTCCTGGCCGTGCTGCTGGGCGCGGGCAACGCCGCCGGCGGCTACGTGGTGACCGAACGCATGCTGGATATGTTCAAGTCCAGCAGGAAGCCGGCGGGGAAGGGGGAGCAGGCATGAGTCTGATCTTCGGGAGCCGGGAGCCGGTAGCCGGTAGCCGGAAAGCGCAGTCAAGCGCCCACAATTTTTCACGTGTCGCACAGTTTCATGTTTTCCGGCTACCGGCTACCGGCTACCGGCGACCGAATCAACACACGGAGTCGAACCCATGAACGGCCCCGAGATGCTAGCCCTGATCGTCAAGACCAGCTATCTGGTCGCCGCCACGCTGTTCCTGCTGGGCCTGCAGCGCATGGCCTCGCCGATGACCGCGCGCAGCGGCATCCGCTGGGCTGGCCTGGGCATGCTGATCGCCACGGTGGCCACGTTCCTGCTGCCCGGCCTGCACAACCATCTGCTGATCTTTGTGGCGGTCGCCATCGGCACTGCGGCGGCGTGGATTTCCGCCAACCGCGTGGCCATCACCGACATGCCGCAGATGGTGGCGCTGTACAACGGCATGGGCGGCGGTTCGGCCGCGGCCATCGGCGCGGTGGAGCTGCTGCGCTATTCCAGCGCGGGCGGGTCGCCTTCCCGGATGACGCTGACGCTGGCGGTGGTGGGCGCGCTGATCGGCGCGGTGTCGCTGTCGGGCTCGATCATCGCCTGGGCAAAACTCGATGGGCGCATGGACAAGCGCTACACCTTCGAGGGCCAGCAGATCTTCAACGCCATGATCGCGGTCGCGGCGGTGCTGCTGGGCGGTCTGGCCATGTGGACGCTGGACGTGCCGTGGATCATCGCGTTCTTCGTCGCGGCGCTGGCGCTGGGCGTGCTGATGACGCTGCCGATCGGCGGCGCCGACATGCCGGTGGTGATCTCGCTGTACAACGCGTTGACCGGCCTGGCCGTGGCGTTCGAAGGTTATGTGCTGGGCATCGAGACGCTGATCATCGCCGGCATGATGGTCGGCGCGGCCGGCATCCTGTTGACGCGACTGATGGCCAAGGCCATGAACCGGCCGATCAGCGGCGTGCTGTTCTCCAACTTCGGCGGCAGCAGCGGCGAGATGCAGGAAATCGCCGGCTCTCAGAAGCCCATCGAAGCCGGCGATGTGGCCGCGATGATGGCCTTCGCCGAGCGGGTGGTGATCGTGCCCGGCTACGGCCTGGCGGTGGCGCAGGCCCAGCACAAGATCTGGGAGCTGTCGCAAAAGCTGATGGAACGCGGGGTCAAGGTGAAGTTCGCGATCCACCCGGTCGCCGGACGCATGCCGGGGCACATGAACGTGCTGCTGGCCGAGGCCGGCGTGCCCTATGACCTGATCGTCGACATGGACGACATCAATCCCGAGTTCCCCAACACCGACGTGTCGCTGGTGATCGGCGCCAACGATGTGGTCAATCCGGTGGCGAAAACCGATCCGGCATCGCCGATCTACGGCATGCCGATCCTGGACGTGGTCAATTCCAAGAACACCATCGTCATCAAGCGCGGCAAGGGCACCGGTTTCGCCGGCATCGAGAACGCGCTGTTCTACGCCGACAACACGCGCATGCTGTACGGCGACGGTGCGGAAATGGCCAGCGCCCTGGTCAGCGAGCTGAAGGCGCTGGACGGCGGGCATTGAGGCGTTCCTCAGGCTAGAGCCTGAAAAGAATCCTGTGGGAGGGCTTCAGCCCCGACGCTTCAACAGGCACTTAAGCGTCGGGGCTGAGGCCCTCCCACAGGGGTTTGATGTCGCTACTCACGCCGCGCGCGTAGCGGACTGGTATGGCACGAGGGCAAGCCGCGCCGTCTGCGCCGCGGCCAGCTCGCGCGCCTGGGTGGTGGTCACCCCATAAGCATGTTTGAAGGCGCGGCAGAACGCGCTCTGGCTTTCGAACCCCAGCGCCTCGGTGATCTCGCAGACCGGCATGCGGGTTTCGCGCACCAGCCGCCAGGCGCGGTCGAAACGCAGCCGCGCGGCGTATTCGGAAGGGGTTTCGTCGAACACCTCGCGATGCATGCGGATCAGGTGGCACGGAGAATAGTTGGCGATGCGCGCCAGCTGGGACAGGTCCAGGCGGCCGTCGTCGTGCCGCTCGATCTGCTGGCGCACGCGCAGCAGACGCAGCAGGGTCTGCTGACGCCGGCGCTGGGTGCGGCCGCTGCAGCGCTGCAGGCGCAGCTGCAGATCGCGCTGGCTGTCGATCAGCGCATGGCACAGCGTATCCAGCAGGGCGTCGGTGTCTTCGTGCTTCTGCGTGCGCGCGATCCGCGCCAACCGCACCAGCAGACGGCGCAGCTCGTGCGGGCAGTGAGATTCGCCCGGAAACAGATCCGGAAAGCAATCCTGCTGCGCGGCCGGCAGATGCGGCGTCCACTCGGCCGCCGGGCCGCACAGTCCTATCCACCAGCCGGGCACGCGCGCGGTGACGCGCAATGCGCTTTCGCGCCAGATCTGCAGGCGCCTGCACCGCAGCGTCCAGGCGGTGTCCTGCGATTCCAGCGTCAGCGCGCCGGACAGCGGCATCCACACCGAAATCCAGCCCGCCGGCAGCTGCACCTGCATGCCGCGGCCCGCGCCGTGCAGCAGATGCAGGCCGGCCGTGGCGCTGGAAAGATCGAGCTGGCCGGCGAAACCGAGCGAGTGATGCTGGGCGATCAAACGAGTCTCGAAGCGATGCCCGGAGCGGGCGGCGATTCAAGTTAGCCGCAGGATTGGTTGGGCCATAGAACCAATTCGGCATGCTCAGGCAAGGCCAATTCAGATCGAAAGAAAAAACGACGGCTCCCTGCGGAGCCGTCGTTCTATCAAACGTCTACCTTGCGGCAGCCTTCAGAACCGCTGCGTGTAGCGCATATAGATGAAGCGACCGATGTCGAACTGGCCCTGGTAGCTAACGTTGGCGTTCGGCTGCGTGTACATCACCGGCCCGACATGATCGAACACGTTGTTGGCGCCCACCGTTACCGTTGCGTCCCACGGCGCGTTCCAGCGCAGTTGGAGGTCGTGGAAAGTGTTGGAGCCCACCCGGTTGATCGCGCGCGTCTGAGCTGGGTTGGCCGCGACGTAGCCGGGGTCGGTGCACTCGGTCGGGAAAAGCGTCGCCTGCAGGCAGGTTTCCTTCATCGACGAGAAATACCGCGCGTTCCAGTTGACGCCGAACGCGCCGAGCGACCAGCCGACGCCAGCAGTCGAGCGGATGCGGAAGGTGCCGATCACGCTGGGCGTGGTGGCGAACCCGACCAGCTGCTGCGGTGGCGTTGCCGGGTTGGTGTCGGTCTTCAGTTGGTCGCGGACGGTGTAGGTGTTCTGCCAGCTGAGGGTGAAGTCGCCGAAGTCGGTAGCAAGGCGGTAGCCGAGATCGAAGTCGAAGCCCTCTGTTTCGCGGAAGCCGGCGTTGAGCAGATTGAACGATAGCGTGTTGACGAAGCCGAGGGTGGGGTCGCGGGTGAAAGCGGTGCAGCGCGTGGGGTCGTTCTGGATGTAGCAGTCGTTGAGCAGCTGCGTCGCTGAATCGGCGACGATGGTGCTCTCGACCCGGATCCGCCACCAGTCGAGGCTGAGGTTCAGGCCCTCCGCGAAGCCCGGGCTCCAGACCACGCCCAGCGTTTTCGACAGCGAGGTCTCCGGCAGCAGGTCGGGGTTGGAGCCGGCGAAGAACGGCACCGGCGGCTGCGCGCCGGGCTGGGTCGCAGGCACGAAGCCCTGGGCGAGCTGGCGGAAGGTGTTGGCGTTGGCGATGTCCTGCGCGCAACGCGCGCGCACGGTCGGGTTGTTGGCCGACGCGCCGAACAGCGTATCGCACGGATCGGTGAACCCAGCGAACGTCTGCGTGCCGCCGCCGAACAGGTTGGCGATGGTCGGTGCGCGGAAGCCTTCGGCCCAGGTACCGCGCACCAGCAGCGATTCGACCGGCTTCCACTTGAAGCCGAACTTGCTGTTGGTGGTGTCGCCGAAGGTGTCGTAGTCGGAATAGCGAGAGGCCAGGCTGAAGCTCAGTTCTTCCGCACCGGGTACGTCGCTCAGCACCGGGATCAAGAGTTCGCCGTAGATTTCGTCGACCGAATAGCTTCCGCGCGTGGGTCCCGACGCCAGCGTGCTGGACACGCCGGTGACCGCGAGCGCATCGGGGGTGAACTTGCCCTGCTCCTTGCGCGTTTCGACGCCAACCGCGAAGCCGAGCTCGCCGCCTGGCAGGGTGGCGAATGCGCCGGAAAGATTCGCGCTGTAGACCGTGGTTTCGGTTTCGCCGGTGTTGTGCAGTTCCGGGAACAGGAAGTCGATCAGCGCCTCGTTGCCGGTCAGTCCGCCGTCGCCGCTGCGGCCGAACGGAATCAAAGGATTCCACGGAATGCACTGCCCCGATCCGTTGCCCAGCGGGATCGGCGCGGTTGGCGTGCCGCACTGTACGATGCCGTTGGCGTTGAGGAACGAAGGGCCAACCGCAAGCGCGACGCGGCTGATGTTGAGATCGCCGTAATTGTTCTGCACCACCTTGTTCTGGTTGTAGAGCATGCCCGCGTCCCAGTCGACAAAGCGCTCGCCGATGCCGAATGCGCCTTCGAAACCGCCGGCGAAGCGCCAGGTGGTCGAAACCGGATTCTGCTGTCGCGGCACTTCCCAGGTGCGGCGCGTGAAGTTGACCGCCTGCGGCGCTGCAGCGCCGTGCCAGGTGCCAAGCGGGTTGTAGTAGCTGTCGGCGGCCAGGCGGATACCGGCGAACGGACCGGTCACGGTCGCGGTCTGGAACGGATAGCCCGCCACCTGGCTCTCAGCATCGCGATCGTTGTACAGCATGCTGGCGCGGAAGCGCACGGCGTCGCTGAGGTCGAACACGCCATCCACGAACAGCGAACGGTTTTCCAGCGGCGTGCGCAGCTGGGTCTGCTCATTGGTGTTGCTCTTGTCGAGCGGCGACCCGGCCCCGCCGGTCGCGCCGGTAGGCGCGCCGGTGTCAGTATTCTGCGGATGGTAGTTGCCGATGTTGCGCCAGTCGGCGCCGATATTGAGCACGCGGTTGCCGCCAAGCGCGGCCGGCAGGTTCAATACGCCCCACTGACTGGCCGTGGTCCAGCCGCGGGTGGGGTGATAGCTCGATTGCGGAAACGCGCTGTAGGGACGATCGCGCGCGAACACCGGGTCTTCCTTCACATATTCCACCGCGGCGGTCAGCGAACCGCGATCGCCGCTGAAGCCTAATACGAAATCGCCGCGGGTGATCACGCCGTCGCCTTCGTCGAACTGCCCGTAGTACGCGGTGGCCTGCGCTCCGTCGAAACCGCTGCGGGTGATGATATTGACCACGCCGGCGATGGCATCGGAACCGTACGCCGACGAGGCGCCGTCCTTCAGCACTTCGATGCGCTCGACCATGGAGGTCGGAATCGTCGACAGGTCCTGTAGGCCCAGGATATTGATACCCAGCCGCTTACCGTTGACCAGCACCAGGGTCTGCTGCGGCGCCAGCGCGCGCAGGCTGATGAAGCTGCCGCCCACGGCGGCGCCAGCGGCCAGCGGCGTGGCCCGGCTAAGCGCGGGCGAGCCCGCCGCGGCGATGTTCTGCAGGATGTCCGTTACGGACTGGAAGCCTTGTTTTTCGATATCCGCACGGCTGATGCTAAGCACCGGCGCGGCGGTTTCCAGATCGACCTGGCGGATGCGCGAACCGGTGACTTCGATGCGGTCCAGGGTGGTGGCCTGCTGCTCGTCGTCGGGCGCCTCCTCCTGTGCAGAAGCGCGTTGAAAAGGCGATGCCACAAGACCGAACGCCACGGTCGCCAGCAGCGCGCGATGCACCGCCTGGCTCAAGAGATGGGTATGCATTCGTAACTCCGTTGATGAAAAGGACCGGCTTGGCCGTTCCATGAAATTACGAATTTTTAACTGACGATCATGCGCGGTTTACCGCATGAGTATGTGCAGTAGTTGCTAAAAAAAATAAACCCGACTCACGAATAGCCCATTCGGCAAGTGAGGGTGCCAATGCTTCGATTTCGAAGAGCGCCAATTACTTCGCACCAGGCAATACGCTAAGAAGGCCGCAGGCGTTATAGGCTGCAAACAACTTCAAGGCGGAGCATGAACAAGACGATGCAATACAGGCACTCGAACCTGCAGGCGATCCTGTTGGGCGGGATTACAGCGGCGGTGCTGGAAATCATTCCAGCCTTGATCGTGCATGCGAATCTGGGGGTTAGCCCGGCGCAGGTATTTCAGGCCATCGCCAGTGGGCTTCTAGGCAAAGCGGCGTATAGCGGGCAGGGGATAACCGTGGCCCTAGGCATTTTTCTACACTTGTTCATATCCGTGATTGCCGCCGCCGTGTTCGTTTCCGCCAGAGCGCGGTTACCGCTCATCGCCACGCGTTCGTTTCCGGCCGGCGTGGTGTTCGGCTTGTTGGTGTATGGGTTCATGAGCTGGATAGTCGTGCCATTGTCTGCCGCTGCGTTCGCGCCGGCCAACGATTGGCGATTGCTTGCCATGAGCGTCGCGACGCACGTGTTCCTGTTTGGCGTCCCGATCGCTTACTTTGCACGCGTACGTAAAAATGGGATTGCAAATTGATTTCTGCTACGCAAGATGTCGGAGACAGCGGCCTAGCGGAAACTAAAACGGTGATTGATGTTGGCGAATGGCGGCGAACGCGCGCGCCGCTCCGCGCAGCGCGACAGCAGGTGATGTTGTCCGGAAGCGGCGAGTAATCGATACGGCGTAATGCGATACAGGGTTCGCGCGGCCAACGTCGCGCGTGGGGCCTGGATCGGCAGGTCCCACCATTGCCGACCTTTGGGCATCGCCCGACGTCGGCGGAACAGGAGCAGATCATGGTGACGATCACATCGAAGCACGCCCCATTGCGGACAACACTGCTGGTGCTTGGGCTATTCAACGCCGGCGCGTCGACGGCCGCACCCGCCTGGACGAGCGCAGGCCATCAACCTCCGCGCTACAAAATCACGCAGTTGGAGCGCCTGGGTGGCACCTCCGCCATCGGCGTGAGCATCAACGATCTTGGTGTGGTCGCCGGACGGTCCAATCTGCCCGGCGGTATTCGACACGCTGCGCTGTGGCGCAATGGCGCGCTGATTCCACGCGACCTGGGCACCCTTGGAGGGCCGGACAAGACCAGCACCGTGCCGTGGCCCGTGAAGAACCTGCGCGGCATTGTTTCCGGTATTTCTTATACGGACGAGCCGGATCCGAACCTGGAAGACTGGAGCTGTAGCGCATTCATCGCTTCCTCCGGAACCCGCTGCCTGGGCTTCCGATGGGAGAACGGCCTCATGACCGCGTTATTGCCTTTTCCTGGCGGCACCCACAGCTTCGCTACCGGCACCAACAACCTGAAGCAGACAGTGGGCTGGGCCGAAAATGGCGTTGTGGACCCGACATGCGCGGGTACGCAGAAACTGCAGTTCCGCGCAGCCATCTGGGGCGCCAATGGCAAAATTTCCCGGGAGTTGCCGCCGCTGGAAGGCGCGGACGCTAATGGCATTCGCGATACCTCGAGCGCTGCCACCGCCATCAACGACAGCGGCATGGTGGTCGGCATTTCAGGTTTGTGTGATGTCGCGGTGGGCCGTTTGAGCGCCAGGCATGCGGTGCTCTGGGAGAAGGCCAGGCCGGTCGACATCGGCAATCTGGGCGTCCTCGCATGGAATACGCCGAACATGATCAACCAGCGCGGCGACATCGTCGGCTTCGCGCCGATCCCGGATGCCGACCCCAGCGATGATCTCGACAGTCCCACGCTGCGCGCATTCCTCAAGCTAAGGGGGCGGCCCATGCAGAACCTTGGCACGCTGACAGCGGATGGACTTTCCAGCAATGCCGCGAGCATCAACGAATGGCGGCAGGTGGTTGGCGACTCTTGCGACCCGGACGGTTGCCGTGCGTTCCTCTGGCAGAACGGAACGATGTACGACCTGAATGCCTTGTCGGTCGGCAGCGACGATGTGCTTACGCTGGCCAAGGACATCGACAATTTCGGCAGGATCACCGGTCAGGGCTTCGATGATGAAACCGGAACTTTCTTCGCCTTTGTGGCGACTCCGATTTGGTGAGGCATGCGGGCCTGGGGCGAGACGACAATCCGGCGCGTCTCGCCTCTCTCGCAGGGTGCGGAATGGCGCGGCGCATTGTAGGCGTCGCGCCGGGCACAGCGCTACTGCGCGCACCGTTTCTCGACATCCATGCTAGTAAGTTTCAGAGTACAAGGTGTCAGGCCGCCTTCGACATAGAGGAAAACAACATGACCAGAATCGACCGAATCATTCCTCTCCTCGTTTGCGAGGACATCCCACGAGCGCACGATTTTCTTGTTGAAGCGTTTGGCTTTACCGCCGGAGGTGTAACGCACGATCCAGAAGGCAAACCGATTCATGCTGAAGTCCGTGCTGGCACTCTCGCAATCTGGCTGCATCAGGTCAGTTCCAAGAGTAATCTCGTCTCTCCACAAAAAATGGATGATTCAAGCTCCGCTCTTGTGGTTCACGTTACAGATGTGGACGCACATTACGAGCACGCCCGCACTTGCGGCGCACGCATCGTATACGCGCCTATGGACCAGGCCTATGGACAGCGCGAGTATGGTGCGCGGGATCCCGAAGGCCATCTATGGTATTTCGCGACACCAACTAACAGAGCGGTTTAACCATTGTTCAAGTCAAGGTCGATTCGCGGCTGGCGTTAACCCAGCGTTAGACCTCACAAGCAACCCTTCTCTGGCGTAAAAAAATATGCAAATGAAATCATTGTTGTTCGCCCTCATCGTTACTGTGGTCATGCTTTCCCAGACCAAGGCCGGCGCATCGCAACCGGTTGCGGCTGCGAAGACGACCTATCTGCTGATCTATCGGGCGGGCCCCGCTTGGCCGCAAGGGAAGCTTGTTTCCGAGCTGCCGCTTCGTGAGCATGGAAAGTACATGCTCTCGCTGTACTCAAAGGGCATTATGAAGTCGGCGGGGCCATTGACGGATAACACTGGCGGTGCGGTCGTGTTTGAAGCGTCCAGTGAGTCAGAAGCAAAAGAAATTGTCGCCAATGATCCAGCAGTAAAGTCTGGTATTTTCATCCATGAGCTTCACCCGTGGGCACCTGTACAGTGGGAGCAGCACCTCAAGAAGTAGAGGTGCTGTGTGACACTCAGCAATGAGGCCTAACAATTCATTCGAGCCGAACTTCGGGCGTTGAGGCTCTTGCACATGAATCGCTTAGTTTTCTTTCTTGTACTTGCTCTCTTCATTTTCGCTAACATCTTGAATCAGATGGAAGCTGAGGCGGGAGACACGGCCAGCATCCCTCATCTATCCGCAAGTGAGTGGAAAGAAGATCTCCTTTTCTTCAAGGCGCAAGTGGAACAACATCATCGCGATCCCTTCAATCGTGTTAGCAAACAGGAACTTGACGCCGAATTCCAACGGGTAATCGCTCGATTAGGCAAGATGGGCGATGTCGACGTCGTCTTAGAACTACAAGCACTCGCCGCAATCATTGGTGATGGGCACACGTTCGTATCAACAGATCGTTACAGATCTTTTCCGCTTCGAGTATTCTGGTATGGAGATGATCTTCGCGTAACAGCCGCAAGTGCCGATCTTCGGAAGATTCTGGGTACTAGGCTTGTAGCGATCAATGGCATCCCCGTAAATGAGGCCAGCGAACGATTAAATAGAATTATCCCGCAAGGTGAAAGTCGCTGGTATCGGCTTGATGCTAGCGCCACAATCATCTCTCAGGTCGAGCCTCTGGTAGCTCTGAAGATCGTACGTCCAGATGGTTCTGGGATGTGGACTTTTCTTCATGATGATGGAAGAGAAGAAAGGATCCGGGTTGCCCCTTCATCGAAGCCCCTCCTATCAGCTTTCAGCACTACTCCTCTGCATCTGCAAAATCCTGATCAGCCGCTTTGGGTTACCTTGCTTCCAGATCAAGTAACCGGATATGTTAGTTTCAGATCGTACAAAGACCTGGACGCAACATCTGAACGGCTCAAGGAACTTATACAACGAGAGCAGTTGCAACGACTTATCGTCGATCTTCGTCACAATCGCGGTGGTAACTATACCCACGGTAGAAAGTTTATCATCGAGTTAATTCAGTTCAGTCCCGCTATTAATCGTACGGGAAGCTTGTATGTCGTCACAGGACGTCATACGTTCTCGGCTGCGATGACTAATGCTACAGACTTCAGGCGTGAAACTGAGGCGATCTTGGTAGGTGAGCCTACAGCGGCCAAGCCGTATGGATATCAAGAAAACTATTTTTTTGAACTACCGAATTCACGACTCTCGGTATCTGTGGCACAACTGCATTATCGCTTTGGTTCGCCTGATGAAGAGGCTGTGTTTCCCGATAAGAGAATTGAGCCGAATTGGCGCATGGATCATGAAGGCGATGATGCTGTTCTGCATTGGATTCTTTCTCAGCCATTGAGGCAATGAGGCGTCCTAGCAATTCATTCAAACCGAACCCGCTTGCGGGTTGGCTTAATCTCTTTGGATCCAATTCCCCGCCGCTTGCGGCGTAAGCTTTTGGAATGAGCGAGTACATCGATAAGAGTCATAACGTGACGGTTTTGCTTTATCACATGGTGCTGCCGGCCAAATGCAGGCGAGTAGTGTTTGACGAGGAAGTGGACACGGTGTTGAAAGAGACTTGCTTAGGGATAGCAGAACGATATCAAGTGAAGTTTTTGGAGATTGGAACTGATCAAGACCATGTGCATTTTCTGGTGCAATCGGTGCCTACGTATAGCGTGACGCGGCTTGTGATGTTGATCAAGAGTATTACAGCTTGGGAAGTGTTCAGGCGTTGTCCGCAGGTGAAGAAGAAGCTATGGGGCGGAGAGTTTTGGACGGATGGGTATTTCGCCAGCACGGTGGGCAAGCATGGTGACGAGGCGATGATCGTTCGGTAAGTGAAGAATCCAGGCGGTAGGTATGAAAAGCTTCATTCAGAACATCAGCTTGCGTTGTTCTGAACAATACCCCGCCCCTTGGGGCGGGTTGTTTATTTCCGCCGTGTTTCGTGGATAGAACTCGGCTGCGGCTTACCACTAGAACGACCGCACGCAGCTTCGCGACCCGCTCAATTCAGTGTTCCAGGCGACAGGTCGCATCATTCAGAACTGGAGGGCACAGTGAAACCTGATTTTCCTACAGCCAAAGACTACGCGTCAGAGCAAGCAAGGTACGTTGCTCGCGAGGTCGTCGACATCCATCTACACAGAAAGAGGTCCTTGAGCATTACAAGAATCAAGTCTTGCTCAACATAAATGGCGAGTGCATGCGACTATCGGTGTTCGATGGCCAGTACCGCTGGCATTTCCATCCAGATAAGGACGAGCTGTTTCTGGTTGTAGCAGGTGAACTCTGCATCGAGTTTGAGTACGGCGCTAAGATAGTTCTTCGCCCTTGGCAAAGCCTCGTCGTCCCCGCCGGCGCGGTGCATAGAACCCTAGCGGTGGGTCGCACCGTCAATGTCACCTTCGAAAGGCAATGCGCTGAAACTGTGTTTGTCGAGCCACTTCCTTCTGCGGCGCATAGCTAAGGCTTCGAGCAAGAGGACAAAGATCCGTGCTGATTCCGAAGATAGCAACATTGAGTTCCCCCCCCATGTCGCAGACAGGTTTATTCCAGTACGTAAGCGAGAAGCGACGAAGCTTACGTCACCGCATCCTAATGATCTTTGCCGTGTGCCTTCTTTGGGCGCTAGTTGCGTTCGTTTTTGCGGCACAAGGCTATTTTGTTAGTGCTCACCAGGGCGCGCGCCAGGCCTGGTGGCCATCCTTGGGATACTCGGGCGCAATTTTCTCGATCTGGGCCCTGCTGACTGGTCCGCTCGTGTGGCTGGTCAGAAAAATACATGCTCGCGTTAGGCATCTCGGCATACGGATGGTTTTATTGGTCCTACTCTGCCCGGTAACTTGCGCTATCCATGTTTTTGGGTTCGCCCTGCTTTATTGGCCGCTTTACAGTAACGAAGGTAGCATTCCTTCTCGCTCGGTCATGGGTGAGCGCATGTTTGTTCGTAATCTCGATACAAACACGCTCATTTACGTCTTGATAGTGGGCACTACAGTGTGGCGGCTTGCGGATCGACGGCAGCCCTCCAGGCGCCCTGAGCCATCGCCATCGTTCGCACCATGTGAAGCCCCGCCCTTGCGCGCCCGTGTACGCGGACAACTCCGCCTCATCCCGCTTCCACAGATCGACTGGATCCAGGCCTCAGGCGACTATGTCGAGGTGCATGCAGGCACGGATTCTGTTCTTCTCGACGAGTCGCTGACCTCGCTGGACGCTCGCCTGCCTCCTGACTTTGCCCGGATTCATCGTCAGCACATCATTCGCCTTGATCGCATACGTGAAGTACGTAGCGCAGGACGCGGCGATGCCACCGTGATCCTTGCTAGCGGCGCAGTCTTACGGCTTAGCCGGCGCTACCGGGCAAACGTTGCGCATTACTTGCCCGGCGCACAGCAAGGCGATCCCGTTCAGCGTCCCGGCTAGTCCCGCTCGCAGAAATTCGGGTTCACGCCGCACGCAAGGCGTGGACCATGGCAGCTCACTCCCTCGGAACATGCCCGATGCCCACGCACCAGTTTCGCCGCATCTTGTCTGCAACGCTGCTTTGCATCATCGCCAGTTGTAACCACAGCGCACCTGCCCAGGAAGTGGTTGCCCCGGTACGCCAGGCAATCGATATTCAAGTTTTGCATGCACCCGCCGCAGTGCGCATGGGCGGGGTACTGCAGTGGCTTTACGAGGTCCACATTACGAACTTTGCGTCTTCACCATTGCACATTGCGCGCCTTCAAGTCCTATCTAACTCCGGAAGCGAGGTCGTGACCAATCTCACAGGCATAGATCTCGGCGCGGCGGTGTCAATAGTGGGTGCATCTGCGGCGGAGCAAGCGCAGGACGTAATTGCGCCAGGTCGGCGAGCCGTAGTGTATCTAGCGGTGCCTGGCAGGGTTGGTGGGATAAACACGCTTACGCATCGGATCTCGCTTTCGGCCAGCGAGGATCTGCGAGAGCCGTTTACGGTGTCAGGCGGAGATGTGACCATTTCTAATGCCGCAGTTCCCCTGCTGGGGCCTCCTTTGCGGGGAGGCCCTTGGTCGGCAGTGTATGCGCCGGAGCTAGAAAGGGGACACCGACGCGTCATTTATGCCGTCGGCGGTCGGGCACGTATCCCTGGGCGCTACGCTGTTGACTGGATGGTGTCAGGCCCATCCGAAACATCGTCCGCACTTAATCCTTGGTCGAAGGACGATGGAAAGGGAGCGCCCGTTCTGGCGGTTGCTGATGGACGGGTGGTTGCCGCGCGCGACGGAATTCCCGAACCCGTAGCAGGCGCATCGCGCCCACGCACGCTGACCGACGCTGCAGGCAACTACATCGCGTTGGACATCGGCCAAGGTCGCTTTGCCATGTACGAACATCTGGCGCCAGGTCTCGCGGTAGCAGTGGGGCAACAGGTTCTACGAGGTGACGTCATAGCCACGCTGGGTTCAACAGGCCAAGCGAGCCGGCCTCACCTCCACTTCCATGTCAGCGATGCACCATCACCGATCGCGGCCGAAGGCCAGCCGTTCGAGATGAATGGGTGGCGTCAGATAGGAAGGCACGCGTCGATCCAAGCGTTCGACCGCGGAGATCCATGGATGGGCTCGATCCTATCGTCAGCAGACCAATCAGAACAGGGGTTTCCCGGGCCCAATGCTGTTCTCATGTTTGATTAGGTGTAAACAGCGATAGCTGGTCTCGCGATGTTGCTCCTGGCGCTGCTGGCGTAATTCCTGGTTGCGGGACTGCACGGACTATTCCCTGTCCTCGGCCCACTCGCCGGTCTGTTCGGCTTTACGCTCACGGCCACAGTAGCACCGTACCTTAGTTCGTCGCATGGTATGTGCGAAAGCGCGAAAGCGCGAATGCGGGGCCATTCCAGTTCTTTTCCGCTTCATGATGTTCTGGTACGGGGAAGATCTCCGTGTAGCGGCAGCGGCAGCCGATCTGCGGAGGATTCTTGGCACAAGACTTGTGATGATCAATGGCATGCCGATCCAGGAGGTCGGGGAGCGGTTAGAGAGGCTTATTCCACAAGGAGAAAGTCAGTGGTACCGCCTCGATGCCTGTGCTTCAACCATGTCTCAAGTCGAACCCTTGGTGGCACTAAGGATTGTGCACCGAGACGGTTCTGGGGTTTGGACGTTTCTTCACGATAATGGGCAAGAAGAAAACGTTCGGATTACTGCCTCCTCAAGGCCTCTTTCATCAGCCTTCACCACTGCTCCGTCACACCAACAAAATTCAGATCAATCTCTTTGGGTGACGATGCTGCCAGATCAAGCAACTGGACCTTGAAAGGGGCTCATCGACGCTGCCGGCGCTCCGCCCACTGCGCCAGCTTCGCGCACGGCATGCCGATCACCAGCACGTACGCGCTCACGCAAGCCAGCGTCCAGTCCAGCGGTTCGGGCTGGATCGACGCGGCGCTGAAATGGGGAACCACGACCTGGAAGACCAGCAGGTACATCGCCACGCCATACAGCGCGCCGCAGAGCAGCGGCCTGCGCAGCAGCAGGCGATAGCGCCGGCTGGCCGAGCGGTACGCCAGCACCATGCCGACGATCAACAGCGCGTACAGCGCCGCGCCGCACCACGCGCTGCTCCAGCCGCCGGCAAAAGCGTCGCGGCCCATGGTCCAGGCCGCGATCGACTGCAGTACCCGCATCGCGGGCACGTCCTGCAGCGCCCAATAGGCGATGGCGAAACCCAGGTCCAGCGCGGCCAGGCCGCAACCGCCCAGCGCCAGTCCTAGCGAGGTGGGGAAAGACAGGGCGGGGGAATCGAGTTTGTGTGTGGACAGCGCGTTCATCGGCTTGAAAATCCTTGCAGGGGAATTGGCCCCATCTGAAGCTCTGCAAGTGGCACTATCAAGGGCCAATTCCGTGCGCTCGAATAGAGCCAATTGGAGGCCCAACATGCTGATGCACCTGCAACTCGACGGCAGCGGCCCGCTGCATGCCCAGCTCACCCGCGCGCTGAAGATCGCCATGATGTCCGGCCACGTCAGCCGCGGCGCGCGGCTGCCGGCCACGCGGATGCTGGCGGCGGAACTGGGCATATCGCGCAACACCGTGCTGGCCGCGTACGAACAGCTGCGTGCGGAAGGTTTCGTGGATGGGCGGGTGGGTTCCGGCAGTTATGTGACCCCGCCGCTGAGCGTCGCGCGCCCGGAAGCCCCGGCGCCGCATGCGCTGGAAGCGCAGTCCGAGTACCTGCGGCGCGTGCGCCAGCTGCGGGTGCGCGCGACGTTTCCAGGGCGGGATATTCCAGGGATGCGTTTTGCGTTCCAGTACGGCGTGCCGTTGGCTAATCCCGCACTGACCACCGCCTGGGCGCGCGAACTCTCGCACGCCGCGCTCTACACCAAGCCGGGTTATCCGATGTCGCAGGGGCTGCCCGAACTGCGCGAGGCGATATGCGACTACCTGATGCGCCGGCGCGGCATCCAGGCGGTGCCGGAAGACGTGCTGATCGTCGGCGGCACCCAGCAGGCCATCGCGCTGAGCGCGCGCGTGCTGCTGGACCCGGGCGATGCGGTGGCGATCGAAGATCCGCACTACTATTTCATCCGCGCGGTGTTGAAAGCCCACGGCGCTCGACTGCAGCCGGTGCCGGTGGACGGACAGGGCCTAAGGGTGGAAGCGATGCCGCAGCCGGCGCCGCGCATGGTCTGCGTGACGCCCTCGCACCAGTTCCCCACCGGCGCGGTGCTGTCGCTGTCGCGGCGCATGGCTCTGCTGGACTACGCGCACAGTCAGAACTGCTGGATCTGGGAAGACGACTACGACGGCGAGTTCCGCTACGACGCCAAACCGCTGGCCGCGCTGCGTTCCCTGGACCGCGACGGGCGCGTGATCTACGTCGGCAGTTTCTCCAAGGCGCTGTTCCCGGCGCTGCGGCTGGGCTACCTGCTGATGCCGCCGGGGCTGCGCGAGGATTTCGTCACCGCCAAGCTGCTGGAGGATTTGGGCGAACCGGCGATCGAACAGTCGGCGCTGGCCCATTTCATCGATCACGGCGGCTTCGAGCGCCACCTGCGCCGCAGTTCGCAGGTACTGAAGGAACGGCGCACGGCGCTGATCGAAGGTTTGCGCCAGTGTGGCCGCGGCCGGCTAGAGATTTCCGATTCACGCGCCGGCATGCATCTGGTGGCGTGGATGCATGACCTGGATCAGGCCCAGGGCCAGGCGTTCATCGAACGCGCGCGCGGCCACGGCCTGGGGCTGTATGCCATCGCGCCGTATTACCTGAACCTGCCCGAGCGCTTCGGACTGCTGATGGGCTACGGCGGCCTGTCGGTCGCCGAAATCGAGCAGGCGCTGGCGATTTTCGCCCACTGCCTGCAGGAAACCTACGGCTAGTGCGATACGCCGGCCGTCGCGCTCAGCGCGCCGCCAGCGCGGCCACCGGCAAGGCCAGCGCCATCCACAGCAGATCCAGGCCGTGATTGGCCAGTCCGGCCAGGGTCCAGGCGTAGTCCAGGCCCAGCTTCAGCGCCGATTCCCAGGGGTTCAGCCCCATCGACACTCCGACCTGCGTGGCCGCGACGCCCCAGTTGACCAGCAGCATGATCGACAGCGTGGCCCCCACTGCGCAAATCGCCCGCAGGGCGCCGCCGCGCATGCCGCCGAAACGCAGCATCAGCGCCGCATCCAGCGCGCCCAGCACCGCCATCCAGCCGCAGGGGCGGTCCAGGTACAGCGCCAACAGGACCCAGATCAGTACAAAACCCACGCTGCCCAGCAGCAGCATCGCCGGCGCCAACCAGCGCGCGGACGGGGGAGAAGGGGAAATTTCGGACATCGGCGCTCCGGCGTGGGCGCATAGGATACGTCGCCGTCTTGCCGAGCCGGCGGAATACTTGGCCGTCGCGCGTCGAGGTCCGGCACGTGGCGCTAAAATGCGCGCTTGCGCAGCTTTGCGCCGCCCCAATGTTGAATCCTATGTATTCCCGCAGCAGCGAACCCGTCCAATTCGAGCGCGACTGCGCCGCCGTGCTGGTGCCGCAGGGCGACAGCGTGACGCTGCCCGCGGGCAGCTACGGCTACATCACCCAGGCGCTGGGCGGCAGCTACACGGTGTTCGTGGAAGGCAACCTGTTCCGCATCGCCGGGCAGGACGGCGACGCCATCGGCAAGGAGCCGGCCGAATCGCTGAGCCTGCCGGAGAACGCCAGCGACGAGGAGGTCGAGCAGCTGATCTGGAAACAGCTGCGCACCTGCTTCGATCCCGAAATTCCGTTCAACATCGTCGATCTGGGCCTGGTGTACGAAGCCAACCTCAGCCAGCGCGACGACGGCCAGCGTCAGGTCGACGTCAAGATGACGCTCACCGCGCCCGGCTGCGGCATGGGCGAAATCCTGGTGGACGACGTGCGCAACAAGCTGGAGCTGATTCCCACCATCGCCGAAGCCGATGTCGAACTCGTATTCGATCCGCCGTGGGGCCGGCACATGATGTCGGAAGCCGCGCGCCTGGAAACCGGAATGCTCTGAAGAAGAGCCGGCGGCCGCGCAATGCACCGCCGTAGTGCAGCATGCTGTGCTTGCCATCGCGCGCGCAGCGGCGCAGCCATCACGCCTTCGTCACAACGCGCGTTCTGTTTTCGCTGCCTGCTGTCGACCTCCGTCACAGTTAGCGTGCGATTTGTGTAACGCGGGTTCCGTTAGTCGAAAAGTGGCATGTGCACGTCTTGTGCTTTGCGAACGCAGTCGGTTAGGTTCGGTTTAGGGTGCGGCGTCAAAACGTACCCCCGAGTCCGGGAGCAATGCGCAGGAAGCGATCCAGCCAGACGATAAAGCGATAGCTCCCGGAAGTTCCGCTTCATTCCGCAGTACCAACTTTTCGAGGGAAGACCGATGACCGATGTGTCGCAGCGTCGTATGCGCTTGCATGTTCTGGCAACCGCTACCGCAATAGCTATCTCCTCCATGTGCGCAGTGCCGGCCATCTCGGCCGAACGAGTGAACCTCAGCGGCCTGCACTCGGCCGACCAGCACACTTTCGACCGCTTCATCGTTAAATACCGCGACGGCAGCGGCCAGCGCGCCAGCACGGCGCAGCTGCAGAGTTCGCTGAACACCGCTGCGCGCGTACTGCCGGCAGGCAAGGGCGGCGCGGTGGGCCTGCAGCATGTGCGCCGCCTCGCGGTGCAGGCCGACGTGGTCAAGTCCGACCGCAAGCTGGACCGCGCCGACGCCGAATCGCTGATGCGCCAGATCGCCGCCGATCCGAACGTTGAATACGTGGAGATCGACAAGCTCAACAAGCCCGTGTTCACCCCCAACGACACCAACTTCAGCCAGCAGTACGGCTTCGGCACCGGCGCCGGCGGCATCCGCGCCACCGAGGCCTGGGATACGACGTCCGGTTCGGGCACGGTCGTGGCGGTGATCGACACCGGCATCACCAACCACAGCGACCTCAACGCCAACATCCTGCCGGGCTACGATTTCATCATCGACACTTTTGTCTCGCGCGACGGCAACGGCCGCGACGCCGACCCCTCGGATCCGGGCGACTGGAACAGCGACGCCAGCCAGTGCAGGGTGTCCAACTCCAGCTGGCACGGCACGCACGTGGCCGGGACGGTGGCGGCCGTGACCAACAACGCCAAGGGTGTGGCGGGTACGGCATTCAATGCGAAGGTGGTTCCCATCCGCGCACTGGGCCGCTGCGGCGGCTACGACTCGGACATCGCCGACGCCATCATCTGGGCCTCCGGCGGCAGCGTCAGCGGCGTGCCCGCCAACGCCAATCCGGCCGAAGTCATCAACCTCAGCCTCGGTGGCAGCGGCGCCTGCAGCACCACCAGCCAGAACGCCATCAACGGTGCGGTCGGCCGTGGCTCCACGCTGGTGATCGCCGCCGGTAACAGCAACGCCAACGTGTCCAACGCCTCGCCGGCCAACTGCAGCAACGTGGTGGCGGTGGCATCGACGACCGACACCGGCGCGCGGTCGAGCTTCTCCAACTACGGTTCGCTGATCGACGTCGCCGGCCCCGGTTCGAGCATCCTGTCGACCTTGAACAGCGGCACCACGACACCCGGCAGCGAGAGCTATGCCTCCTATAGCGGCACCTCCATGGCGGCGCCGCACGTGGCCGGCGTGGTCGCCCTGATCCAGTCGGTGTCCAATCCGGCCAAGACGCCCGCGCAGATCGAAGCGCTGTTGAAGAGCTCGGCGCGCGCATTCCCGTCCACGCCTTCGCAACCGATCGGCGCGGGCATCGTCAACGCCAAGGCCGCGGTCGATGCGGCCGGCGGCACCACGCCGCCGCCGAGCGGCCAGACCTACAGCAACGGCACCGACTACGCGATCAACGACAACGCCACCGTCAACAGCCCGATCGCGGTGTCCGGACGTACCGGCAATGCGCCGAGCAACGCGTCGGTGTCGGTCAACATCGTGCATACGTACCGCGGCGATCTGAAGGTGGATCTGGTGGCCCCGGACGGCAGTATCTACGTGCTCAGCAACCGCGCCGGCGGCAGCGCCGACAACCTGGTGGCCACGTACACGCTCAACCTGTCCAGTGAGGCCTTGAACGGCACCTGGAACCTGCGCGTGAACGACAACGCCAACGCGGACACGGGTTACATCAACAGCTGGAGCGTCACTTTCTGATCGCGGCGTTGGATCGTAGATGAAGAGAACCCCGGCGCAGGCCGGGGTTCTTTTTTTATGGTTTCGATCGCGAACCCGTCAGGCCGACGCTTCGAAGCGATTCGCCGCCACGTTCTTGCGCACCTTGGCCGGATCCCAGATGCGGCCGTTCATGGCGATGTACACGCCGGGCGGCAGCGACTGCACCGCGCCCACCGCGCAACCGATGTTGAATTCCGCATCCGAGCCGCGGAAACGCGCCGGGTTCAGCGCGCCGGTCAGCACGATGGTCTTGCCTTCGATGGCGGCAAGCACCTTCGCCGTTTCCACCATGCTATCGGTGCCGTGGGTGATCAGCACCTGGCGCGCGGCCTGCGCGGCGATGGTGGCGCGCACCAGCTCGCGGTCGGCGTCGCTGATGTGCAGCGAGTCCTTGCGGATGATGGGAATGATGTTGAAACGGAAGGTCACGCCCAGCTCCTGCAGGATCCGCCCGATCTGCGGGTCGCCCACCTGGAAGTCGGATTTGTCGTCGAAATAGATTTTGTCGATGGTGCCGCCGGTGGTGACGATGAGCAGTTCTTCCATTTCGCTTACTCCTGCGCGCCATCGGGCCGCTGCGCGGCGCGCGCTTGTTCGGGGGTGACCAGGCGGTAGTCGCCGTACAGTTCGCACAGCGCCAGCCATTGCGGGTTCGGCGGCATCACGATTCCCGGATTATCGCCTTGAGGGCGGCTGAAGACGCAGCGCGCGGGCGCGTTTTCGCCCTCGTCGGACGGATCCATGCCCACTTCGATCATCAGGTCCATGTTGTCGTACCCGTGCACGCCTTCGTCCCGGAGCCGGTAGGCGTGGTATTCCCAGGAACAGCAGCTGGCTCGGCCCGCTTCCAACAGGTGGCCGTCGAGCACCGACAGCTGGGCGTAGCCGCCGCTGAACCACTGCCGCAGTTTGCCGGCCGCGGGATCGATCCGGTACAGCGCGCCTTCGCAGTTGGGGCCAGCGCCGCAGCTGCCGCGCACTTCCACTTCGTGATTGCCGTCGCCGTCGATATCGATCAGCTGCGCGCCGCCGAAAGGCGAGGTCTCGCTCTCCGCGTGCAGCGCCATTTGGTCGCGCTGTCCGTCGGCCAGGACCGCGCGCAGCGTGTAAGTGCGCATGCCGGGCGTGGCGCAGGTGGTGGTCACCGAAAGCGTGGAGCGGTCCGCGTTTACGACCGTGCGTTCAGCGGCCGGTTCGCAGTTCTCGTCCGCCCTGGCGCCGGCCGCGCACAGCATCAGCAGGGCCGCGCAGTGTTTCAGGCCGGGCATGGTCATGCGTCTACCGCGCGCTCTTTCTTGCCGAATCGCGCGCGCATGCCCGGCCAGCACGACGCCAGGATGACCACGACAGCCAGGATCGTTTCCGCTAAGGCGTAAGCGCGGACCGCGGGCAGCGCATACGCCTCCATCACCCCGTGGCAGAACCAGAACAGGCCGAACACGCCCGCCCAGAACGCGGCCTTGGCGCTGCCGCGCAGCACGCCCACCAACAGCAGCAGCGGCGGCAGGGCGAAAAAAATCATCGCGGCCACACGCAGGCTGCTGTCGCGGAACCAGAAAACGTACAACACCGACAGCGCCAACAGCGCCACGCCCAGCACCACGCGCGAAGCCTTCATGCCCTAACCCCCAGCCTGTGCGCCAAAGCGGCCACGCGCCTTCCCAGCGCGCGCGCCAGCACGGCTTCTTCGTCGCTCGGCTGCGGGTCGTTGTCGCCGCCGGATACATGGCTGGCGCCGTACGGCGAACCGCCGCTGCGCGTGCTGCTCAGCGCGGGCTCGGTGTAGGGAATGCCCACGATCACGCAGCCGTGGTGCAGCAGCGGCAGCTGCATCGACAGCAGCGTGGATTCCTGACCGCCGTGCATCGTGGCGGTAGAGGTGAACACGCCCGCAGGTTTGTCCACCAGCGTGCCGCTGGCCCACTGCGCGCCGAGCCCGTCGATGAAATGCTTGAGGGGCGCGGCCATATTGCCGAAGCGGGTGGGGCTGCCCAGCACCAGTCCGGCGCATTCGTCCAAGTCGCGCGCGTGCACGTACGGCGCGCCGTCGTCGGGCTCCGGCGGCGCGGCCTGCTGGGTCACCGCGGCCACCGGCGGCACCGTGCGCAGGCGCGCGCTCATTCCCGTCACTTCGCCCACGCCGCGCGCGACCTGCCGCGCCAGCCTGGCCACCGAGCCGCCGCGGCTGTAGTACAGCACCAGGATTTCCGCCATCGTCGCGCCCATGCCCATGTCTTTCAACGGCGCCTAGTATCGGCGATGTCGCCGCCTGCGCGCATCGGGTAACCTTCCGGCAATGGAACCGCTGGACTCAGTGAATCGCTGGACCGAACGCCTGCGCGACCGCGCGCGCACCGGCACGTTCGCGCGTTTCCTGGCCAAGCGCTTCCTCGCCGACCGCCTGTTCGAAGCCGCCGCGGCGCTGGCCTACACCACCTTGTTCGCCTTGGTGCCGCTGGCGATGGTGGTGTTCGGCGTGCTGTCTGCGTTTCCGGTGTTCGACATTTGGAGCGATCAGCTCAGCGACTACATCTTCTCCAACTTCGTGCCCAGCGCGGCGCGTTCGGCCGAAACCTGGCTGCGCCAGTTCTCCGCCAGCGCCGGACAGTTGACCGCGGCCGGCGTGATCGCGCTGGTGATCTCGCTGCTGATCACCTTGAACAGCGTGGAGAACACGTTCAACCGCATCTGGCGCGTGGCCTCGTCGCGCCCCAAGTTCAGCCGCTTTCTGGTGTATTGGACGGTGCTGACCCTGGGCGCACTGGTGGCGGCGGCGTCGCTGGCCATCTCCGCGCGCTTCTTCGCCCTGCCGCTGTTCGCCACGGCCGAAGGCAGGGTCCTGGAAACCCTGTCGCTGACCCTGGCGCCGGTGCTGATCGAATTCGCCGCCATCGCCGCGATTTACCGCGTGGTGCCGCACCGGACCATCAAGCTGCGTTACGCCGTTGCCGGCGCGCTGCTGGCCACGTTCCTGCTGGAAACCATCAAGTGGGCGCTGGGGCTGTATTTGGGCAGCTTCGGCGGCTACACCAAGATCTACGGCACCGTGGCCGTGGTGCCTATCTTCCTGGTGTGGATCTATCTGTGCTGGGTGGCGATTCTGCTGGGCGCGTCGTTCGCGTCTTCCATCGCCGCGTTCCGCTACCAACCCGTCGCGATGCGCCTGCCGCTGGGCTACGAACTCTACGGCCTGCTGCGCCTGCTCGGCCGCTTCAGCGCCGCGCGCGGCGAAGGGCGCGGCCTGCACAGCGACCAGATTCTGGCGATGGAGCCGATGCTCACCGATTCACTGGTGCAGCAGATCCTGAGCCAGTTGGCGGACATCAATCTGTTGCGCCGCGACGAGCAAGGCGAATGGCTGCTGGCGCGCGATCTGGACGACATGACCCTGGCCGAGCTTTACGAAGCCTGCCAGCTGCGCATTCCCATCGCCGAGGCGTACCTGCCTTGCCAGGACGACGCGCTGGGCGCCGCCGCCAAGCACGCGCTGGACCAGCTGCGTGTGCCGCTGCGCGATCTGCTGAAGCGCAAGGTCAACGACATCTATCTGCATCACGACGAGGGCAAGGCATGAAATCCGTAATCGTTTGGTTCGCACTGCTGGCCACAGTGACCGGTTGCAAGCGCGAACCGCCGCCCGCGCCTGCCGCGGCGCCTGCCGCCGCGCCAGCAGCGAGCGCCGCGGCGCCAACGCCGCCCGCCGCCAGCTCCGCAGGTACCGCCGCCGGCGCCATCGCCGAAGTCCCCGTACTGAAACTGCAGACCGTGCAGGACCAGCCTTACGACCTGGCCGCGCATCGCGGCAAATGGGTGGTGGTGAATTTCTGGGCCACCTGGTGCGCGCCGTGCATCAAGGAAATGCCGGAGCTGTCGGCACTGGACGCGATGCGCGAGCATATCGAAGTGATCGGATTGGCCTACGAGGAAATCGAACCGCAGGCGATGCGCGATTTCCTGAAGACCCGCCCGGTGGTGTATCCCATCGCCATTCTCGACGTATACAATCCGCCCGCCGATTTCGCCACGCCGCGCGGCCTGCCCATGACTTACCTGATCGCTCCCGACGGCAAGGTGGCCAAACAGTTCCTCGGTCCGGTGACGGCCGTCGAAATCGAAACCGCCATCGCCGCGGCCGGCGGGCCGAAAGCGTAGTGCAATGGCAGCCGTCCGCCTCCTGATCAGCAGCAAGGTGCAAGGCGTGCGCTTCCGTGCCCGTGCCCGGGATCAGGCGCTGCGGCTGCGATTGTCCGGGCATGCTTTCGATCAGGAAGACGGGCGGGTGGAAGTGCTGGCGCAGGGCGAAGCGGGCGCCGTCGAAGCGCTCGCAGCGTGGTTGCGGTACGGACCATCCGCGGCGCGTGTGGACGAAGCGACGCGTAGCGATTGCAAGGAGCAAGCAATCGCCGGTTTCGCTGTCGGCTGATTGCCCCGGTAAGATACCGCCATGAATGCCGACGAATCATTGGATGTGGCGGTAGTGGGCGGCGGACCGGCCGGTCTCACCGCGGCCACGTATCTGCGCCGTTTCCATCGCTCGTGCCTGGTGCTGGACAGCGGCGACAGCCGCGCGCGCTGGATTCCCGAAAGCAACAACTGCCCGGGATTCCCGCACGGCGTCTCCGGCGTCGAGCTGCTGCGCCGCATGCGCGAACAGGCCGCGGCGTTCGGCGCGCGTTTCGAGGCAGCGCGGGTGGACAGGATAGAACGGCGCGGCGAAGGGTTCGTGCTGTTCGCGCAGGAGCGCACCTGGCAAGCGCGCTGCGTGATCTTGGCCACGGGCTTGTCCGACACGCTGCCGGACGCGCCGTGGGTCAAGGACGCCGTGGCCTGCGGCGCGATGCGGCTGTGTTCGATTTGCGATGCCTACGAAGCCAGCGACACGCGCATCGGCGTGTACGGCCCCAGCGACAAGATAGCCGCCCACGGGCTGTTCCTGCGGTCTTATTCCGAACACGTATTCCTGTTGCCTACCGACGAAGACGGCGGCGCGGATCTGCACGAAGCCGAAGCGGCCGGTATCGAGGTGTTGCCTGTTGGTGGCACGCTCGGCTTCGACGGCAAGCGATGCACGTACGCCCTCGAGGGCGCCGTAATCGCGTTCGACAGTATCTATCCGTTCATGGGCTGCCGCAGCAGCGCCGGCATAGCCGGAGCGGTGGGCGCCACGCTGTCGGGCCTGGGCGAAATCGTGGTCGATGCGCAGCAGATGACGAACGTGCCCGGGCTTTTCGCCATCGGCGATGTGGTCAGCGGCTTGAACCAGATTTCCGTGGCGGTGGGGCAGGCGGCGCTGGCCGCGACCTGCGCGCACAAACTGCTGCCGTTCGTGCCGCGCAGTGCAGGAAAAGCGATGCGTCAACCATAGACCGGCCGCGGCCCGCTTCACGAACGCGCAACGCGCGCATTCGCCGTGCCGAGGCCCTGCTTACGCCAGGGTCCGCAGCTTCGCTTCGCGATCCCACTGCCGCGTTTTGGCCGCGGCGATGAAGCCATTGGTATCGGCGGCGTCCACCACGCCCTTGTCCTTGCTCACGTTGCCGGCCTTCAGCACCGCTTGCGCGCCGGCATCGGCGGCGATGGCCTTGAGATGGCCGAAAGCGTCGCGTACGAAATCCACCGCCGCGGCTTCCTTGGCCAGCGCCTTGCCGCTTTCGTCCGACAGCACCAGCGCCACCGCGTCGAACACCATCGATGGCGTGCCCGCCAGCTGACCGTCCGCCGGCAGTTTCTTGCCGTCGCTGAGCATCGCGCCGCCCAGCTTGGGCGCGACGATCTTGACCGTGGCGCCCGCGTTCTCCGCGGCCTTGCGCAGCGCCTTGATCGCGGCCGCATCCGAGCCGTCGTGGATCAGGATGCCGACGCAGCGGCCCTGCAGCGTGTCTTTCATCTTGCCGATGATCCGCAGCGCGGGCGAGGGTGGCATGTCCCGCGGTTCGACCGCGGCCGGCGGCGCGGGCGGCAATGCCTCCAGCCCCAGTCCGTCGGCGACGCGCTGGGCCAGCCCGGCGTCGACATGGCGCAGATGGCCGACGATCGCTTCGCGCACGTGCGCGGTGCCGACCTTGGACAGCTCGAACACCAGCGACGACGCCATGTGCGCCTGCTCGTGCTTGCTCTGGCTGCGGAAGAACATGCGCGCCTGCGAATAATGGTCGGCGAAGCTTTCCGCGCGCACGCGGCCCTTGGCGCCGTCATCGGGCGCGGTGGCATGGCTGCGGAAACCAGCCGGCGTCTCGCGCGGGG